>Ga0247813_10001955_pt1 | contig 14726 bp, 14 predicted proteins | sample UWRJL169409C1_FD_180719 | JGI IMG/M metagenome (GOLD analysis project Ga0247813, IMG submission 180719) | Plant litter microbial communities from Arlington Agricultural Research Station in Wisconsin, United States - UWRJ-L169-409C-1 | ecosystem: Environmental > Terrestrial > Plant litter >... | reverse complement strand
TGCCGCAAGTACGCACAAATTTGTGCTTATTTGCTTTGACAATTGATTGACTAAGCGATGTACAAAAAGAAAATTCCTATCAGAACTGATTGTGGTCTGCACGTATTTAAGGAACTTTTGAATGGGAAGTGGAAACTGATGCTGATCTATTACATTTCAGATGGGGTAAAAAGGCCTGGCGCTTTGCAGAAGAAAATTGCTGCAGATAGGAGGGTGATGACCAAGCAATTGGATGAATTGGTGAAAGACGGGTTCGTAGATAAAATCTCTTTCGATACTAAAATTCCTAAAGTTGAATATCAGTTAACAGCTCTAGGATGTAGTCTTTTGCCTTTGATAATCAGCTTGGAAAGCTGGGGCGAAAAAAATAGAGCTGTTTTAGAGACAGCCCTAAGTGAAAAACAGATTCGATAAAAATGAAAAAACCCTCTAAACTTTTACATTTAGAGGGTTTTTTCTAGCTTTTGATAGCTATTAAGTCGGGGTGGCAGGATTCGAACCTACGACCTCCTGCTCCCAAAGCAGGCGCGATACCGGGCTACGCTACACCCCGAACTTGACCAGCAGTTGCGGTTATGAATAACCTTCGTTGCTGTTGGGATTGCAAAAGTACAATAATATATTTAGCATGCAAATTTATTTTGCATATATATTCATATTTTTCTGGTTCCTGAAATACCGCAACTATCCATTTTCATTTAAACGTTTGTCTTACAGACTGATCAAAATAAATTTATGAAAATAAAACGAAGAATTTAAAGTGAATTTCTCAATGTCACTTTAAATGGGATACGTATATGTTCCATGGAATTAGTCAGGACCAGCTCTGCTGTTTTTTTACCCATCATGCTGAAATCGGTAGAAATTGTTGTAATACCGTCCAGTATCACTTTTTTAACTGGTGATTCATTATAAGAGATTACCCCGACATCCCTGCCTGGTTTAAAGTTTCCCATCACAATCTTTTCAACTAAAACTACCAGGTCATCTTCAGTAAGGTTAATATATACCGAACCGGTTGCGATTCTTTCCGCCTCTATACAGTGAACAATATCATGTTTGAAATTATATTCATGGCAGAAACGCAGAAAGCCTATCAATATCTTTTTAGAATAATACGTCTGTTGCGGAAAGATGATCTTAATCGTATGGTACTTTGATAACCTTTCACGTAGTTGTTCCATTGCAGAAAAGATGTCCAATTCGAAATCTTCATATACTGCGCCGAAATTTCCGGTAACGCCTTCCGCAAGTTTATCCATCAGGATTAGTTTTTCTTTTGGAAGCGTATCAATCAGTTGGTAGCCAAGTTCTCTATGTTCACTAAAATGTGGGATAATCACACATTTTGCATACTCATTGGCTTTTTCCAGCAAGAGCGTTTTAAAAGTGGTGTAGTTATTATTGTAGATATAAAAATCTATAGCCGCCTCATCTCCTAATGTCTCAGCGAAACTATCGTAAATTATTTTTTTCTGGATGCTGAGCTTATTGAACAGCAGCAATACTTTAATAGGACGATGGAAGCAGGTATGAGTGATGAAGAAGCCTTTACCAGCTACCGACTTCACCAGTCCCATTCTTTTTAATTCATTATATGCCCTTTCAATAGTGCTTCTTGCTGTTTCCAATGTACAACTGAACTCATTTATCGATGGAAGTGGTTCATTTTTTTTGATTTGTCCGGACTGGATTCCCTGTAGAATCGAATTAATCAGTTGTAAATATTTAGGGGTAATGGCATAATCATCAATCCTCACAATTTTCAGGATATTACTCATTTGAATAGTTATTTGATCTAGCTAAAATTACTCAACTGTACCACCTGTCAGAACTTTAGAAAAAATATTTACTTTCTTGAACAGATTGTTGATCACAGTTAAATGGTTTTATTGGTGGTTTTGATTAATCCTTTCCCCGCAGCAGGAGTCATAGAGGTATAAGTTAGGTTATACATTTTAAAAACACGCAAATGAAAACAATCAGAAATCTAATGCTGCTGTTGGTGACGGCATCATTATTAAGCTCCTGCTTAGTGCAGGACCAGGGAAGAGGTCGCGGAAAACATGGTGGTGGTAACCACGGTCATCATGGTCGTCATCGTGGACATCATTAAACTACTGAAGAACAGATTTACGTATTAAACAAAGAGAGCCGCAAATTTTTGCGGCTCTCTTTGTTTATCAGGGTTCTGAAATAAGATATCTTTTGCTTTTGAGCCAATTTTATTTTGTAGTCCCTGACTTGCAGATTCATTGACTTCATATTACGAATATTAAAATCTTTAAATCAGCAAAATTTACTAAAATATTGAGGGTGATTGTTAATGATCAGTTCTATTTGCAGATTTGTTCTGCTTCAAGAGTATAACCTCACGGTTAATAAGTTTTTTGCCAGATGGTGGATGCCAATGGCGATAGGTAAATTAATAATAGTTAATAAATAAGGCCGGAATTATCCGGCCTTATTTATTTATAAAGGTAAACCAATTTCAGCTTTTGACTGCGAAATTACCAGCGAGCTATGTACGTTCCCAACGTTTTCCATCGGTGCGATTTTCTGACGCAGGAATTTATTATAGGCCGGCATATCAGGAATCATAATTTTTAACATAAAATCATATTTTCCGGTAATATGGTAACACTCCAGTACTTCGGGAAATTGAATTACATTCTGCTGGAAGGATACAAGTGCATCTTCTCCATGAGAGTTTAATACAATATGCGGGAAAGCAACAAGGCTATTAGTTATTTTTTCTCTGTCCAGTACCGCTACGTATTTTTTTATATATCCCATTTCCTCTAACCGCTTTCTCCTGTCAAAAATTGGAGAAATGGTCCTGTTAAGGTTGTACGCCAATTCTTTATTTGTTAATCTTCCGTTTTCCTGTAAAAGATTTAAGATACCCAGATCCGTAGGGTCTAAATGCGGGTTCATATCATGAATTTTTTTTCACTTAGTGTAACATTAGTTGATTATAGGTGGTTGGTTAATACAATCAAATATATGTTATTTCGCAATATGCCGGCAACATTAGGTTAAGGAAAATTAATGATAAGATATTGGTGTTTAGCTATTATAACCTGAAATTCATAGACAGCGTAATCCTGTTCTCTTGTTTTTTCAGGTCGGGCTTCCAGTTTGGATCCATAGCATCATTGCTAAACCCGGTTTGTGATGTGGTACCACCTGAACCTGCAAAATAAGGAACGTTCGACTGTCGGTGTCCGTATTCCAGTCTGAATGTCATAAACTGGCTCGGCATATAATCAAAGGTAGTGCTCAGCTGGGTAATTCTCAGGTTACTCCCTGCGGCAATCGCATTGTCAAAATCATTTGGGATAATGGTTCCTGTAGTAGGGTCAGAGATCGCAGGAGCAGGAGAGAAAGCGAGGTATAACCCCGGGTTAGTGATATAATCCGCACGCATGGTCCATCCGAATCTGTTTCTGTTAAACCATAACCTGCTGGACAAAGCAGTTCCGGTCATATAATTTTTCTTTGCTTTTACACCTTCTCCGGATTGAAATCCATAGTGGTTGTTTAAGCTAAACGCAGCCTGTGATAATCCTGAAGCCTCTTTGTTTTTATAATAACGGTAAACCACACTGTTATCATGGTGAAATCTTTTTACGGATGATAATTCCGGTGTACCGCTTCTGCTATCGGTGCCATAATAAAAATTGGCAACCAATTGAAGGTTATCATTCGGGCGGTAATAATTGGAAGATCCTAATCCGGGTGCTTTGCTGAAGCTGTTATAGGTCTGCCATCCGTTTAAGACCCACAGTTCTGTTCTGAAGTTCTTGGTCGGGTAATACTGGAACCTTGCGCCCTGGAAGTAAAATGGGGTAAACTCACAAACCATTGACCTTTGATAGCTCCAGTTTTCCTGGAGGACATAACTTTCAAGACCGATGTACGACATGAAAATACCCATCTCTACATTCAGTCCGTAGTTCACATTAAAGTGATATCCTGCTGCGGCTTCCCTGATAAATTTCAAGTTACCTGTTCCTGTATTCCTACCTCTGAATACTGAACCATCGGTCTCCTGCACAATATTTAACGAGTTACCAGTCTGGAACCAGAAACGTCCGATCACATTTTTGTAGTTACTCTCGATACCAAAGCTAGCCTGGTTAATCGTAAATTCATTCGACCGTCCCATGGAAGCTGAAATAGTCTGCGTATTATCTTTTGGCCGTGCGAAGTTATAATTAAAGTACCCGTCTACCAGGGCCATTCCGGTAAGGATTGTTTCGCCGTTTTTGTCTTTCAGCGTAAGCGGGAAATCTGACTGCCTGTTTTGCCCGTTGATCCAGGTAAGGTCGTACCCCTCAAAAGGTACCTTTGCTACTACAGAATCCTTTTTCACTTCTTGTGCTACTGTGTTCAGGGCAATAGTGGAAAGTGCTATCGCTCCCATTAATGTACCCATTAGTAATTGTGTTTTCATTAGATTGTTTTTTATAAATTATCAGCCATTAGTCAACACCGGTGCCGTTAATTTCAGCCCGATTCCAACTGCCTTATAATCAGTTTGCAATGGTTCAATTCCTGAAAAATAGTACAAAACCTAAGTTCAAAACCTTTTCAAAATGGTAAGCTTTTTTTCAAAAGCAAGCAGTCCGGCATTTGTCGTTCATCTATCAATTGAAAAATAATAGTGATATTTAAAGCATATGGATGCGAATATTTTATTTCAGACCATTGATTGGTCAGCGGTACCCAAAACCGCACATACGGGGGAGAAGGGAATGGCATTTTGGCAAACTATGCAGTACCCGGGACTAAGGATCAGGATCGTTGAGTATACCGAAGGTTATGTGGCAGATCATTGGTGTGAAAAGGGCCATATTGTTCATTGCTTGGAAGGAGAGTTCGTCTCTGAATTAGCAGATGGAAAAGTATTCAGCCTGGTTAAGGGGATGACTTACGTAGTTTCTGACGACCGGAGTTCGCACCGCTCCATTGCAAAAAAAGGAGTGAAACTATTAATTATAGATGGAGATTTTTTGAAATGAGTTTAATAAAAGATATTTATTCCCCGGCATTTTATAACAGCTTTACTGATCAGATTTCAGTTGTTGTTCCTGCTTTTGATAAAGAAACATTTATCAGCCTGATTTTTAGTGGTGGTTTTGAGAACATGGAGTGGAAAGAGCGATTAAACCATACCACGAAGGTGCTTCATGAATTTATGCCTTCTGACTTTGCTCAGGCGGCAGAATTAATCATGCGGATGATTACGCAGCTAAGAGCGAACGGAAAGGAAAATGGTGGATTAGAGCATATGTTTTTTCCTGATTATATAGCTGCTTACGGGCTGGATGATTTTGAACATTCAGTGAAGGCACTCGAATTTGTTACCCAGTTCATCAGCTGTGAATTTGCGGTGAGGCCGTTTATGATCAGGTATGAAGAACGGATGACCAGCCAGATGCTGGCCTGGTCTAAGCACGAAAGTTATCATGTACGCCGTTTTGCCAGCGAAGGCAGCCGGCCAAGGTTACCATGGGCCATGGCTTTACCCGCCCTTAAAAAAGACCCTTCGCCAATTATACCAATTTTAGAGAACCTGAAAAATGATCCATCGGATTTTGTAAGAAGAAGTGTAGCTAACAGTATAAATGATATTGCAAAAGATCATCCGGATCTGGTTATCGCTTTAGCTGCCAGATGGAAAGGTATCAGTAAAGAGACGGATGCGATTATCAAACATGGTTGCCGGACATTACTGAAGCAAGGCCATCCGGATGTATTAAAACATTACGGACTGGAAAGTAAAGAAGTATTACTACAGGATTTTGAAATTTTAACACCCGAAGTCAGGATAGGGGATAGTGTGGAATTTACTTTTGTGATCACTAATACCAGCCCAGCTGTACAAACAGTCCGGTTAGAATATGGGGTGTATTACAGGAAAGCAAGCGGGCTGTTATCAAGGAAAGTTTTTAAGATCAGTGAAAAAAGCTACATTCCTGGAACCGCAGTGAACGTTTCCAGAAAACAATCGTTTCGTTTAATAACGACAAAGGTATTCCATAAAGGTGAACACCAGTTATCTATCATCGTGAACGGAGAAGAAAAAGCTATAAAATCCTTTACGCTTGTTTAAATAGAAATTGAAACCGGTTGTCCATTAGTATAAATAAGAGCAACAACCATAAATTCTCTTCTGCGATATTGTTAAATCAATTAGAATGTCACATTATTCTGGTTGATTTAACGATAAATTACTGATAAATTTTAGCAATTGAAATCAATTGACCCCATTTATTTAGTCAGCCACTTAATGGGGGTAGCAGTCTTCATACAAACTTAACTTACGTTGCTGTTAAATTTTAAAAATTGGTAATAAATATGCTGGGATATCATCCTTTAATGGTTATTTTTTCCTCACGAGGTATTTTCCATTAAGAAAAGTGATTTCACTGATTGTTTTGTCTTTATTGATCTTCAGGCGGACATGATCTGCCCTGAACATAATCACGAAAGATTTTGTCTCCCTGCTGAAACTCAGCATTTCCGCAGGAAGCAGATAACTTTTAGTACCGGAATGGTCCATCGAATCTATATATACTTTCAGTTTTGGCTCATTTTTAAGCAAGGATTTAAGCGAATTCTTCAAATCAAAACGTGCCAGTTCACCATTTAATGTGACAGAAAAATTTTCATTTTCACTCACGATATTTCTGATATTCACCTGGTCTGCTGAATAATGGTCATTTCTGTTCTCCGTACTGATATCATCAATGATAAAATCATAACCCTTAACTATAGTAACCTGATTTTGCTGTATACTCAGGGAATAAAAATAGCTGTTGCTGTCACCAGGATAGGGCGCATAGTTATATCCTGAATATTCCATCAGCCCAAGATATTTGATCAGCCATTTCCTTCTTTCGTTGCGCTGTTTATATGTGTTTGAATAGTCATATCCCTTTTTGCCATTCTGCTTATTGATAGCGTCGCTCACGGCTGTGAGGTCCTTATCTATATACGGTTGTAATACTTCCATCCCATAATGGTCAACCAGATATTCTATGGTTGCTACAGCACGGTTCCCGTCTTCATCGGTCATCTTTTTTACTGGTATCAGTTTGCCGTTTTTAAAGCCACCATGATCCTTTAAGAGGTTGACCAGAATTGATCTTTGTGAATACTTCGCTATAGAAAACGCACTTTGCGGGCCATAAATGGAAATCAGCGTTAGCAGACAAAGGGAGATCGGTATCACTTTAATATTCTGCTTGCGGGATACCAGGAAATAGATAGTAATAAATAACAGCCAGAACGATAATAACAATAAGAAAAACCTGAACTCTGTAATACCGTATTTAAAAATCCGGGTACCTACAGCGAGAAATAAGAGGACAATCAAAGGCAACATCAGAAAATAAAAGCTACGGGCATAAGATTTTATCCACTTATTTTCCTCCTGGTCTTTAATTGGAAAAACGAGCAGTATTGACAAAATGCCAAAAACCGCATATCCAAGGATAAGGTTTGACACAGATCCTTTCGGGAGGTTCCATTGCAATAAAATCTTCAACTCGTAAGCTAACAGGATCACGATATAGATAGTAGCTAATGGGATCAGCACGTACTGCGTGAAAATTTTTAATCCTTTCGGATAACTCAGATCGTTGTCCAGCTCATGCAGTTTCGCCGGAATACCTGCCAGGAAAAAAGTGGTATTAAATAGTCCCGCAATGCATGTCCATACAATAAAAAAGGTATCTGACTTGAAATCGGCGTTAAACAGCAGGTTGATGCTTCCTAAAGCAGCTGCGATGCCAGCGAATAACACAGCGCTATATAACACACCTGTTAAAAAACGCAGGAACAAGGTTTTGTTAAATTGCCAGAAGCCCTGGATTAAACCAGTAGCCGTATAGGCAGCAAACGCAACCAATAAATGTGCGAATAAGCTAAGCAGGAAAAAACGGATATAATCCGAAGTGTTGACCAGCGGGTTGATGATAAATATAAATAAACAGGTAATGACGGTTGTAATAATCCTGATAAACAGCCGTTTAAGGTTTGATGCCCCTTTGCTTTCACAAAATAAGGTGACTGACAAACTAAGAAGTAATCCTAGGTTGCACACCATCATGATCCTGATACACCAGTTTTCAACAATAAAATCAATATTTTCTAACTCAATGTTTACGATGGCAGCAATTGTACCTATCAAAACAAATAACATTTCGAAAGGGAAACGCTTTACTACCGCACTGAAACTATCAAAAAGACTTTTTAAAGAAGGGAATTTCATTATCGATGTTATTTAATTGAACGAGATAAGTTACTGGTACCGAAAATACATTAAATACGCTGTTAAACAATGTTAAAATTTTTGTGATCAGTTGTTTGAAAGTTATTTTTATGTTTTAGAAAGAACATGTGCTATGAAGATAATCTGTACCACGATCCTTTTGTTGCTGACCCAACAGCTCTTAGCGCAAAAATTCAACGGACTTGTTTTCGATAAGGAAACTAAGCGGCCTGTTTACAATGCAAATATCAGCATGGGGATATTTAAGGCTGTAACCTCAACAGATGGTAAGTTTACCTTCACTAACGCCCAGTTGGGTGATAAATTGGATATTTCCTGTGTAGGTTATGAGTCTTATCACCTCACTGTGGTAGTCAATCATGCTGATCCGGTTATAATCTGGCTTTCACGTTCTTCCGTTGCACTGCAGGAATTTACTGTGATTGGGAAACGTTTCCGGAAGGAATTGCCAAGACCGATAATGGATTTTAAAGCTGCTGTTTATAAACCACCCGTACCTTTAATAAATAAATTATTCATTTTCAGGGACGCTGCAAGCGGACCTAAGACATTTAACGGAAGGGATATTAACAGCACATCTTCCCTTGTAAGTTTTGATTTACTGCCGCTGATCAGCATGTTAGGTGCTAAAAAAAAATCTGTGTCCAGGTTCCAGAAAAAGGTGATTGAAAAAGAAGATGAAAAATATGTGGACCAGGTATTTTCGAGGGAGCAGGTTGTTGCGCTGACTCAACTGAAAGCAGATTCTTTAGAATATTTCATGACGCAGTATCGTCCATCACGTGAAGCGGCCAGAAATATGAGCAGCTATGAAATAATGACTTATATTAAAAAGAGTCTTCTTGAGTACAGCAAGCCTGAAAAATAGAGCGGTAACTGGTGTTTCTAAAATTGTTTATAATTATTCTTAATAGTATCCGTGGTATTGATTACTTTCGCTGTTCAGTTATTAATTTAAAATCCATTAATTACTAAAATTATGAAGGCTATTAAGTCAGTTTTATTAACGTTGGCAGCAATGTTTTTTGTCAGCAATTTATTTGCCCATGCACTTTGGATTGAAACTAAAGGTACAGGCAAGGTGGGACAGGCCCAGGAGGTTAAACTTTTCTACGGTGAGTATGCGCAGAATGAGCGTGATTCGATTTCAAAATGGTATTCTGATGTAAAAGATTTAACATTATGGCTGGTAGGACCTGACCAGAAAAAGATAAAATTAAATACGGTATTAGGTGATAATGTAGCTTCAGCTTCATTTACGCCGGAAAAAGACGGTCAATACACATTGGTGGTCAGCCACCCGGCAAGAGATTTAGGCGGAACTACAAAATATCATTTCCTGACCAGCACCACTGTGCAAGTTGGAAAACCTGCTGCGGTACTGAATGCAGAGGCGATTACTAACGAACTGAAAGTATTTCCTTCATCAGGAACAGCTTATAAAGTAAAAAAAGTGGTTAAGCTTAAAGCTTTACATGATGGTGCCTCAAAAGCGGGAGCTACTGTAAATGTATTTTCTCCTTTTGGATGGTCGCAGGTGCTGACAACCAGTAAAGATGGTGAAATCGAATTTACACCAGAATGGCCAGGAACTTATGTAGTAGAAGTTACCGACTTTAAAAAAACCGCAGGTGATCATAATGGCAAAGCATATGATGCGGTATGGCAGGGATCAACATATAGTTTTGAAGTTAAATAATTAATTTCTGTATTTGCTGGTACCAATATTTATATATATTTAAAGGAGATCTATGGATCTCCTTTTTTTGTGGGACAGTTTTTTAAATAATGAACGATAGCAGAAGAGAATTTATAAAAAAAGCGACCCTATTGACGGGTGCGGCAGGTTTGTTTAGTGTACTGCCCTCATCCATTCAACAGGCGATGGCAATAGAGGCTGCACCTGGAAGTTCCTATCTGGATGCTGAACATATAGTTTTCCTCATGCAGGAAAACCGGTCATTTGATCATTGCTTTGGTGCATTAAAGGGAGTTCGGGGATTTAATGATCCGAGGGCGATCCGGCTGGCAGATCAAAACCCGGTCTGGCTGCAAACTAACTCAAAAGGACATACTTATGCACCTTTCAGGCTCAATATAAAAGAGACGAAAGCTACATGGATGAGTTCGCTGCCACATTCCTGGGAAAACCAGGTGGATGCAAGAAATGGCGGGAAGCATGATAAATGGCTGGAAAGCAAAAAATCCGGAAACAGAGCTTTTGAAGATATGCCACTCACGATGGGATATTATGACCGGGAGGATATTCCTTTTTATTACGCACTTGCGGATGCGTTTACGGTGTGCGACCAGCATTTTTGTTCTTCGCTAACCGGGACTAGTCCGAACAGGTTGTTCTTTTTCTCCGGAACTGTTCGTCAGCAACAAAATGAGAACTCAAAGGCGCATGTGTGGAATGATGAAATAGACCATAAAGATATTTACTGGACCACTTTTCCGGAACGTCTGGAAGAAATGGGAATTTCCTGGAAGGTTTATCAGAATGAACTGAGTATCCCGGTTGGTTTTAATGGAGAGGAAGAAAACTGGTTGTCCAATTTCACAGATAATGATCTGGAATTCTTCAAGCAGTACAATGTGCGTCTTCATAGTAAACACCTTGAATTTATGGATAAGTCTGCAGCCGATCTGGAGAGGGATATCAAATCAATGGAAGCAAAACGTAAGCTGAATACCGCAGATAAAGACATTGAAGACAGTTTAAAAAAGAAACAGTTACAACTGGACGCTATCAGGGCTGATCAGAAAATATGGAACAGGGAAAGGTTTGACCAACTCTCTGAAAGGGAAAAAAATATTCATAAAAGAGCTTTTACCACGAATGAAAATGATCCTTACTACCATCAGGTAGAAGAAATGAGTTACGATGATGATGGGGTAAAGCGAAAGATGAAAGTCCCAAAAGGAGATGTATTACACCAGTTTAGAAAAGACGTAGAAACCGGTGAACTGCCTACTGTTTCATGGCTTGTGCCGCCTTCAAATTTTTCTGACCATCCCAGTTCTCCATGGTATGGCGCATGGTACATTTCTGAGGTAATGGATATCCTGACCAAAAATCATGAAGTCTGGAAAAAGACAATTTTTATTATCACCTATGATGAGAACGACGGCTACTTCGATCATATACCACCATTTTTACCTCCGCATACAGCATATCCCGAGACAGGTAAAGCCTCTGCTGGAATAGATACCAAAGTAGAGCATGTTTCTATGAGGCAGGAAATAGAACGGGGGATGAAAGAGAAAAGGGAAAGTGCGATCGGGCTGGGCTACAGGGTTCCATTATTGGTCATCTCGCCATGGTCCAAAGGCGGGTGGGTGAATTCACAGGTTTTTGACCATACGTCGAATCTTCAATTCCTGGAACATTTCCTGCAGGTCAAAACGGGGAAGAAAATTGTGCAACCGCAAATCAGCGACTGGCGCCGGACGGTTACGGGTGATCTGACATCTGTTTTTCGGGTAGCGGATAAGGGTGCTGATCAATACCCGGCACCGGTAGAGAAAGATAAGTTTATCCAAAGTATTTATAATGCAAAGTTTAAGGCCCTTCCATCAGGATTCCGGTCATTAACAAAGGAAGAAATAGAAACAGTAAAAAGTAACCCTTTTGAGACCGCATTACTTCCTAAACAGGAAAGGGGCATCCGCAGGTCTTCTGCTATTCCTTATCAGTTATACGTTTCCGGTAAATACGATACCGCTGCAGGACATATAAAGTTGAACTTCGAATCCAGAAATGACGTGTTTGGTGAAAAGACTGCTGGATCTCCATTTAATTTATATTTCCCGGATAAAACTTTAGTGAAGAACACGAAAGATGGAAAGGCTGGTCTGGATGCAATGCGCAGCAGGTATTATGCGGTGAAGGCTGGTGACCTGGTGAAGGACGAGATCCTACTGAACATTTTTGGAGATCGTAAATATCATATCCAGGTTTATGGTCCAAATGGATTTATGCGGGAATTTAAAGGGGATGCTGATGATCCGGATATTGAGCTGGTCTGTGAATATCAGCAAGACAGGCTGCACCGTAATAAAATGAGTGGTAATGTGGAACTCAAGCTATGGAATAAGGCTGAAGGAAAACAGTATGAAATTACGTTAACCGACCATGTTTATGGTAGCAAGCCGAAAAATCTGGGGCTGGGAGAAAAAAATATAACGGCTGTCGTTGATTTGAAATCGAGTTATGGCTGGTATGATTTCAGTGTTACGATCAAAGGATATCCTGTATATGAACAGCGGTTTGCAGGTAGGGTAGAAACGGGAGAGCATAGTTTTAGTGATCCTTTTATGGGGCGTGTATAATGAAGTGTTCGCCAGCTATGGCCTGATCTTCCAGAATCCGAAAATAGCCGCATCTTTTGAAGACAAATACAGACCATGGAGAAAGGACGTAGATGAATGTCTGACTGTGATTGAAAATCTAATATCAGTTTAATCGGGGCCTATATCACAAAACAGAATTTTTACAGACGGTATTATTGAATAACTCCTGATTCATATAATATTTTCTTTATTTTCAAACAATTTAATATCATAACAAAAATTTATAATGCCTATCATCTATTATAGAATCTTATTTTTCACACTCATACCTGTTGGCATCTATATTCTGATCAAAGGAATAAAACAGTTGCGGAAATGTTTTTACGGGAATCTGTTACTGGAGCTTCCGTATTTAAATAAATCTGGACGATTTGAGGTATTAAAAGCCGGTACGCATTCTATTTGGTTTAAAGGTCAGTTGTACAGGAGAATACCTTCGGATCAGTTCAGGCCAATAGTTTTTAGTGTAGAGACAGGTAAGGAGGTGGACTTGCATTATTCTTTTTTTGCTCCTAGTATTCATGGCTTTGGGGATGGACGTGTAGAGGTATTAATGTTCAAGGCTGAGATTGGTCAGTACAGGATTGAACTGCAGGAAGGTTCCAGTATTCCGAAATTGCTTTCGGGCCTTGCTAAATTAACAAGGGTAATTAAACCGATAGACGAGGATAAATTTTTTATACAAGTCAGGGAAAGTCAGCCGAGAATTTTAACACTTTTGGGAGTGCCGATAATTTTAATAGGAGTGGGAGGGATTATCGGTGGTTTTGTTGTGGGGTTATTGGCTGATCAGCTATTTTGATAATCAACTAGTTGTTAATTGACTCGTCGATCAATTGTTTAGGGAGAATTTTTTCCATTAATACCCGCTGCTTTGGATCTACATTGACGAACTTCCATCCGTCTTGTCCATTTTTTGAAATTGCCCAGGATTTTTTAGTAGGACTGATAGTATACGTTTCTGTCACCTCATCTACCTTAACATTGTCTGATCCGAATGTATTTGCCAATGCAGCCTTTGTCATTGAGATGCGGTTGGCTTTAGAGTAGGAAGATGAAGTTGTGTCTGAAATATACTTCATGCTCATCACAGAAGTATATTTAATCCCCACATAATAGCAAGAATCTATTTTCCTCGTATTGGTAATTTCTTTGATGTCAAAACTAATCATTTTCATCTCCACCGCTTTATTATTGAATACTTGCTCAAATATTTCCACCATTTGCGTCCGTGGCACGATCGTAAATATAGCTTCGGGTAAATAATCCATTGATTTATCAAAATCCTGGTCGAGCAGATGTTTGGTATATTGAGTGAAACGGTTCCTAATATTTTCTTTATAATCCTGTGCAAAACTGGATATGCTTAAAACCAGAAAGAAAAGTAGGGTGAATGTGTGTTTGAGATTCATGTCAATTTATATACTATCAAACATACGAATTTCTGTAGTATGCTATATCGCCCCGGGTATGTATTCCTGGTATTGTATTATGCTACTATATTAGATGAAATATCTAATGCAACATAATGAAATCATATCCTTTGCATTATTAATGCAGTATAAGGATAATTGCATTAATAATGCAATACAACGTTAATTGTGATAGGTTATAAACCAAGCAAAACAAACTTATAATTTAAGGATATCAAATAGATAAATCCTGATTAGTGCGTTGATATAATAATATAAATGGGTAACCGAACAGTTCTCATTTTCTTGCATTTGTCTGGACCGATTGGATTGAAACAAAACAAAAAAGCCTTAAATCAAACGATTTAAGGCTTTTTGCCGACTTTCAGAAGTCTAACTGTCGGGGTGGCAGGATTCGAACCTACGACCTCCTGCTCCCAAAGCAGGCGCGATACCGGGCTACGCTACACCCCGAAAAAATGGTATCACCTTTATTGTCCTCTTGCGGAGGTCTGTAATCATCTAATTACAGAGACCAAATATTCCAGTTGTAATAACCTTTCTGATTTGGTGTGCGACAAAGGTAAATAAACTGTTGACATTTTTATCGTTTCCTTTACTCAAAATAATAAAAAACTCTTAACACTTTGCTT
>Ga0247813_10001954_pt1 | contig 14728 bp, 13 predicted proteins | sample UWRJL169409C1_FD_180719 | JGI IMG/M metagenome (GOLD analysis project Ga0247813, IMG submission 180719) | Plant litter microbial communities from Arlington Agricultural Research Station in Wisconsin, United States - UWRJ-L169-409C-1 | ecosystem: Environmental > Terrestrial > Plant litter >... | reverse complement strand
CTTTTTTCTTTGATGAGCTTTTTCCCGATATCAAATCCAAATATAAGGTAGATGCAGACCATATCTTTATTAGTGGATTAAGTATGGGAGGCCATGGTGCACTTTATTTATTTATCAAGCATCCAGAATTGTTTAAAAGTGCCGGAAGTACCAGCGGCGGGATAAAGCTATCGGACGGATTTGGAAAATTTGGACTAGGAGAGATTTTGGGTAATCCACCGGCCACTAGCGAATTATGGCAAAAATACTCCGTAACGCACCTGATTGAACAATTAAAGGGCAATAAGAAACCCTTCATTTTTGACTGCGGATCGGACGATTTCTTTTATCAATCGAATAATGAACTGAAACAAAAAACCGACGAGCTTAAATTAAACGCAACTTATATTTCTCAACCCGGAGCTCATAATAAAGCCTATTGGGCAAAATCTATCAAGCAACAGTTTGAATTCTTTAAAACATTAATCAATTAAGTACCTATGCAAACCAAATCTCTACTTTTTCTTTTCGGCATTTTCATGCTTTCCTTTAGTGCGTGTAAAAAATCTTCTGATCCAACACCTACGCCTCCACCCGTGATACCGCCGGTGGTAAATCCGCCGACTACAACACCGTATGTGCCAGATAATAGCTTTAAAATTGTAGCCTATATGCCTGGCTATAGGGATCCGGCTACGGTAGCTGATGCTAAGTACAAAATGATTACGCATTTGTTTTTTGCTTTCTTACAAATTAATCCGACTGCTGATGGGTCTGTTTTACCACTTACAGCAACAGAATTGTCTCGTTTCAATACGATAAAAGCAAAAGCGAAAGCGAACAATGTAAAGTTTGGCATTTCCGTAATGGGGGCAGAAAGTATATTTGCCGCGGTTGCTAAAAATACAACAACCCGAACCAACTTTGTAACCAATCTGGTTAATTTTGTGAAAACACAGGAGATAGATGGTTTGGATATGGATTGGGAATATCCAAGAACATTGAATGGAGGGCCTAATACCGAATATACGGCCTTGATGAAAGAGCTATCGACCGAACTACATAAAAACAATAAGTATTTAAGTGCTGCTATTACCCCAGCAGTGTATGTGTCTACCAATAAGGATGCAATAGAAATAGCAGCCTATCAGTATGTAGATTTCTTTAATATTATGCAATACGATGGCGCGGGATATGATACCGCAGAGCCGCTAAACCATGCTTCATTAAAAATGACAGATGCGAGCTTAAATGTTTGGTTAACATCTAAGTCGATGCCAAAGGAGAAAGCAATTTTGGGTATGCCATTATATGGGAAGGATGCAGCGGGTTCATCGATCGGATATCGAGACATCGAAAGTTCGGGAGCTGATGTAACCTTAAACGTAGCTACAGTTAATGGCAAAACGTATGGATACAACGGAATCAACCTGATTAAAACCAAAACCCAGCGCGCTAAAGAGCGATGTAATGGCATTATGTTTTGGGAGTTTTCTCACGATAGCAATAGCGATAAATCCTTAATTAAGGCGGCAAACGACCAATTGGGAAGGACCTATTGATGAAAGTGTTAAAGCCTCTTTCTCGAAAGGTTGAATTGGATAACGAAAGCTATTTGTATTTTGGTGGAACAGCCTATTTAGGCATCCCGCAACATGCAGCCTTTCTTCAGCTTTACCTGGAAGGGCTAAAACGTTTTGGTCTGAATAACGGCACCAGCCGAGGTAATAATGTTCAATTGGGCATTTACGACGAAGCAGAGCAATTTGCAGCAACAAAATTTGGAGCCGACGACTGCTTAATCACCTCTAGCGGATATTTGGCGGCACAATTAACCGTTAAATACGTATCCAAACTCGGAGAGCTTCGTTATGCGCCGGCAACACATCCGGCCTTATGGATCAATGAACCCCCTAAAACCAATGGAAGTTTTACCGATTGGACAAATGCCATAGTAGAAGAAATTAACCGAAGCACTATTCTCAGCTGGGTAATCGTAAGTAATTCGTTAAATAACCTGTATCCAGAAGTATATGACTTTTCTTTTCTGGAGAGAATTAGTAGTGAAAAGAGAATTATTTTAGTTGTAGACGATTCTCACGGAATTGGACTAATTAACGAAGGGATAGGTGCTTTTTCAAAGTTACCCCAATTGGAAAATGTAGATACGGTGGTAGTGGCTTCTATGGCTAAGGCCTTGGGAGTAGACGCAGGCTTAGTATTGGCTTCGCATCAACATATTCACGCACTTAAACACTCGAATGAATTTCTTGGAGCGTCACCGCCCTCGGCCGCAGGATTATTTGCTTTTATGAATGCGACAGCGATCTATGAAGAAGAGCACGCAAAGCTTGTCCAATTAACAAGCAGATTTAACCGTTTCTTAAGCAACGATAGCCGTTGGAAATTTGAAACAAATTTTCCTGTTTTTTTAACGTCTATCGATTCAATAAAGGAAAAGTTAATGGAGCAAAAGATTTTAATCTCTTCTTTCGCCTATCCTGATAAAAATGGGAGCTTACTCAATAGGATTGTATTAAGTAGTTGGCATACTTTAGCAGATATTGAAGAATTAATTTTAGCTTTAACAAAAATATACTAGCGCAAAATGAAGAATTTGATTATCATTCTAGCCTTCCTATTTGTAGGACAACAAAACCTACATGCCCAAAAAACAACTAAAATTTGGGTAGTTAGACATGCCGAAAAAGAGACGTCTGATCCAAAGGAAAAGGACCCAGATTTATCTCCAGAAGGAAAAGATAGAGCACAGGCCCTCGCTAAATATTTGAAGGGAGAAAGAATAGATTCGATTTTTTCTACCAATTACAAGCGAACAAAATTAACGGGATATCCGACAGCAGATAAAATCGGATTACAAATAAAAACCTATGACGCCGCCGCGCAAAAAGCCTTTGCACAAGGATTAATCCAAAATGCACAAGGAAAGAAAATGCTAATTATTGGCCATTCTAATACGGTTCAGGAAATTTTAATTGCATTTGGAGCAACTAAACCCGTAAAGGATTTAACCGACGACGACTATGATTATATCTTTTTACTTACGTTAAAAGGAAACAAAAGAGAAGTTAAGGTGGATCGTTACGGATTGGAGCACCATACCAAAGAATAGCGCGTTAATGCCCAAATCTATTTATTCCCTACAATTTGGATTGGTTTGCCTTAGTTCGTTTCTTTTTTCGGCAAGCTTTAATATGTTGATCCCAGAATTGCCAGCCTACTTATCCGCAATGGGAGGAGCAGATTATAAAGGATTGATTATAGCCTTATTTACCTTAACCGCAGGTGTTTCCAGACCCTTTAGTGGAAAGTTAACCGATACAATAGGCAGAGTTCCAGTAATGGCTATAGGCTCTCTCGTATGCTTTGTTTGCGGATTTTTATACCCGATATTAACCAGCATCTCCGGATTTTTATTTTTAAGGCTCTTACATGGGTTTTCTACAGGATTTAAGCCTACAGCGACTGCGGCTTACGTAGCCGATTTAGTTCCCTCGGGTAAATGGGGAGAGGCCATGGGCATACACGGGGTTTGCTTCAGCACCGGATTAGCTATCGGTCCAGCCATTGGGAGTGAAATAACAACTCATTTTTCGATCAACTACTTGTTTTATTGCTCGTCTATTTTCGCATTACTTTCGATAGTAATTCTAGCAAATATGAAAGAAACCTTGCCAAATAAGCAACGATTCAAGCTAGCGCTCCTAAAAATTAATTCTAAAGAGATAGTAGAGTGGCGCGTACTCCCTGCCGCATTGATTATTTTATGGAGTTACCTTAGTTATGGAGCAATTTTAACGGTAATTTCCGATTGGAGCAAGCATTTGGGAACCGCAAATAAAGGGTTGTTTTTTATGGTCTTTACCGTCTCCTCCTTACTGATTCGCTTTATTGCTGGAAAATTTTCGGATCAATATGGGAGATTGGTCGTGCTAAAAATATCCTTAATTTTACTCATGCTTGCTTTGCTCGGCATCGGTCTTGCTAGCTCCTCTTTTATGCTCTTGCTCGCATCGGTTGTTTACGGAGTGGCTACCGGAATGTTGTCGCCAACAGCAACCGCGTGGACCATCGATTTAAGTCGACCTAAACATAGAGGCAAAGCAGTAGCCACAATGTATATTTTTATGGAGATTGGAATAGGCTTAGGTGCACTTGTGGCGGGAGCTATCTTTTTAGAGGATGTTTCAACTATCCCATCCATTTTCTTTATTTGTACAGGAATTACATTGATGGCATTAGTTTATTTACAATTTGTATACAAAATCCGACCGTCATCTCGAAGGAGGCACGACTGAGAAATCTATACAATAATTCACGAGATATCTCCTCGCTCCACTTCGTTCGATATGACGGTAACCACGGGGCGTCTCGAGCGAGCGACCAAAGGAGCGACGAGAGATCTAGGGAGTGCATGTAATGGATATCTCCTCGCTCCACTGCGTTCGATAGGACGAAGGAAGGATGGTTCGAAAAAACGAAGGAAGGATTCGCCTTCGATACGAAAAAGCAGAGGTTAAAGACGTTGAAACGGGATATCCATCAGATCGTATTCCTGCCAGCCATTGAAATCAAAATGCCACCACTCGTTATAAATTACTTTAAACCCATGCGCTTGCATGGTCGAAATTAAGAAATCACGGTTCTTAATGATGGCTGCAGGTAAATCGTTGAAGTGCGGAGCCGCCGCCGCTTCAAAGCTGTCGTATGGCGTAGGCATTGGCACATCTTTCCCTGTTTTTAGGTCAATTATTGTCAAATCTACAGCACAACCTCTATTGTGCTTTGAGCCTTTTGCTGGATTAGCCACAAAGTTCTTATCATTCGCTTTCTCGTAAAAAGCAATGGTGATGGCATAAGGCCGATAGGCGTCGAAAATTTTTAGCCCGTATCCTTTTTTTGCAAGTTCCAGCTGAATTTCCTTAAGTTGCTGTACAACCGGCTTCCGAGCGAAGGCCCGAGCTTGCTTGTACATGACCTGGTTCATGAAATTGTTTTTAGTGGCGTATCTAATGTCTAGCACAATGGAAGGAATCACCTTTTTTATCTCTATTAATTCGTTGTTAGCATTTGTTTTTACACTTTCTTTATAGTCCATATTTGTGCTTACAATTTTAAGCCCATAAGGATTCTGTGCTTTGTTTTGAGCGCAACTGTTTAAACAGAAAGTGGTTAAAAAAATTAGAACTAAGTTTTTCATGCATTATTGATTAGACACGACTAACAACTCCAAATCTTTATAGGGAAGATTAAATAGGTTAGCTAAGTCTTTGTTCGTTAAATTTCCTTGATAGGTATATAGGGCGTCTCGAATTCCAGGCCTTTTCCAAGCCATATTCATTAAGCCCCCCATATCGCCGATATCAACCAGAATTGGAGCAAAGATGTTGGTTAATGCATACGATGCTGTTCTTGGTACGCGAGATGCGATATTTGGAACACAGTAATGAATAACATCGTGTTTGATGAAAACTGGATCTTTGTGGTTGGTAACTTCTGAGGTTTCAAAACAGCCACCTTGATCAATACTAACGTCTACAACTACGGCGTTTGGTTTCATTCTAGCCACGGTTTCCTCCATAACTAAGCATGGGCTGCGGCCATGTTCTGAACGGATGGCGCCAATCACCACATCACAGGTAGTAATTGCTTTGGCCAGCACAATGGGTTGCATTACAGACGTGAATACCCTGCTTCCCAAATTATTTTGTAGGCGACGCAATCTAAATATCGAACTGTCGAATACTTTAACTTCTGCGCCAAGTGAAAGGGCTGTTCTAGCGGCGTATTCGCCTACGGTACCCGCACCTAAAATTACAATTTCAGTGGGGGGAACCCCAGTGAAACCTCCCAACATAAGGCCCTTTCCTCCAAAAGCACTGCTTAAATATTCTGCGGCAATAAATATAGAGGTAGCCCCTACAATTTCGCCCATGGCGCGAACAACGCTTAATACATTTCCCTCGTCGCGAAGGTTCTCGAAGCAAATGGCATTAATCTTTTTGTGAAGTAAAGCTTTGAGATAAGAGTCTTTTAATGTTCCGATTTGTAAAGCCGAAAATAAGGTCTGGCCTTTATGCATTAAACCAATCTCTTCGAGCGTTGGAGGAGCAATTTTAACGATAATATCAGCATTCCAAACCTCTTTCTTATTGAAACAGATTTGTGCGCCTTGTTCACTATAATCTTTGTCAGAGAAATTGGCGCCAACACCAGCGCCCGACTCAATCACTACTTTATGCCCATTATTTACCAATAATGCAACAGAAAGCGGAGTAAGTGCTATTCTACATTCTTGAAAAGAAACTTCTTTCGGGATGCCAATATATAAGCTATTGCTTTTTTTATTCGTTTCCAGCATTTCTTCTTGCGCCTGTAATAATCCTCTTTGGGCAATAGCGGCCATGCCTTCGCGTAATCCTGTAGCCATGATAAATTAGGTCGTTTTAGTGGAATGAAGTTACGGAAAATATGGGGGATTTGCAATTCTTTCAGGCTACTTTACCACAAAAATAACTTCACCATAACATACGCCTGTTGCGCTAATGCCTTGTAAAATAACACGGTATTCCCCGCTTAGATCGGCCGTAGAAAAGCTTAGATCGGCCTCCCCGCTACTGTTGGTTAATAAGCCCGCAGCCCAAGTTAATGTAGTTAAGTATTGAAGCGCGGTAGACGATTGATCTAATCCATAGAAAGGAGCCTCCAAATTAACACCTTTAATCAGCGTAGCATTTTTTTGAGTAGAGCTTTCACAACCGCTGTAATAAATGGGCTCTACTTTAAATGAACGGGCTATGGGATCAATATCAATTCTTTTCTTGTAGAGCTTTCCGATAACCGGATGGTATTTTTTTTCGGAGTAGGGATAGTTCAGGTAATCGTATTCATCCACCCAATCCCCACAATCATTTATCCCCAATTTACCCTTAACATTTGCCGCGCTACTTGTTCGTCCCTTAATCGTTACCGCGTTTAGTTCAACGGTTTTTTCCGTAAAATTTGGAACGACTGATAGGCTGTTCTGCTGTCTATTGACGAGCTGCGCGGTAGGAATAAGATGTTGCTTAGCTAGTAACATGGCCGTCGGCAGCATCGGGTCATGTAGTTCAATTTGATAACCCTGGTGCTGCGCACCTACCATAAGGGCAAGCTTTTTACCATAAGGACTTAGCAGATCATCCCTTTGTAATTGAAGTTGGCCAGTTTGATCGGTGCTAAGAAATTTCAAACCCTTATTTCCAAATAAGACTACATCCACCGTTTTATCTATCGCTCTATTCTTTTTTTTGATGATGAGGGTTAAGGGTTGAGGAATATAGCTGGAAGGCTGCACACTTGCATTAGTTTTAACCTCCATAATTCGCTGATGATCATTAGTTAATCGAGTGTTGTAAACCGCCGCAACAGAGAAAAGACTTTGGCTTGGAAGTTTTACTTTAATCTTAACCTCTTCTCTTTTTTGATAGGCAGGACGATCAGTGCTCAGTTGTGCTTTTACATAGGAAACATTGCTGCTATCCTCCTTGTAAGACAGCAGTTTTGAAAAAGGGCTAGTCATTGCCATCGATTGTTGATGGCCAATCGTAAGCGTAGCAGTGAAAAACACAGCTGGATTCGATGCGCGATCCAATACATCTGTAAAAGCAATTAATTTAACTGTCCCGCTTTTTACACTATCGGGTAGGATAAGTTTGCCGATTGAGATACCATAATTCATCGGATACTTCTCTGCTATTAAAATTTTTCCACTGTCTGCGCTAGAAATCACGATGTTGAGCAAACGATGTTGGTCTTGTGCTGCTTTAGCTAAAAAATATGCACTGAACCAAATGGTTTCATTCGTAAGGTAAACGGTTTTATCGGTATGAACAAAAAGTCCTGAAGCGCTTGATTTCGTGTTTAGTGTATTAAGTTGTGCAAAGGATCCAAGAGAACTGAATACGAATAGGAAAAGAAAAAATATTTTCATCCGCATGATTTTTGTTTTAACCATAATGGTATAATTAGTTTTACTAACTAATAGTAGAAAAATAAAATTCTCTCTCTGTTTCGCCGGTGATTGATATTTCAACCTTGATATACGTATCTGGCAACAACTCTTCAACTCGGGTGGGCCACTCTACCAGGCAATAGTTGTTGCTATAAAAATATTCCTCATAGCCAATGTCATAAGCTTCTTGAAGATTTTTAAGGCGATAAAAATCAAAATGATACACCAAGCCTTTGGGGGAAAGATATTCATTTACGATGGAAAATGTGGGACTGCTGACGACGTCTTCAACACCTAAAGCGGTACAGAACTCCTTAATTAAGGTCGTTTTTCCGGCAGCCATTTCTCCTTCAAAAACAAAAAACTTTTCGCCATTGGCAAAGAGAAGCAATTGCTCTGCAACAAATGTTAACTCGCTTGTGCTATTTATAGCAATAGATTTCATTAACGCAAATATAATTACCTATTTCGAACTATACGTTGCAATCGGGATAATCATTTCTTCTAATGAAATACCTCCATGCTGAAAAGTTTCGTTATAATAATTTACAAATTGATTATAGTTGTTTTGATATACGAAATAACGATCTTCTTTTGCGAAAATATAATTAGAGCTAATGTTTATTTTGGGCAATTGAGCTTCGTGAGGGTTCTTGATTAAAAATACTTCTTTGGCATTATAGTTCAGGTTTCTACCTTGTTTGTAACGTAAGTTCGTATTGGTATTCCGATCTCCAATAACCTTACTGGCATGCTTTACCCGAATAGTACCATGGTCTGTGGTAATGATAACTTTTACTCGTTTTTGTGAAATTTTCTTTAAGAGGTCTAATAATGGAGAGTGTTCGAACCAGGATAAAGTTAAGGAACGATACGCCGCATCGTCATTCGCCAACTCGCGAATCATCTGCATATCGGTACGTGCATGAGAAAGCATGTCGACAAAGTTGTATACAATGGCATTAAACTCATTATCCATTAAGTTATTTACTTTTTCAGTTAGTTCTTTTCCCTGATCGAAAGTTAATATTTTGTGGTAGCTAAACTTACAGTCTTTTCGCAAACTCCGCTTAATTTGATCAGCGAGAAAAGCCTCTTCGTGTAGATTTTTACCTCCTTCGGCATCGTCATTTTGCCATAAGGAAGGAAAACGGGTCTCCATTTCTAGGGGCATTAACCCAGCAAAAATAGAGTTCCGAGCATATTGCGTAGCGGTAGGTAAAATACTCGAATAGGTATCTTCTTCTTCCAGTCTAAAGTATTCGCTAATTAAAGGATTGATGATTTTCCATTGATCGTACCTCAGATTGTCGATAAGAATGAAAAAAACCGGCGTGGTACTGTTAATTAAAGGGAAAACTTTTTTCTTTAGCAGTTCATTGGACAACAGGGGAGCGGTGTCTCTATTTTTTATCCAATCCAAATAGTTATCCTCTATAAATTTCGAGAACTGTGTATTGGCCTCAGATTTTTGCATGGTCAAAATTTCATGCATCTGTGGGTCATCCAGTTTCTCGAGCTCGAGCTCCCAAAAGATTAGTTTTTTGTAAACTTCAATCCATTCTTCATAACTTAATTTGTCGTTTAAAGTCATGCCAATCTGCCTAAAATCTTGCTGGTAAGCAGAAGAAGTTCGTTCGCTGACCAAAAGTTTCTTATCTATAATTTTTTTAATAGTTAACAAAACCTGTTTTGGATTAACAGGTTTAATCAAATAATCGTCAATCTTCGATCCGATAGCATCTTCCATTAAATTTTCTTCTTCACTTTTGGTGATGAGTACAACGGGAACATCAGAGCGTATATTTTTGATAGCAGTTAAAGTTTCTAATCCACTTAAGCCAGGCATGTTTTCATCTAAAAAAACAAGATCAAAGTGTTCGTTTTCAAAGGCAGTTAAGGCATCGTTGCCATTGGTAAAAGTGGTGACATGATAGCCTTTCTCGTTTAATAATAAAATATGTGGTTTTAATAAGTTGATCTCATCGTCGGCCCATAGAATTTTGGTTTCCTGCATTATATATACTTTTTATGTAATTTAAAGATTTTAAAAGCGCTAGTCTTTTCTACTGTGGATAAAAATAGCAATTTTTGTACCGTATAATTTATTTTTAAGAATTGAACAAAAAGAAAATCATAAATGATCCGGTTTACGGATTTATTACCATTCCTTCAGCTTTAGTGTATGACTTAATTTCGCACCCGTATTTTCAGCGATTAAGGTATATTAAGCAATTGGGAATGACACATTTGGTTTATCCAGGAGCCTTACATACCCGATTTCATCATGCACTTGGCGCCATGCATTTGATGGGCTTGGCGCTTGAAGTGCTAAGAAGCAAAGGGCACCAGATCTCTGCTGGAGAAGAAGAGGCGGCAACCATAGCAATTTTACTACACGACATCGGGCATGGTCCTTTTTCTCATGCACTGGAACATACCTTAGTTAACGGCATTCAGCACGAAGATATTTCAATGCTGATGATGGATAAGTTAAATGAGGAGTTTAATGGGCGCCTAGATCCGGCAATAGAAATATTTAAAGGAAAGTATTACCGTAGTTTCTTCTGTCAGTTAATTTCTGGACAATTAGATCTAGATCGAATGGATTACCTTAACAGAGATAGTTTTTTTACGGGCGTAAGTGAGGGGGTAATTAGCTTCGATCGAATTATAAAAATGTTTAATGTAATTGACGATCAGTTGGTTATTGAAGAGAAGGGCATTTATTCTATTGAAAAATTCTTAATTGCGAGAAGATTGATGTACTGGCAAGTATACTTGCATAAAACGGTCATTGCCGGGGAGCAATTATTGGTTAAAATTTTAGAGCGTGCAAAAGAATTAGCCAGTAATGGTGCCGTGTTGTTTGCAACACCCGCATTGCAACATTTCTTACAGGAAGATATTACTGTCCTCAACTTTTTTAAGGATGAGAATCATCTATTGCAGTTTTCTAAGCTGGATGACCAAGATATTTACGCTGCAGTTAAAGTTTGGGAAAATCATCCGGATGTAATTTTGGCAAGGCTCTGCAAAATGTTAAACTCTAGAAAATTGTATAAAGTAGAAATTACAAATCATGAGCCTTCTTCAGATAGAATAGCTATCTTGAGCGAGAATACGGCTATTGCATTGAACCTAGAGGAGGATGATATTTCTTATTTTGTATTTACAGATACGATAAGAAATCGGGCATACAATGCAGGGAATAGCAATATCAATATTTTAATGAAGAATGGCGAACTAATAGACATCACTAAAGCATCGGATTTGTCTAACTTAGAATCGTTGGATAGGACGGTTAGAAAACACATTCTTTGCTATACCAGAGATATCTAAAGAGTTAAGAAAAAAAATAGCAAGGCCTATCTAGCAATTTAATACGATGATTAATCCACAGTTGTTTATTTGTTCATATCAATTTAACAATTAACTTTGTAAAATGCAATTTACTGCCGAGCAGATAAGCCAATTTTTAGATGGAAATATTGTGGGCGATTCAACCGTAAGTGTTGGAGAGCTTGCCAAAATAGAAGATGGAAAAGAAGGGTCACTTTGTTTTTTATCAAATCCGAAGTATGAAAGTTATTTATATACTACGAAAGCTTCGATAGTTATTGTATCGAATGATTTTGTACCCTCTCAATCCCTTGCCTGTACCTTAATTAAGGTGAAGGATCCCTATAGCGCCTTTTCAGTCCTTTTAGAAAAGTATAATGAGGCCCTCAATCACGATAAAAAACAAGCAGGAATTACGCAGCCCTGCTTTATACATCCCACCGCGAAAATTGGTAAAAATGTTTTCATAGGTGCTTTTTGCTCTATTGATGAAAATGTAGAGATTGGAGATAATTGCAGAATTTATACCCAAATCTATATAGGATCTGATACTAAGATTGGCAGCGACACTACAATTTATGCTGGAGTTAAAATATATAATCGCTCTGTTATCGGAAGTAGAGTTACTATACATTCTAATGCCGTAATTGGTAGCGACGGATTTGGCTTTGCACCACAGCCAGATGGCACCTACAATAAAATTGCGCAAATTGGAAACGTAGTGATAGAAGACGACGTTGAAATTGGAGCGAACACTACGATTGATAGGGCAACAATGGGTTCTACCTTTATTAGAAAAGGAGCAAAACTAGATAACCTTATCCAGATCGCCCATAACGTAGATGTTGGCGCCCATGCAGTGGTTGCTGCACAAACGGGTATCTCTGGAAGCACTAAACTAGGCGATAATTCCGTTATTGGTGGACAGGTTGGTATTGCCGGACACTTGGTTTTAGCCAAAGGCACGCAAATTGGCGCACAAGCTGGAATAAATTTTAATACAGAAGAAAACAAACAATGGCACGGTAGTCCCGCTCAGCCCTTAAAAGAATGGATGCGCTCTACCGTAATTTTTAAAAAACTTCCTGAAGTAGATAAGCGGATCAGAGCATTGGAAGCGAAGGTCGCAGAATTAACAGCTTTTATAGAAAAACTGCCACAAGATAAGATTGATAATGAACGTTAAACAAAAAACCATTAAAAGTGAAGTTTCGGTTACCGGTGTTGGCTTACATACCGGCGCTAATGTAACCCTAACCTTTTGCCCTGCGCCAGATAACCATGGTTTTAAATTTCAAAGAATAGACCTTCCTGGAGAACCTATCATTGATGCCGATTGTGATAATGTGACCGATACGGCTAGAGGGACAACAATTTCGCAAAATGGAGCAAGTGTAAGTACTGTGGAACACGTTATGGCTTCTTTGGTAGGGATGGATTTAGACAATATCCTAATTAAGCTCAACGGGCCTGAAACTCCGATAATGGACGGAAGTGCTATTTTATTTGTGGAAGCTTTGGAAGAAATCGGCGTGGTTTCTCAAAATGCGGATAGAGAGTATTATACCATTCCTCACAACATTACCTATACGGAGCCTGATAGAAAGGTAGAAATTGTAGCCATGCCGTTAGACGACTATCGTTTTACCTGTATGATAGATTATAATTCTCCTGTCTTGGGTAGTCAGCATGCCGGAATATCCACCATTAGTGAATTTAAAAAGGAAATCGCCTCGTGCAGAACATTCTGTTTTTTGCATGAGTTAGAATATCAACTACAAAATAACTTGATAAAAGGGGGCGATTTAAATAACGCCATTGTCATTGTAGACAAAGAAGTAACCAAAGAGGAATTAGAACACTTGGCTAAAATATTTAATAGAGCGGCAATTGAAGTTGCACCTCAGGGTATTTTAAATAACATGGAGTTAAGGTATCAGAATGAGCCCGCTCGTCACAAATTGTTAGATATGATTGGTGATTTGGCACTCGTTGGGGTTCATCTAAAAGGCCATATTATGGCAGCACGACCTGGCCACGCGGCAAATGTGGCTTTTGCAAAAAAGATTAAGGCTGCAATTAAGAAAGAGAAAGGCAAAAAAATCCAGAAGGTATATGATGTAAATGCGAAACCTCTTTATGATGTAGTTCAGATTATGGAGATTTTGCCACATCGACAACCTTTTTTGTTTGTAGATAAAGTACTTGAGCTTTCGAAGACTCATGTGGTTGGGGTTAAAAACGTAACCATGAATGAAGAGTTTTTTAAAGGACATTTTCCAGGTGCACCGGTGTTGCCGGGGGTGATACAGATTGAAGCCATGGCGCAAGTTGGGGGGATTTTAGTATTAAGTACCGTTCCAGATCCAAGAAATTATTTAACTTACTTTTTAAAGATAGACAATGTGCGTTTCAGGGCTCAGGTGTTACCTGGCGATACCATTGTATTTAGATGCGATTTAATGGAGCCAATTAGACGAGGAATTGCACAAATGAAAGGCTTCGGGATGGTAGGCGAAAAAATAGTAGTAGAAGCAGAAATGATGGCACAAATATCGAAAGTAAAAGAAAACGAACCTGCATAATGATACAACCTTTAGCATATATACACCCACAAGCAAAAATAGCCGATAATGTAGTTGTTGAGCCATTTGCGGTTATCCATAAAGATGTAGAAATAGGAGAGGGAACATGGGTCGGATCTAACGTAGTTATTATGGACGGAGCTCGGATCGGTAAAAATTGTCGCATTTTCCCAGGTTCAGTTATTTCTGGAATTCCACAAGATTTAAAATTTGCGGGAGAGGTAACTACTGCCGAAATTGGAGACAATACCACAATTCGCGAATGTGTTACCATAAACCGCGGAACTAAAGACAAATGGAAAACCGTAATAGGAAATAATTGCCTAATCCAGGCCTATTCTCACATTGCTCACGACTGTGAAGTGGGGAATTATTGCATTTTCTCTAACAGCACTACATTAGCGGGCCATATCACTATTGGCGATTATGTAGTCTTGGCAGGCTTAGTTGCCATTCATCAATTTGTAAAAGTTGGTTCTCATGCTTTTGTAACGGGGGGATCATTGGTTCGTAAAGACGTGCCGCCTTATGTAAAAGCTGCGCGCGAGCCACTTTCGTATGTTGGAATTAACTCTGTAGGCCTACGAAGAAGAGGCTTTACTCCTGAAAATATTAACGAGATCCAAGAGATTTATCGAGTGCTGTTCGTGAAGAACAACAACGTAACAAAAGCACTTGATATTATAGAAGCGGAATTTCAGCCAACTGAGATCCGTGATGAGATTGTAGACTTTATACGCAATTCTAATCGTGGAGTGATGAGAGGTTTTGGATCGGGAAGCAAGGATCGCTAAGCTATTATGGGTCC
>Ga0247813_10001949_pt1 | contig 14777 bp, 10 predicted proteins | sample UWRJL169409C1_FD_180719 | JGI IMG/M metagenome (GOLD analysis project Ga0247813, IMG submission 180719) | Plant litter microbial communities from Arlington Agricultural Research Station in Wisconsin, United States - UWRJ-L169-409C-1 | ecosystem: Environmental > Terrestrial > Plant litter >... | reverse complement strand
TTTTCTGCCATTTGAAAGGTCTAGTATGATCAGATTTTTTCCAGTCTGGCAGAAAAACATCCGGCCAGAATAGAAACCGCCGTTTTTGGCAGCAGGAAAATAGAAGGTTTTAAGGCTGGAGACATTTCGCACAAACAGCGTATCTGTGCCATTTTTGTATCTCATTCTAAAGCTTGCCCATTTCTGGTCAAGCGATATTTTATCCAGTACGACATCACCCCATTGCGCATAGGAATCAGGAGTCAGATTCTTTTTTTGCACCACCTGTCCCCATAAGGGACAGGCTACTAACGGCAAAATAAATAATAAAACTAAAAAAGGTAAAAACAATGCACTGAAGGCATATAATCTTCGATAAAAATATCTTGTAAGCATAAGTCTTGTAATTAGTATCCCGGATTCTGCGGTTTTAGATTAGGATTTGCATTAATTTCTGCCTCGGGAACTGGAAAAAACTGGTCGGTGGAATTCCATCCGGCCTTAATATTTCCAAGCGAGGTGTTAAGCTTTCCATTTCTTTTGAGGTCAAAAAAACGGTGGCCGTACTCTGTAAAAAGTTCATGTCTTCTTTCTTCAAGAACGGCATCGAGTATTTCGCTCTGTGTCTGTGCCTGGGTATCTGGCAGGCCTGCTCGTTTTCTGATTTTGTTCAGGTCCTCTTTGGCTCCGATAAGATCTCCCTGTATAGCCCTTGCTTCAGATCGTACTAAAAACTGTTCGGAAAGCCGAAGCACCACTGTGTATTCCTTTGAAACTGATGTGTCAAAATTTTCTTTATATTTATAAGGATGGTGCCAGGTTCCCGAAGCATCCTTAACTTCTTTTGTCCAATACGTTCGGCGAAGGTCGCCGTCCGTAAATGAATTGTACAGGCTGCTGCTCATCCAGACAAACTGCGGTGGGCCGGCGGTAAATATAAAATAGGCGCCATCAGCGGTGTTTTTGCCGGCTGTGCCGGAATGCAGCTGCCATAATGTTTCTTTAGAGTTTAAGAGAAATGTAGAGTTTATATTTTCAACGGCGTAAAGGCTCTGGTTATTTATCACCGCTGATGCTGCATTTGAGGCTTCAGGAAATTTCCCGCTAAAGAGATAGATTCTGGACAGAAGCGCCTTTGCAGCATACTTATTTGGACGAATGCGAGGTGCGGCTATATAGGATTCAGGAAGCAGATTTACGGCAGTTTCCAGATCAGAGATAATTTCTGCATACATCTGTTCAGGAGCCATTTTTGAAATTTTACTATTTGTTTTGTAATCCGTACCCGAAACATACGGTACGCTTCCAAAAATGTTCAATAAATAAAAATGCTCCAGAGAACGAATAAAAAGTGCTTCGCCGGTCAGCTGGTTTCTTTGGGCCTGCGTCAGCGACAAACTGTGTTCGCAACCGCTGATAATTGAATTGGCGGCATAAATCTGATTATAAGCAGAATTCCAATAGTCCGCAACTATAGTATTGGTAGGAAGGAGTGCATTAGCGTAAAAGCTGAAACTTGGATTTGACACACTCTCATTGCTTATCATCTCATCGGAATAACAGGCAAGATGATTTGATATTCCAATGCCATCACCTGTTAGCATTCCCCTGTCTCTTATTTTTGAATAAATATCGGTAAGAGCCGCTTCGGCAGTGTTATAATTTTCAAAAACAGATTCTGTGGTTAATTGTGATTTTGGCAGATCTACTTCCACAAAAGAATCGCAGGAAACAGCGACTAGCAGAATCATAAATATTAAAGATCGGGATGCAAATAAAAATTTTGTTTTCATAACCGAATATTAAAAAGTTAATTGAATTCCTGCCGTAATTACTTTTAGTGGAGGCAGGTAGCCATAGGTTGTAAATTCAGGATCGCCGTCATCATATCTGGTAAAAGTCAGCAGATTTTGCCCCTGAAGCATTATCGTGCATTGCGTATCATTAAGGCTCAAAGGGAGTTTATAAGAAAGGGCAATGTTTTTAAGTCTTATAAAGGAAGCGTCGGTAATAGAGACAGTGCTCTGGTTGAACAGGCTGTTTGCGGTTACTGCCGAACTGTTAAATCCTGCTGTATAGATCTGATATGGACCAGTATCCCCCTGGGAAGACCAGCTATCCAAAAGCCTGACATGTTTGTTGGACATTGTTCCAGCTGACGACATGGAATAGGCTTTGCTGTCCTTGCTTACAAACTGGAAGAGGAAATCCAGCGACACACCCTTATAAGCCAGCCTGTTTTGAAGGCCACCGTAAAATTTAGGATTCAAATCTGCAATTATCTGCCTATCCTCAGCAGCTGTCAAAAGCCCATCCTTATTGAGGTCTTCAAATTGATAGATTCCCGTCTGCGGGTTGACTCCGTTAAATTTGTATAACAGCTGTATATTAAGCGGCTGACCGACCCTGTACTGCTGGCTGTAGGTTGAACTAGCAAGATTAGGAAAAGAAAGGAGTTTATTTTTAGCAACAGTTAAATTAAAGCTGGTGGTCCAGTTAAAATTTCCGCTTTTAAAATTGACGGTTCGCACCGTAAATTCAAATCCCCTGTTTTGTACGACCGCATCCAGATTGGCCTGCATGGATGAAAAACCGGTTGTTCCGGGAAGCGGAATACCGACCAGCTGATTGGAAGATTTGTTCTGATACCATTCCACGGTTGTGAAAATGCGGTCTTTGAAGAAACCTAATTCAAGCGCGGCTTCCAGTTTTTTATTTGTCTCCCATCCAAAATCGGAGTTAAAGAGCCTTGTCGGCGATAGGCCGGAAATTCCGTTATATAATACACCATTGACAGAATAAGTGTCGAAAAACTGATAATCGCCAATTTGATCATTCCCGGTGGTACCATAACTGCCTCGTATTTTTCCAAAACTAAGGTACCTCGAATTCTGGAGAAATTTTTCGTTAGAAAACAGCCACGCAAATCCCAATGCCCCGAAATTCGCAAAATGGTTGCCTGGTCCAAATCTGCTTGAACCGTCGCGTCTAGCGGTAAGGTTTGCGATATATTTCTGTTGATAATTAAAGTTAATTCGTCCAAAGAAAGCCTGATATTTATACAGTGTTTCCTCATCCAGCAGTACCCTTACCGTTTTCGCTGCTGCCAAGTTGTATATAAGGCTGTTGGAAGTGAAGCCTGATCCAAAATTGGATATTTTTGTACCGCGCTGGCTTTGAAAAGTAGAACCAACAAGTACATCAATTTTAGCATTCTTCAGCTGCTTAATCCAGTTTATCTGCGGTTCTACAATCCATGAAGATCTATTTACATCATTCGTGAAAATAGAAGATTGTGAAGGTCCGACATTAAATGTGGGATTATATATAGTGGATGGAACAATTCTAGTTTCGGTATTGTCAAGATAAGTGAATCCGAAGTTTCCTTTGACTGAAAGCTCTCCTGTTAGAGCATAAGAAAGAACGGCATTTCCTGTAAGATCATTAACAGCAGATTCTGCTTTTGTGTTTAGATTTCTAAGCGGGTTCTGCCAAGTATTGTTTTCCCAGTTAAGATTTCCGTCCGGAGTATAAAGGGCGGGAGCATTTGGAGGAAGATTTCTGGCATCGCTTGTAAAATCGTAAGAAGGCAGGTTGTTATCCTGTGAATTGAATCCCGCAGAGAAGTTAAGTGAAAACTTTTCATCTTCGGATTTGTGGTTCAAACTAAAATTGCTTCCGCCCTTTTTATATCGAAACTGACCGGGAAAAACGGTTGTTTCTGTATGATAAGAGCCATTTAATAGAAATTGGGTATTGTTTGAACCACCTGACACTGATGCCTGCAGATCATTGATCAATGAAGTGCCCCCTATAAGTTCTTTCTGCCAGTCAGTATAACGGTTCTGCTCCCAAATGCCGTTAATGTCGTAATCTGTAGCACCGTATGCAGTTCTGCCATCATTTATAAAGGCCTGCCTGCGAACAGCCAAGTACTGATCGGTATTCATAAGATTAAGAAATTTAGTTACCCTGCCGGTTCCTGTGGAAGCAGAAACATTAAATTTTGTTTTTCCTGCTTTTCCTTTTCTGGTGGTAATCAATACCACACCATTTGCTCCTCTTGAACCGTATATAGATGTTGCATCAGCATCCTTGAGCACTTCAATGCTTTCGATTGCATCAGGATTAATGCTGTTGATAGGGCTCACCAATGTAGGAAATGTGGTTCCCGTATAAGAAGAGCCGATGGGATCTGAAGAGATTGGCACACCGTCAATAATATAAAGCGGTGAATTAGCATCGGATCTAAGACTGTTCTGTCCCCGTATTTTTATATCAAAACCTCCGCCCGGCACGCCTGTAGTCTGCGTGATACTGACTCCTGCCATACGTCCTTGCATTGCGGCCAGCACATTAGTGACAGGCTGGGTTTCAATATCTTTCGAGGTAATTCGGGCAATGCTCCCTGTTCGGTCACTTTCTTTTACGGAATAATAACCAGCATTCACCCGAACCTCCTGCAGCGTGGTTGTATCGTAGAGAAGTTTAACGTCAACAATTTTTCGTCCATTGACAGGAATATAAGAAGTTTTAAACCCTATAAAAGATACAATTAAAGTATCGGATGGTGATGCCGTAATTGAATACTGTCCACTATAATCAGAAATTGCTGTGGAATTCACTTTATTCTTAATGGCTATCGTTACACCCGGCAGAGGACTCGATCCGTCAGTTACTGTTCCGTTGACCTGAAATTGTTGAGGTGTAAATTTGAAATGCCGTTTTGAGCTGGCGGCATGAGTTGACGAAAAAGCTAAGGTAATGCCCATAAAAATTAGGTAATAAAGAGCTCTTCCATCCTTGTAAAATGAAAAATAATTCATAATATTGGGATTGGTTAGTTAAATTTGATTTGATTAGCTGCAGGTCCTCTATGGTTGTTTGGCGACGAAATAGAGGGCCATTTTTATGTTTTTAAGTTAAAACTTAAAATTAGATTTTAATTCACAGGCAATATTATTTCATGGTTGAATAATGTTTATAAACTTGAAACATTGAAATAAGGAAGAATTGCTAAGAAAGAAAGAGGAGAAAAATATATGGCGTGGGTTGTTCTCATCTTATCATGCATTAAAGGTACTGGAATGACCCGCGCGCATACAAGTGAGCCCACGCCAATATTAATATGGCGTGAGCATTAACACTTATCATCTTGCGCGCTTAAAAATTTTCCAGTTTCTTAATGCAAGTTTCAAAGCGAATGCTTCAAATATTTTATATGAAGAATCGCAAAAATATGTATTTCATTACAAATATAACAAAATAATTTAAAACGCGCACTTTAGTACGCATTATTTTTTTTGTATTAGACTTACTTTGTGATAATGGCAGAGGTAAATAAAATAATATGTAATTACATTTTTAATAACTGGATTAAAAGTTATAAGTCCCAACGTGCCTTTGGTTTAGATCATGGAATTGAAGAAAGTATTGTTAGAAAGATTAAAAATACTGTATTGATACCTGATAAGGTTGATTATAATATCCCTGCAAATACTCTTCAGAAAATTTGTGAAGCAAGAAATATTAAACTTTCAGATTTCTTTATACTTATCGATAAATAAAAAAAGATGCTTAGGCATCTTTTTTTATGCGTCATTTATAATTCAAAAAGGGGTATTTATACTGTGTCGTTTTATTTATTAAAAAACTAATTTGCGATTAATAAATCCAATTATGGAAAACCGTAAAATAGAATAAAATCGGTTTTGTAGGTTTGTTATTTAAATATAGCATAAAGCTTTTGAGAGATTAATGAGTTGGAGCCATTTTATGGCAAGAATGAATTAGTTGGCAGCAATTTCAGCCTAGAAACGGATTTAACTAATTGATTTTATAAAACTTAATACATGCATTATGAAAAAAACTACAATGACATTATTATTGCTGTTCATCTTTTCTAATTTATTTGCAAAAGATATTAAAGTAACAATCGGCAATAAAACAAATCAATTAATAACTTCAATAGATTATTGGTTTGGATCTGCAACAGAAGCAAACGGTGCAAATTTGAATTTTTTATCAAAAGGCACACTTCAAAATGACGTCGTAATATCTTTCCCATTAGACTTTCATAAAACAAAAAGGAACACAATTCTCGTAAGAGGATATTTAACCGGAGGTGGATATGTTTCTCAAAAATATAGTATATCAGAAGGAGAAAATCCAACAATTACACTATATAATTTAGCAGTCCCTGTCAAGACTCAAGAATTCACAGATGTTATTAACAAATTTAGTTCTCTAAAACTCACAAATGGAGAATATAAACCAAGTGAACAAAATGCTTTGGATGCATTAATTGGTAGTATTTTTATATATAGCGATAGTATAAATGTCGTTTATAAGTTACTTCCTTCAGTTTTAAAAACCCGTTCTAGAAAATTAGATGTTCCAACTTTGAGTAGAAAAATTACTGGCGTTTTTTCTAGTGAAACCTCAATAAATGGTACTTTATCACTCCCTTTTGTAAGTGCTAGTACCTCTTTTGAAAGTGGTGATGTAGCAAAGTTCACGTGGGAAATTGAAGATGTAGGAGAATACAATTGGTTTTCCGAAGATGGAAAAGACCTTGCGACACTTTTTGCAAGTCTAAATAACGATACAAAGAAAATTTTAATTGATTTATATGAAAAATATCCAAATGCAAAAATGAAATTTATTGATAAAGCATTTGTTCTAGGTAGGCTGGAAGTAACAACATTAAAATCAAAAAAAATATCCAACAATATAGAATTAAATGGAGCAAATTATGTAACTGCATCAGGTAATTATGCTTTTGTAGACGAAATGCAAGACAAATTTGTTTTAAAAAATGTAATAACACAAATAGATGGTTACGATGCAACAATTCTTCTATCATCATTATATCTTGAGCATAAAATACAAAAAATGGCTGTATTAACAAATGCTGAAAATGAAAGAATAAAAAGTGAATACGAATTTTTGAGAAAGCAATATCCCGAAATATTAGCAGAAACAACTGATGTAAATATTATGAAAAAAGCACTTTCAAATATGACCAAAAATACGGATAGTAAAATAATTTTTACAGACAATGCTTTGAAAGGTCAACAGATAAATGTCAAATCGATACAATAAAGAAACTACTGGCAACACAAACTACAAGTAATTTTGGGTATTAGGCTTAATTTGAAGTTGGTTTTGTATCAAGTAAATTTGTGTTTATCCGAAGATATGGTTTTCTTAATCCCAAACTACTTGTAGCGCAGGAACGTTGTACATAATGCAGAAAAAACTCCTCAATAAAATTAAGATATATGACAAAAACAATTACTGACTTTTCTGCCAAAGAACCATCTTTGGGTTACTTTTACCAAATTAAATATGCTTTGTTGATTTTACTTACGCATTCTAAAGAACTTGACAACCCAAAAGTCAGAATTGAAAATCTAGATGACATTGAAATTGAGGATGTGAATACTTTACAACTTTTACAAACTAAGTTACATATTAAAAACAAGGCGAATTTAACCGATGCCAGTGTAGACTTTTGGAAAACAATGAGAATTTGGTCTGAGCATATAAATAATGGCTTAATTGACTTAGAAACTACAATTTTCAATTTAATTACTACCGAAGAGATTCCTACTTCTAGTTTACTTTATAAATTCAAGTCTAATATATCTTTAGACAGCGAAATTTTAGAAATAATTAAAAGTCTAGATAAAATTTCAATAGAATCTTCAAACAAGACTAACGAAAAAGCATATTTAGCTTATCAAAGTTTATCTGTCGATAATAAAAAAAGTTTAATTAAAAGAATTAGGATTTTAGATAATTCGATCGGAATCACCGAAATTAATGGTAAAATAAAAAAAGAACTTATTTATTCGACATACCCTAGTTCTTTAGATGCTTTTCTTGAAATATTAGAAGGATGGTGGTTTGCAAAATCAATAGACAATTTAACATCACGAATCGACTCCATTAGTTCAAGTGAATTACAGCTAAAAATAGCTAATATCAGTGATTCTTTTCAAGCAGATAATCTACCGAATCATTTTTCTGTTCAATTAGAAATAACAGATGAAGATGTGGAAAATTTAAAGGAGAGAAATTTTTTAAAGCAATTAGACCTAATAAAGATAAATGCTAATTCAAAAACTTTGAAAAGAGCAATCAGTGATTTCAGAAGAGCTTTTGAACAACGTTCTAAATGGTTAAGGCTTCAATTATTAAACCCTGATGAAGAAGAACAATATGATGTAAAACTATACGATTACTGGCAAAACATCTTTGATATAATGTGTGACGAAGCAGAAGAAAAAAGCATCGAAGAAGTCATCGAACTAGGAAGAGGATTTTATATCGAACAATTTGCCAAAACTTGTCCACAAATCAAAATTCGAGAAAAGTTCAATGAGGACTATTTGACACGAGGAAGCTATCAAATGCTTTCAGATTCTAAAAAAATTGGTTGGCATCCAAATTACAAAAAAGATATATGAATATAGGTTGGACGGAACGAAATACAATTGTTGCAAATTTATTTAACCCTGCGTTTTGTGGGGAAATTATTAGAGCGACTGCAAAAGAATATAACAAACATACTAATACTAGCTTTCCGTATGCATTTGCCTTTTTGGTATTACCAATAGTATTGCACAAAGCTACTAGAGAACGTATGCCGAGGTCAATAAGGACATACTATTTTGTTTGGGTAGAACAAAATGATGATTTGTTTTTTGATTTTCCCAAACGTACACGAAGTATGGTAAAATATACAAAAGAAGCACTATTATTTTTACTTGCTCATAACAAAATTGAACTTAATGAAAAGGCTGAAATTCTAGCAAGTGATGAAAAAGTAAAAATAATAAATAAGGACGAATATCAAGAATACAACGATATATTAAAAAAAGCAGAAATGCTTGGTAAATGGTTGTCTTCAACAAGTGATGTTAAATCAATATACTCATTTTTAAGAATAACACCGTAATTATGCAAATACAGAAAATCATATTATATAGCCATAGTGGTGAAAAAAGAATATTGCCATTTGAGCTTGGCAAAGTTAATATTATTACTGGAGAATCTAAATCGGGTAAATCTGCTTTAATTGAAATAATTAATTATTGTTTAGCTTCAAGTGGTTGTGATATTCCAGAAGGTATAATACGTGATACCGTATCGTATTTTGCAATCCAAATTATTTTTAATGATACAGAGACAGCATTTATTGCTCGTGAAAACCCGAATGTCAAAGGTATTCAAGCTTCAACTACTGTCTGCCTACTCCGTAATATTGGAGAAACTCCTCCTAATTTAGAAGATATAAATTCTAATTTAAATGTAGATGCTTTAAAAGATTTTTTAACCCGTAAAATTGGTATTTCGGAGAACCTCCACGTTCCTGATTCTCTAACAAGAGAACCATTAAAAGCTAACTTTAAACATTCACGTTTTTATTGCTACCAGCCTCAATATTTAGTTGCCGACCCATACCAACTTTTTTATAACCAAAATAAGGAATTTGTTCCGCAATCAATAAAAGATACACTTCCTTACTTTTTAGGAGCTGTCAATGAAAATTCATTAGCAATTGAAAGTGAAATTACTCAATTAAAAAAAAATCTTAATCGATTAGTTAGAGAAAATCGAGAGTCAGAAAAGATAAAGTCAGAAGGAACAAGTCAAGCATATTCCTTAATAGATGAAGCTAAAGAAATTGGAATTTTAGAACAATCTGTTAATCCTCAAAATCAACGAGAAGCGTACACTTTCCTTGAATATGTTTCAGATTGGGAGTTTCAACCACTTACAGTAAAGGCCGAAAATTCTGCATTAAAGGAACTAATCGATAAAAGAAGTGAATTAAAAGTAGAACTAGGTAAAATATCTGATAATAAAAAAGCAGCAACTGACTATCTAAAGAGTTCTTTTGGATATTCGTCAGAAGCAAAACAACAAGAAATTAGGCTTGAATCAATCAATTTGTATAATAATGCAAATCACGATAAGTCATTTTGTCCTTTATGTGATAATCCACTCACGAATTCAATACCTACAATAGAAAACATAAATCTTTCATTAGCAAATATCAAAGAAGATTTAAAATTCACAAAAGCTGAAAGTCCTAGAATTCAATCATATATAGATTCAGTAGAAACACAATATCATTCAATAGAAACAGAATTAAAAAGAATTGAAAAAAGCATATCTGCTTTATATGTTGAGAATGAAAAAGCTAGAACTATAAGAGATTTAAATTTAAGAAGAGGAAAAATAATTGGTCGAGTAAGTTTGTTTTTAGAAAGTGTTTTAGTTGAGCAAGAAACAGAAAATATTAATTCTAGAATAGAAAATCTAAAATCCCGAATTACTGAATTAGAAAAAACTGTTGATAGCGATAATGAAAGAGAAATCCTGTTATCAATATTAAATAAAATTAATTTACAAATGAGTAAATGGGTTGAAGATTTAGATGTTGAATATGAAAATAACCCAATCAGGTTTGATATAAATAAATTAACTATGTTTATTGACTCTGATACTAAACCAATTGCATTACCCCAAATAGGGAGTGGTGCTAATTGGGTTGCTTATCACTTACTTATTGTATTTGCACTTCATAAACATTTCATTCAAAACAATAGACCTGTGCCAAGTTTTATAGTTATTGACCAACCTACACAAGTATATTATCCGCCAGAAAAAAATGAGAATGTCGTTGAAGTAAGTGCAGATGAAATAGCAGTTAATAAAATGTTCGATTTTATGTTTAATGTAGTTGAATCATTGACACCAAGATTGCAAGTTATTATTACAGACCACGCTTACCTTAAAAACGAGAGATTTGAAAAATCAGTAACTGAAATTTGGAGGGATGGTTTAAAATTAATCCCACATGAATGGTTAGCAAACTAATTAACCACTGCGTACAACAGCACTTACAAGAAATCGGTATTACATTGGTTTAATAAAGCTTTGTGCTTCTCATCAAGTTCATTACTGGCAATTTGGCGAAAAAACTTTTAAAGTGCTACATGGAATTAGCCTTTCATAATCCTGAAAGGCTAATTAAGAAGAATTAAAGGTGAATTTATTTCTTAGATTCCTCAATAGAGACTTTTCTAAACTCTTTTAAAAGCTTTTCAATTTCTAATGATGATTTTCTTGCTCTAGCTCCAGCAGCTTTAACTCCTTTTTCAGCTAAAGCTTCAGATTCTGTTTTAAACGTTTCGATTTCAGCGTTGATTTTTGCAACTAGGTCTTTCATTATACAATTTTTTTAAATTAATCGGGCAAAAGTAAAATTTTGCCTTAAATGAAAACGGTATTATTATAAAAATATTTTCATGAATTCTCTTTCTTCAGCTCTTTAAGAAAGTAACTGAAAGAAATTCCTGTTTTAGAGTGGAATGCATTAGTAAATCGGGGAGTGGAAGTAAAACCGGCTTCCTCCGCCAGTGATCCTATGGAGTAATTTCTATGCATGCTTGAGTTTCGGAGCAGTTCCACAAGATAATCAATTTTTAGGTCATTGATATAATCGGCAAAACGCTTGCCGGTGCGATGGTATATCACTTTTGAGAGGTATTTGCTGTTAGTATTAAACCGCACAGTTAAAGTGGCTAGTGTTGCCTCTTTGTGAAGGAATTTTTTATCCCTTTCAAATTTTTCAAGGTGTTTTATTATCTGCTGTACAGTCTCCTGCGAAATATCGGTTATTTCGAATTTATCGGGTGCCTGTTTCTGTAAGCTGCTCTGTTCATTTTTTTTCAGAAGCAGATCAAATTTGATCTTATTGCGCTTTTTAGTTTCAAAATGGTTATAGGTCCCGTAAATGACAGCGGAGAACAGAACGACAACCACACTGATCAAAATAACATCATAATATTTTTCTCTTACAAGCTGCTGCTGTATTTTTTCTTTTTCAAGGAGAATTTCCTTCGTGTCATATTCCTTGTGAATTTTGCCCATTAAGTACTTATTGGTATCTGTTAATACAGAATCTGCTTTTAAAAGCTGGTCTATATGATACAACTGGGATTTCAGGTTATTTTCTTTCTTGTAATATTTAATCATTAATTCAAAAACTTCTCTTAAATCCGGACGAATGTAACCTTTCTCAATAAATACTTTTTCCACTTTTATAAAGTAAGGAACTGCTTTTGCCTGACGCTGTAGTTTCCAGTAGTTTTTTCCAATGTAAAAATTGGCGATTGATTCATTTGCAAATTCTGTCATGCTGTTTAACTGCGGCATGACTTCCTGAAGCAATTGAATCGAAGTATGATAATTATTTAGAAAGAACTGGTTGATTCCTTCGGAGTGCTTAAAAAATAATTCCATTTCTGGTATATTAAGCCGCTCACATTCTTTAATTCCAAAGGCATTAGTTTCGGAGCATTTACTGTAATCTCCAATCTTATTGTAACAAACACTAAGTGAATGCAGTGAATTTAAATAGGGGCGGGGCTGATTTTTTTTAAAATATTCAATGCAGTCATTAAAAAGAGAAATGGCTTCATCATAAAATCCGAGGTAAAATTTAATCTGGGCAATGTGATATTTAGTTTTATAGATCAAGTAATCATTATCAGTTTTAGAAATGCTTTCATTTGCTTTAATATAATAATCATAGGCTTTTACATAGTTTTTCTGGCTGTAATAGACTATTCCTTTGGATAGCTGAGCAGATCCAATCAGTTCAGGACTTCGTGACTTTATAGCTGTCTGCACCATGCTGTCAGCGTATTTTAAACGGAGAGTCATAGGTGACTGATGCAGCATATTTTGATATGCATTAACTAACTCTTCATGATTCTTTTCCCTTCGGGCTTTTCTTAAATAGGCATATAAATATGGAGATGCTTTCAGGCTGTCATTTTTGTATTGATAAATTTTATCATCCAGATATCCATAACTTTTAAAAATAAGGGAATCAGGAATTGTGCTGGGAGTATTCTGGGCAGTTAAAGATTTAATTAGTAATAGAAGCAGCAGCACCGATAAATTACATTTCATAATATATAGAAATTTTGAGTTTATGATCTGATGAAAGCATAAATCAGATTAATAAAAAAAAATGTAGAGGTCATAGAGAGCAACTTTCAAAAATAATGTAATTATTTGAATTGCAATATTTAATGTAAGAAAAATACATTGTTGATTTCATGAAAATCGATAGTGGATTTTCCGAAAATCCACATACATGCACTTGATTTATGATTTTTTGCAATTTAGATTTGCCTTGAATTCAACAGCAAAAGATTCAGTAAAGTACTGAGCAAAAGTTCTGCTGGCCCGGGTAAAATGGACTGAGACAAGTTCTCAATTAACCAAACCATTTTGCATTATGAAAAATTTATTATTAACTGGTTTAATTATTTTATTAGGTTCATGTTCAAATGACGATTTTGACCATTCTGATTTAAGATTGGTTTCCAGCCAAACAATCAGCAAAGAGAAAACTGCAGATTTTAAAAATGGGTCTGCTTTAGAGGAAAACTTTCAGGAAGTTCCGGCGGGAGATTACATACTTCTGGTTCCTGCCCAATTAAAGGAAAAGATCATTTCAGTATTAAAAGCCCAACCTTGGCGAAATGAACTAAAGACTTTTGAGAAAAGCAGTTCTGCTTTAGATACAATTTCTTCTACGGAGGATCCTGTCTCAACATTATTTATAATTGTTGATGAAAGTACATTGGGGTCATCATTGAAACTTGATCTGAAGGGGTATATAGTTAATCTCGGAAATCTTCGCGGCCAGCAGTACTACATCGTGGATGATTTTATAATTCAATACGAGATTTCAAAAAGACAGGATTCAACACTTCTAACAGATGAAAAGGAATCAATTTTATCTATTTCCTCAATTTCGGAAGCAGTTTTATTTAGTGAAAAGGACAGAAAGGACAGAGATTGGGAGACATCCACCACCAGTAGGAGTACCAGACCTCAATGATGTAACGACGTGATTGAAGTTGAATCACTTCCTGCTTTACTATAGTTGATTAATAATTTTCTAATCTATCTGATTTATGAACAAGAGAGCTTTGTTTTATATTTTATTGTTCCTTTTTAATCTTTGCAGCCTTTATTTTATAATGAAGCTTTTTGCCGCTGATCAGCTGGTTCAGTACGTACTTTACCAGGACAATATAATTGAGAGTCCGAGATTAACGGCGTATATCTTATACGTCTGCTGTTTGTCTAATTTATATTTCCAGTTTTTTACATGGATGGAATATTTTTTCAAGGATGATATCTAAAAACAGATCTAAACTAAAAGAACTAAAATGATTAGAGAAATCTTAAATACTGAGATTAAAAGCATTGAAAATGATGGTATTGACGTAGTATACATTACAGACTATAGGGCAAAAAATATTGTACCGGTCCCATTTTCCATTTCAAATTTTTCAGTGCTTTTAATCAAAAGTGGTAAAATGAATATCAGATTTCATGACGAAACTAATATAGTTAATCGGAAAGATTTATTGGTAATCCCATTTAATTCCATATGCACCAGGCTTGAAGCCACGGATAATATCCAGCTCTATCTTATAAGGACAAATTTTGATTTTGCATTTAATAATTGTTATGAGAAAGAGCTTTCGGATGCTTTTAGTTTTCTAATGTTAAAATCAGATCGTAAGATTAGTCTTCAGGAAACGGATTTTAAAGTTTTGTCACTTATTTATAAATTAATGTATGTATTGCAGAACAGCAATGACAAACCGGAAGTAATTACTAAGCTGCGCCGGATATGCTTTAATTTATTTATATATGAACTCAAGTTTATACATTCGAAATATAAACCCGAC
>Ga0247813_10001948_pt1 | contig 14784 bp, 16 predicted proteins | sample UWRJL169409C1_FD_180719 | JGI IMG/M metagenome (GOLD analysis project Ga0247813, IMG submission 180719) | Plant litter microbial communities from Arlington Agricultural Research Station in Wisconsin, United States - UWRJ-L169-409C-1 | ecosystem: Environmental > Terrestrial > Plant litter >... | reverse complement strand
AAGACGTCCTCGTGAGCCGTGTCACGGAGTGGATCGACGCGCAGAAGGACCCCGAGGCCTTCGAGCTCATCGTCGACGAGTGATCGTCTCGGTCTGACCCGTCGTCGCCCCCGGCTCGCGCCCGGGTCATGGCGTAGCGAGGGTGCTCCGACCCCTGTGGTTCACCTGCCGGTCTCTCTCGTGCCTGGTCGAATCGTTATGATCGACGGGTGACAGACCTGTCCAGCGCGAACGACAAGCCCCAGTACACCCCCAACGCCAAGTACGTCCTCATGCTCGGTGCGCTCGCGGCGCTGCCCGCGGTGACGACCGACATGTACCTGCCGTCCCTGCCGACGGTGGTCCAGGACCTCGGCACGACCGACACCGCCGTGCAGTTCACGATGTCCGGGATGCTCATCGGCGGCGCTGTGGGCCAGCTGGTCATCGGGCCGTTCTCCGACAGGTTCGGGCGACGGCTGCCGCTGCTCATCGGCATCACCCTGCACGTGGTCACCTCCTTGCTGTGCGCGATCGCGCCGAACATCGGCGCGCTGGTCGCGCTGCGGGTGCTGCAGGGATTCTTCAACGCTGCGGCGTCGGTCGTCGCCATCGCGGTGATCCGTGACAGGTTCACGGGGTCTGAGGCGGCGAGGCTGCTGTCGAGGCTCATGCTGGTCATCGGGGTCGCGCCGCTGCTGGCCCCGAGCATCGGCCAGGCCATCGCCGGGACCTTCACCTGGCGAGCGGTGTTCCTGGCGCTCGCGCTCATCGGTGCGCTGCTCGTGGTCATCGTCTGGTTCTGGATGCCAGAGACGCTGCCGCAGGAGCGCCGCCGGGTGGCAGGGTCCCAGGGAGCGTTGCGGTCCTACGCGGCGCTCCTGCGGGACAGGCGCTTCTTGGCCCTCGCCGTGCTCCCGGGTCTCGGCATGGCCGTGATCATGAGCTACGTCGTCGGCTCGCCCTTCGTCTTCCAGCAGGAGTACGGCCTGAGCCCGACGCAGTTCTCGCTGCTCTTCGCGGTCAACGGCGTCGCGCTGGTCCTCTCGGCGCAGCTCAACGCCAGCCTCGTGCGGCGGGTGGCCCCGATCAGGATCTTGCGGGTGGCGATCGTCGTCCAGCTGCTGCTCTCGCTCGTCCTGCTGGTGGTCGTCCTCACCGGGGTCGGCGGTGTGGTCGGGGTCCTCGTCGCGCTGTGGCTCGTGCTCGGCATGCAGGGGCTCATCCCGGCGAACGCGTCGGTCCTCGCGCTCGGTGGTTACGGGCACATGGCCGGGACGGCTGCAGCGCTCATCGGCTCGATGCAGGCGGGCATCGCCGGGGTCGTCAGCCCGATGGTCGGGGTGCTCGGCGGTGACTCCCTGGCCATGACGACGGTGATCATCAGCGTGATCGTCATCAGCCTCGTGGTGCTCGCGACCGCGACCCCGGCCTACCGCAAGGGCGGCTGGCACACGATCTGACGGGCGGGCGCGGTCTGACTGGCTGGCGCGGTCCGACGCCCGAGCGCGGCGTCAGACCCGCCGGGCTCAGCGGCTGACGCAGAACTCGTTGCCCTCGGGGTCGGTCATGGTGATCCACGAGTGCGGCCCCTGCGACGCCGTGTGCAGGTAGGTCGCGCCGCGGGCCTCGAGGGCTGCGCGGACGGTCTCGAGGTCGTCGTCGCCGATCCTGACGTCGAGGTGCACGCGGTTCTTCACGGTCTTCGCCTCGGGGACCCGCTGGAACAGCACGCGCGGGGTCCCGGGCGGCCCGTCGACGAGCCGGATGGCTGCCCCCTCGGCCCAGACGAGCACGCCGTGGTGCGTGGTCGTGTCGTCGAGGGACGCGTGCCCCTGGTCGATCATCGAGCGGATGAAGGCCTCGTCGCTCGGCTCGACGGTCCACCCGAGGGTCTGCGCCCACCAGTCCGCGAGGGGGTGGGGAGCTGCGCAGTCGACGGTGACCTGGAAGGAATAGCTCATAGGGGGACGCTACTCCGGCGGGGTGCGTCAGGACAGGGCTCGGACGACCTCTCCGGCGGTCTCGAGCAGCGCGAGAGCCTCGGGCTGGTTGATGCGTGCGACGACCATCGCGCCGATGCTCAGCGATGCCAGCACCCGGGCTGTGCTGTCGAGCTCGGGCTCGCTCAGCCCTGGGTGCCCGGCGGCGAGCGCCGTCCGCAGTGCGGCGGTCAGCTCGGAGCGGTAGCCGTCGACGACGTCACGGGCGGCGGGGTCCTGGGCGGCGAGACCGGCGGTGCTGTTGACGAGCAGGCACCCGCGGCGCGGCGAGTCGTCGGGGAGCGCGGCCACGGCGGCGTGCAGCGAGGTGAAGTAGCCGAGCAGCGCCGCGGTGCCGGTGCTCGGTGCCACGAGCGGGGCGAGCCGTGGGCGGATGACCGTCGTGAGGTAGTCCTCGACGGCTGCGTCGAAGAGCCCGCGCTTGCTGCCGAAGGCGTGGTAGAGGCTCGACCTGTTGAGGCCTGTGCTCGCCTCGAGCTCGGAGAGCGAGGCGCCGTCGTAGCCGTGCTGCCAGAACACGTCGCGGGCGGCGCGGACGGCTGTGGTCGTGTCGAAGCTCTGCGTGCGACCCATGACGGTCTCTCTTCTCGTGCTCGGTGCTGCCTGTCCCCGCGTCGCGGGCGGCGACGGTCTGGGTGATGCTCGGAGCTGGTGGTGTGACGGCCGTCGCGTCTGCGGCGAGCCGGACCCTGCCCTATAGTGGAACGATCGGTTCACAATAGCAGAGGACGTTCATCATGACGCAGCCCGTCACCAGCACCCAGATCCAGCTCGTCTCCCGCCCTGAGGGCTGGCCGACGGCTGAGAACTTCCGCACCGTCACCGTCGAGCTCCCCGAGCTGGCCGCGGGCGAGGTCCGCATCGAGAACGAGTTCATGTCGGTCGACCCCTACATGCGTGGTCGCATGAACGACGTGAAGTCCTACACGCCTCCCTTCGCCCTCGGCGAGACCATGACCGGCGGCGCGGTCGGCCGCGTGGTCGCCTCGACGTCGGACGACGTCCCCGTCGGGTCTGTCGTGGTGCACCAGCTCGGCTGGCGCGACGTCGCCCAGGGACCGGCCGCAGGTGTGCGCGTCGTCCCCGAGGTCGACGGCATCCCCAGCTCGGCGTACCTCAGCGTGCTCGGCATGACCGCCCTGACCGCCTACGTCGGCCTCCTCGAGATCGCCCACCTGCGTGAGGGGGACACCGTCTTCGTCTCCGGTGCCGCTGGGGCCGTCGGCAGCATGGTCGGCCAGATCGCCCGCCTCAAGGGCGCTGCCCGCGTGGTCGGATCGGCAGGGTCCGCCGAGAAGGTCGCGCTCCTCACCGAGCGCTACGGCTTCGACGCGGCCTTCAACTACAAGGACGGCGACGTCGCGGGCCAGCTCGCCACCGCCGCCCCCGACGGCATCGACGTGTACTTCGACAACGTCGGCGGCGAGCACCTCGAGGCTGCTCTCGGTGCCTTCAAGGACGGCGGGCGCGCCGCGCTCTGCGGTGCGATCTCGCAGTACAACACGACGGGCGAGGCCATGGGCCCCCGCAACATGGCGAACATCGTCACCCGGGGGCTGATGCTCCAGGGCTTCACCGTCGGCAACTACACGCAGCACTTCCCGGCCTTCATGGCCGACATGACCGCGTGGGTCACCGCCGGCGACGTCGTCTTCGACGAGACCGTGGTCGAGGGCCTGGACCACGCCGTCGACGCGTTCCTCGGCATGATGCGCGGCGAGAACGTGGGCAAGATGGTCGTCAAGACCGCACGCTGAGCGCCCCGAGCACCAGCACAGGCATCACCCGATCGACCACCGAGAAGGAGAACGTCATGAGCAGCGTCTTGTTCGTCGTCAGTGCCGCGCAGGGATGGACCCTCGCCGACGGCACGGTCCACCCGACAGGTTTCTGGGCCGAAGAGCTCGCCGAGCCGCACCGCCTGTTCACCGAGGCGGGCTGGGACATCACCATCGCGACGCCCGGCGCCGTGAAGCCGACCGTCGACGCCGGGAGCCTCGCGCCCCAGGCGACCGGCGGCGAGGAACGCTCCGCCGAGCTCGAGGCCTACCTCGCCTCGATCGACGACCAGCTCGCGTCGGTCGTCGACCTCGGGTCGGTCAGCGCGACCGACCACGACGTCGTCTTCTACCCCGGCGGCCACGCCCCGATGGAAGACCTCGCTGTCGACACGACCTCCGGAGCCCTCCTCACCACGGCGCTCGACGAGGGCATCCCGCTCGGGGTGCTCTGCCACGCACCGGCCGCCCTGCTCGCCGCGCGCCGCCAGGACGGGTCGTGGCCCTTCGCCGGGTACCGCATGACCTCCTTCACCGACGAGGAAGAGCGGATCGGCGGGCTCGCCGACAAGGCCCGCTGGCTCGTCGAGACCGAGCTCAGGGGTCGCGGCGCCGACTTCGTCGGCGGCGCGCCCTTCGAGCCGAACGTGCAGCAGGACCGCGGGCTGTACACCGGGCAGAACCCGGCGTCCTCGGTGCTGCTGGCCCGGACGCTCATCGAGTCGGTGGGCTGAGAGCTCCGCTCGCCAGAGCCGCTCTGACCGCGGCTCTCACCAGCACGTCCCGCGCCTGCAGCGGGCCACGACCGCGTCTCCCCTCACGAGGGGGAGGCGCGGTCCCTGCGTCGGGTGAGGTCGGGCTCCTCTGGTGTCTCTGCGACCTGCGGCGGCTCCGCGACCCCCTGTGCCCCCTGCGTCCCCGAGGCCTGCGCTGCTCGCGGTCCCTCTGGCCGCTCCGACGCCACCGGTCCCTCGGGTGCAACCGGGCGGGGCCGGAGCTGGGCGAGCACGAGCGAGGCGAGGACGATCCCGCCCCCGAGCAGCTGGAGCGCGGTGAGCCTCTGGTCGAGCACCGCCCAGCCGAGCACCGTCGCGACCACAGGGTTGAGCAGGCCGAGGAAGGTCACATCGGTCGGTGGCAGCGCTCGCAGACCGCGGAACCACAGGGCGTACCCGAGGACGGATCCGACGAGCGCGAGATAGGCGTAGCCGGCGACGTTCTCGCCCGTGAGGTGCGTCGGCAGCCCCTCGACGGCGAGGGCGAGCGGGAGGAGCACGAGACCGCCCGCGGTGAGCTGCCACCCCGTCGTGGCGAGCGACGACGCCGGGGAGACCCACCGCTTGGCGAGGATCACCCCGACAGACATCGAGACGGCCGCACCCGCCGCGGCGACGACGCCGACCGCGTCGAGGTCGGTCTCGCCGCGCAGCACCAGCAGGCTGACGCCGACCACGCCGAGGACTGCCGCGACGAGGGTCCGGGCGGTGAGCCGCTGGCCGAGCACGACCACCGCGAGCAGGGCGACGATCAGTGGCTGGAGCGCGCCGACTGCCGACGCGACGCCTCCCGGGAGCCTGTACGCGGCGACGAAGAGCAGTGCGAAGAAGCCGCCGATGTTGAGCGAGCCGAGCACGAGCGACCTCCACCACCAGGCGCCGTGGGGGAGCTGTCGGGTGATGGCGACGAGCAGCAGACCCGCCGGGAGGGCGCGGATGGCGCCGGCGAGGAACGGTCGGTCCGGGGGGAGCAGCTCGGAGGTGACGAGATAGGTGGTGGCCCAGACGGCTGGAGCCACGGAGGTCGCGAGCAGCATGCGGTGTCGGTTGCTTAGCACTAAGAGAAAGTATCACAGCGCTAAGACATCCTGGCTGGCGCTGGTAGGTTGAGCGCGTGCCTGACCACGTCGACCACCTGCTCGCCCAGTGGGCCGTCGAGCGCCCCGACCTCGACGTCTCCGCGATGGGGGTCGTCGGGCGCCTCGCCCGCGTCCAGCGCATCGTCGAGGCCGAGCTGCGGACGACCTTCGCCGCCCACGACCTCGACGCGTCGTCCTTCGACGTCCTCGCGACGCTGCGACGCAACGCAGCCGCGGGCGGGCTGACCCCCGCAGCCCTCATGCGGTCGGCGATGGTCACGTCAGGAGCGATCACCCAGCGTCTCGACAGGCTCGAGGAGCGCGGGCTGGTGCAGCGCTCACCTTCCGACGCCGACAGACGCAGCGTCCTGGTCCAGCTCACCGACGCCGGACGCGCCCTCGTCGACGAGACGCTGCCGGACCACGTCGCGACCGAGGAGCGGCTGCTCGCCGGGCTCGACGCCGAGCGTCGCGAGCTGCTCGCCAGCACGCTGCGGTCCCTCCTCGAGCACCTCGGCGACGAGGCGTAGCACCCGGCTGCTGCTCACAGCAGATCTGCCTCGAGACGATCCGGCCCCGCAGCCGCGACCGCTGAGACACCGTGGGGTGCACACCCACCACCGAGGAGGACCCCGTGCACCTCACCAGCACCCACGAGACCCCGACAGCCGTCGGCGGCGCGCTCGCGGACAGGCTCACGAACGGCCTGATGTTCCGCCGCGTCGTCGTGATCGGCCAAGAGGTCGACGACGACCTCGCCACCCGCGTCTGCAGCCAGCTCCTGCTGCTCTCCGCCGAAGACCCTCATGCCGACATCGTCCTGCTCATCGCCTCGCCCGGCGGTTCGGTGTCAGCCGGGCTCGCCATGTACGACGTCATGCGGCTGATCCCGAACGACGTGAGCACCGTCGCGCTCGGCACCGCAGCGAGCATGGGGCAGTTCTTGCTCTCCGCCGGGACACGCGGCAAGCGCTTCGCCCTGCCCCATGCCCGCATCCTCATGCACCAGGGGTCGGCCGGGCTCCAGGGCACCGCCGTGGACATCGCGATCCAGGCCGAGAACCTCGAGCACACCAAGAAGGTCATGCTCTCGCTGATCGCCGAGCACACTGGGCGGCCCTACGACAGGGTCGAGCGAGACTCGGACCGAGACAGGTGGTTCACGGCGCAGGAGGCACTGGACTACGGCTTCATCGATGCCGTCGCGACAGACCTCGCGCAGGTGCTCCCAGCCCAGGGCCAGCGTCCCGCCGGCCTGGCAGGTGCCCGATGAGCGGGCAGTACACGATCCCGAGCGTCATCGAGAAGACGACGACGGGGGAGCGCGCCGCCGACGTCTACAGCCGCCTGCTCTCCGACAGGATCGTCTTCCTGGGCACCGAGATCGACGACGGCGTCGCCAACGTGGTCGTCGCCCAGCTGATCCACCTGGAGTCCGCTGCGCCTGACCTGCCGATCGAGCTGTACATCAACTCGCCAGGCGGCTCGGTCAGCGCGATGCTCGCGATCTACGACACCATCCAGTATCTGCGTGCCCCTGTCGGCACCGTGTGCGTCGGGCAGGCGGCGTCGTCGGCCGCGGTGCTGCTCGCCGCTGGCGAGCCCGGGCGGCGCGGCATCCTGCCCCACGCCCGCGTCCTGCTGCATCCGCCGTCGGTCAGCAGCGGTCGTGGAGCGCTGCCCGACCTCGAGATCCAGGCCAAGGAGATCCAACGGGTCCGCGACGAGGTCGACCACATCCTCGCCGAGCACACGGGGCAAGACCTCGCTGTCCTGCGGGCCGACACGTCGAGGGACCGGATCTTCACGGCCGGTCAGGCTGTCACCTACGGGCTCGTCGACGAGGTCGTGGCGAGCCGGAAGGTCCGCGCGGGGGTGCGGTGACGCTCGTGCCGCGGCTGGCTCGGAGGTGGGAGCCGCCGGCCGTCGTCGGGGAGCGCGGCTGAACTCCAGGCCGCCGGCTCGACGTGGGAGGGGCGGTCAGGCGGCCATGAGGCGGGCCCCGTCGCCTGTGCCCCGTGCGAGCGCCCCCGACACCCGCGAGGTCAGGTCGAGCAGCGTGAGCGACAGGGCGGACCCGACGGCCTCGAGCACCTCAGACGACGGCTCTTTGCGGCCGCGCTCGATCTCGGAGAGGTACTGGGTCGAGACACCGGCACGGCGGGCGACGTCGGCGAGCGTCCGCGCCTGGGCCCTCCGCTCGCCGCGCAGCTCGTGACCGACGGCCTCGCGCCAGAGGAGCGAGGGGCCGGAGGCGCGGGGAGCCGCGAGAGAGGTGTGGTCGGTACCGGCATCGCGGACCGGGGTCCGCTGGGCTTCCGCCGTGCCCGGCGTCGTCCGCCCCTGCTCCGCTGCAGGACGGACGGGGAAGTGGATCAGGGTTCCCACGGGGTCTCCTCGTCGTGCGGCTCGGTCCGGCTCTGTGCGTCCTGGTCCGAGCCTAGGGTGCCGGTGCGCCGCGAGGACCCAGGTGGGCGTCCGCCCATGGTGAACAGCGCCAGGGACGGACGCCTCGAGAGGACCCGGCTCCGTCTCCGCTGACGTCTCCCCGCGCGCCCCCCGGCCCGTCAGCGGGGTGACCGGCACCGTGCGTCCCCCCGCTCCGGCCGGAGTCGCGTAACCTTGACGATCGTGGCTACCACCGACTTCGCATCAGAGATCAGCGCCCTGCGCGGCACCCTCGCGACCATCAGCGCCGTGACCGACCCGGAGGCGCTGAAGATCCGCATCGCCGAGCTCTCGGACCAGGCCTCCGCGCCTGACCTCTGGGACGACACCGAGGCAGCGCAGAAGGTGACGACAGCCCTGTCCCAGGCGCAGACCGAGCTCGACCGCATCGTGAACATGGAGTCGCGCATCGACGACCTCGAGGTGCTGGTCGAGATGGCGACCGAGGGTGACGGCGCCGACGACGTCGAGACCCTTGAGGAAGCCCAGAAAGACCTCGACGGCATCCGCCGCGACCTCGGCGACCTCGAGGTCCGCACCCTGCTGTCGGGGGAGTGGGACGCCCGCGAGGCCGTCGTGAGCATCCGTGCAGGAGCCGGTGGCGTCGACGCCGCGGACTTCGCCGAGATGCTCATGCGCATGTACCTGCGCTGGGCCGAGCGCCACGGCTACCCGACCGCCGTGCTCGACACCTCCTACGCCGAGGAGGCCGGGCTCAAGTCCGCGACCTTCGAGGTCAAGGCCCCGTACGCCTTCGGCAACCTCTCCGTCGAGGCCGGCACGCACCGCCTCGTGCGCATCTCGCCCTTCGACAACCAGGGCCGCCGCCAGACCTCCTTCGCCGCCGTCGAGGTCATCCCGCTCATCGAGTCGACCGACCACGTCGACATCCCGGACAACGAGATCCGCGTCGACGTGTTCCGCTCGTCGGGCCCGGGTGGGCAGTCGGTCAACACGACAGACTCCGCGGTGCGCCTCACGCACATCCCGACGGGGATCGTCGTGTCGATGCAGAACGAGAAGTCGCAGATCCAGAACCGTGCCGCTGCCATGCGCGTGCTCCAGTCCAGGCTGCTCCTCGAGCGCCAGGCGCAGGAGAAGGCCATGAAGAAGGAGATGGCCGGGGACGTCAAGGCCAGCTGGGGCGACCAGATGCGCTCCTACGTCCTCCAGCCGTACCAGATGGTCAAGGACCTGCGGACCGAGCACGAGGTCGGTAACACCTCGGCGGTCTTCGACGGCGAGATCGACGACTTCATCGAGGCCGGGATCCGCTGGCGCCGGTCGAAGTCCGACAGCTGACCGGCAGCTGCCGGCAGCCGAGCGTGATGTGAGGCCCGCCGCCGCCGGGCCGTGTCCAGACTGCTCCCAGGCTCGCCACCGGGCGGCGTGTCGGGCGTGAGGTCCTGTGCAGGGGTGCATACTCTCGAACCGGTCTGCCCGCCCTGCGGGCAGCCGTGCTCGCCCCACCGAACGGAAGCCTGGGCCCAGTTGTGATTCGTTTTGAGAACGTCAGCAAGGTGTACGCGCGTGGTGCGCGGCCTGCGCTCGACGACGTCTCCCTCGAGGTGGAGCGCGGAGAGTTCGTGTTCCTCGTCGGTGCGTCCGGCTCGGGGAAGTCGACCTTCCTGCGCCTCGTGCTGCGCGAAGAGCGCGCGACCTCGGGCGAGGTCTTCGTCGCCGGCCGCAACATGCAGACCCTCTCCAACTGGAAGGTCCCCACGCTGCGCCGCCAGATCGGTGCGGTGTTCCAGGACTTCCGCCTGCTGCCCAACAAGACGGTCTTCGAGAACGTCGCCTTCGCGCTCCAGGTGATCGGCAAGCCGCGGCACCACATCATGACCACGGTCCCCGAGACCCTCGACATGGTCGGGCTCGCGGGCAAGGAGAAGCGCCGTCCGCACGAGCTCTCCGGTGGTGAGCAGCAGCGCGTGGCGATCGCCCGCGCCTTCGTGAACCGGCCCTCGATCCTGCTCTGCGACGAGCCGACAGGAAACCTCGACCCGACCACGTCGCTGGGCATCATGCGCCTGCTCGACAGGATCAACCGCACGGGCACGACCGTGGTCATGGCCACGCACGACGACGAGATCGTCGACCAGATGCGCAAGCGCGTCATCGAACTGTCCACGGGTGAGCTGGTCCGCGACCAGTCCCGTGGCGTCTACGGCTCTGCCCGCTGAGGGGATATCGGTGCGTTTCCAGTTCATTCTTTCCGAGATCGGGATCGGTCTCCGGCGCAACCTGTCGATGACCATCTCGGTCGTCCTCGTGACCTTCGTGTCCCTGACCTTCGTGGGCGCCGCCGTCCTGCTGCAGTCGCAGATCGGCAAGTTCAAGGGCGAGTGGTACGACAAGGTCGAGATCAGCGTCTTCCTCTGCCCGCCCGGCTCGAGCCAGCCGACCTGTGCGGGCGGTGAGGCCACCAACGAGCAGATCGACTCGGTCCGCGCGGTCCTCGAGCAGCCCGACGTCAAGGCCGAGATCCAGAGCGTCACCTTCGAGAGCAAGGCCGAGGCCTGGGTGACGTTCTCGGAGCAGTTCGACGACCGCTGGTGGTTCAACACCGTGAGCGAGGACGACATGAACGCGTCGTTCCGCATCAAGCTCGTCGACCCCGAGCAGTACCAGGTGATCAACGACGTCCTCACCGGCAGACCCGGAGTCGAGACCGTCAGCGACCAGCGGAGCATCTTCGAGCCGCTGTTCCTCGTGCTCAACCGTGCGACGCTGCTCTCGGCGGGACTGGCCGGTGTCATGCTGCTCGCTGCGGTCCTGCTCATCACGACGACCATCCGGCTCTCCGCGCTCAGCCGCAAGCGCGAGACGGGCATCATGCGCCTGGTCGGAGCGTCCAACTTCTTCATCCAGCTGCCCTTCATGCTCGAGGGCGCGATCGCCGCGACGGTCGGTGCCCTCATGGCCGTCGGCGGGCTCTGGCTCGGCGTCAAGTATCTGGTCGAGGACTGGCTCGGCCAGTCCATGCAGTGGATCCCGTACGTCACGACCAGCGACGTGTGGGTGATCGCGCCGCTGCTCATCGGTGTCGCGTTCTTGCTGGCCGCCATCTCGTCGATCGTCACCCTGAGCCGCTACACGAAGGTCTGACACATGACTCGCCTGAGGTCCCTCTCCGCCGCACTGCTCTCGGTCGCCCTGCTGGTCGGCCTGAGCGTGATGCCCGCCTCCGCCGACGACCTGGACGACCGCCTCGCGGACGCGCAGGCGAAGAAGGACGCTGCGAGCTCGGCGCTCACCGCCGTGAGCGACGACCTCGCCGAGACGGACGAGGCCCTCGCCCAGGCGTACATCGACCTGCAGACGATCGAGGCCGAGCTCCCCGTCGCGCAGGCGACGCTCGACAAGGCCAACGCGGCGTACGAGACTGCGCAGCGCGAGGCGGACAGCCTCGCGCAGCGCCTCACGGACGCCGAGGCCGAAGAGACCACGCTCGTCGACACCATCGCCGAGAACGAGACCGCGTCGACCGACGCGCACAACGCCGTCGCGGAGATGGCCCGGCAGGCCGCTCGCGGCGACCTCGGCATCTCGAGCCTGGAGTTCGTCGTCGGGGCCAAGACGACCGACGAGTTCGTCACGCAGTACAACATGTCGACCACGGCGCTGCGGACGCAGAACTCCTCCCTCGAGGACCTCCGCCAGACGCAGGCTGTCACGAGCAACACCCAGGTGCGCCTCGACGCCGTCAAGGACGCGATCAGCACCCTCAAGACCGACGCCGACGCCAAGCTCGTCGAGGCCGACGCGGCCAAGACCAGCGCTGCTGACGCGAAGACCGAGGTCGAGCGGCTCATCACCGAGCAGGCGTCCAAGAAGACGACGATCGAAGAACGCAAGAAGACCGAAGAGGCCCGGCAGGCCGAGCTCACGACGCAGAGCGACGACCTCACGTCGGAGATCCAGGACATCATCGGTCTCCAGGATGCCGAGCGTGCTCGCATCGCCGCCGAGCAGGAGGCGCAGCGCAAGGCCGCCGAGGCCGCGAGGCCGCCTGCGTCCTCGGGGGGCGGGTCACCGGCTCCTGCACCAGCACCCGCCCCGGCCCCGCCGTCAGGCAAGGTGTTGTCCTACCCGACCGCCGTCCCGCACATCACCTCCAGCTACGGCTGGCGGCTGCACCCCGTGCTCGGCTACTACAGGCTGCACGCCGGGACCGACTTCCGCGCATACTGCGGGACGCCGATCTACGCGGCGGCCAGCGGCACAGTCCAGTGGGCCACCTGGAAGAACGGCTTCGGCAACCAGGTGCTCCTCGACAACGGCAGCGTCAACGGTGCGAGCCTCATGACGAGCTACAACCACCTGACCAGCTTTGCCGTCTCGGGCGGCCAGAGCGTCTCGACCGGAGACCTGGTCGGGTACTCGGGCAACACAGGTCTGGGGACCGCCTGCCACCTGCACTTCGAGGTCTACGTCAACGGCGGGACCGTCGACCCCATGACGATGCTGGGCTGAGAGCAAAACAGCTCGTCCAGCCCGTCCGGGTGATCTACCCTGGTGAGGCCCGTCGACCACGGGTCGGACGAGCAGGAGGTGTCATGGCCAAGGCGAAGATGTACCAGATCCCCGACGGATCGAAGCAGGGCAAGAAGGCCCCAGCCTCGTCGGGACCAGTCCGCTCGCTCATCGCGAGCAACAAGAAGGCACGCCACGACTTCGCCATCGAAGACGTCTTCGAGGCCGGAATGGTCCTGTCCGGCACCGAGGTCAAGGCGCTGCGTGCAGGCCGTGCGTCGCTCGTCGACGGCTACGTGAACATCGAGGGCAACGAGGCGTGGCTCGAGGGAGCGCACATCTCGGAGTACGCCCACGGGACGTGGACCAACCACGCGCCTCGCCGCAAGCGCAAGCTGCTGCTGCACCGCTCGGAGATCGAGCGCCTCGCGCAGGGCACGCGGGAGAAGGGCTTCACGATCGTCCCGCTCCAGATGTACTTCCTCGACGGGCGGGCCAAGGTCGAGATCGCGCTCGCGCGAGGCAAGAAGGAGTTCGACAAGCGTCAGACGCTCCGCGAGCAGCAGGACAACCGTGAGGCGCACCGCGCGATCCGTCAGCGCGAGCTGCGCTGAGAGGTCTCGGCCACGGTCGGCGACTCGTCAGCCGTGAGACACCACTCCCAGCCTGGGCGGCGAAGAGCCCGGGTCCTGTCGCGCGGGCCGCGGAGCGCCAGTGGGCGGGGCGCGGTCTGCCGAGTGGTGTCCGCGTCGCGCCGGTGTTCGCCGCAGGCGCACGATAATCCCGTGCGCCCGGGCCTCCTGGTCGCGTAGAGTGGAGCCATCGCTGCGCGGGGTACTCGACCGGGCACGATGCTTGAAAACTGCACACGGGGGTGATCGGTTTCGACGGTGGTCGTGTTTCGAGGAGAAGCGGGCCGAGGATGCAGACTTATCTCGTAAACGATGTCTGCAAAACAATAGGTGCCGATTCCAAGCGCACCGACTTCGCACTCGCCGCCTGAGCGAGTCCTGAAGTCCGTAAGCCCGGGGTAGCTTCCGCTCCGGTTCCTTGCGTCATCTAGGGAGCCACTGCTTGTAACGTTCGTCGTTGACGTTGCAGGGACTTTTAGACGACTGGGCCTGTCAGCTACGTGTCTGCGCGAGTGCTGAGGCCGAGAAAATCCACAGCAGACTGCGCCCGGAGAAGTCCTGGATTTGCGTCACCGGACCGGGGTTCGATTCCCCGCACCTCCACCACACCCCAGGTCTGCGCGAGCAGACCGTGCAGGACCAGCAGAGGCGGCCACCCGACAGGGTAGCCGCCTCTGCTGCGTGTGCGGCGGTGCTGAGTCGGCGGGCCCACATGCGTCCGGGCCTGGGAGCGCGAAGGGCCCGCTCAGCCCCTGCAGGCCCGCTCAGCCCCAGCAGAGGCAGAACGGGTGGCCGGCCGGGTCCGCGTACACCTGGAACCCCTCGTCGGAGGTGGTGTCGTCGGCCGCCTTCAGCAGCGTCGCGCCGAGAGCGAGCGCCTCTGCGTGCGCTGCCGTGATGTCGGCGACGTACAGGTCCAGGTGGATCTGCTGGGGGGTGCCGTCCGGCCACTCGGGTCGCTGGTGGGCTGGCGCGAGCTGGAAGCCCATCTGGGACGAGCCGTCGACGAGCAGCGTGTGCCAGTCGTCCTCCTTCTCGACCGTGCCTCCCAGCAGCGCCGCCCAGAAGGCGCTCTCGCTCTCGAGGTCGTCGGTGTCGAAGACAGTGATCCGCCGTGTGATGTCCATCTCACGATCATGGCACCGGCCCCTGACACCCACCACAGCGCGGGCGTGGCCGGTCTGCGGCCCGACGCCCGGCTCTGACGCCTGACCCTCTCTGTGTGCGGCACACAGACAGCGCAGCCCTCAAGACAGCACAGCCCTCAAGACAGCGCAGCCCCCAGACAGCGCAGCACCCCGCCGGTCGACGACCGACGGGGTGCTGCGCTGCTGTGCGGTCCTGCTGCTGGGTGCAGCGGGTCCGCTCGTGGTGGTGGGGTCAGGACCCCGCGTCACCACCGGCCCGTCGGCGACGGACGGCCAGCGTCGTGCCGCCGGCGACCACGAGCAGACCGGCTGCGACCAGGGCTGTCGTGATGCCGTCAGCACCGGTGTTGCTCAGTCGCCCAGGTCCGCCCGAGGCTGTCGGCTCGCCCAGGGTCGGGTCTGTCGGGATAGCTGTCGGCTCGCCCGTCGGCCCGGGCGGGTCCGTCGGAGCGGGCGGCTCGGTGA
>Ga0247813_10001945_pt1 | contig 14796 bp, 42 predicted proteins | sample UWRJL169409C1_FD_180719 | JGI IMG/M metagenome (GOLD analysis project Ga0247813, IMG submission 180719) | Plant litter microbial communities from Arlington Agricultural Research Station in Wisconsin, United States - UWRJ-L169-409C-1 | ecosystem: Environmental > Terrestrial > Plant litter >... | reverse complement strand
TATTTTTTACCTTCCTGCTCATAATAAATATCGATAAAACCTACCATGAAGTATTCTCCTCGGTCTATGATAATGAGTTTTTCATACTCTGCGTCAGGTTTTCTATATTTATTTAAATCTACATTTTCTTGGCCAATGAAACCATGAGGGTTATCTTGAGAAAAGAAGCCATTTTCTACTGCCTCACCTAAAAAATTACCCATATCGGCGTAGACACCACTTGGTAATCTAATACCTAAAAATTTCTGTTTTATAAAATCTGGGCGGTAATCAAACCAACTATTTATTGTTGAATAACTAATATAATATTTACCTAAAAGATGTTTAAGCTCATTCTCGTATTTCTTGTAAAAATGTGTGTCTTCTGTTAAGACTGTTGGGAGATTTACACTCATAATCCTAGTAAGGTTTTAATTTCTAATTCTTTTTGTTCAATTACTTTTTTAGAATCTTGATCATTCGCCATGAAATTTGTTCTGATATAAGCTCCTCTAATAATCGTAAATAAATGCTCTATCTCTTTCTTTGTTGGTTTCTTTTTGCCGAAAATTTGAGCTTTTAAACCTTCTCTGATTTCATTGGTAAATTGATTAGCATTATACAATTCTTTTAACCAATCTGTTGGTGCTTCAACTACTACGTCTTTAACAGTCTCTTTTACTACATTTGTTTGAAGCTCAGGTAACTCGAATAATTTTCTATGTATTTGCGATAGGACTTCAATCTTTTTAATGGCCGAATTACTTAACGATTCTAAATCTCCTGAATTATAATAACTGAATTCATCTTCATAAGGTATGATGCCTTCATTATTAATATTTAAGATATACGCTATCTCCTCTAAAGAGAATGTATAATCCCCAGCTCCTTTGAAATATTGTTTAATATCGAGGCCTTTCAAATCCCAAGGTTTATATCCCTGATATTTTAAACCCATATTTGGAGAATTTAAGTGCCCATTTTTTTGTAAGCGTAATCCAATATAAGGAAGTACAATACCTGCATCAAAATGAACTAATTGGTAATCCTGAAAGCTATTTTTAAGTAGATTTACAAAGTTTTGTAATAAGTCTTCTTCTGTACCATGAATTTGTTTTACTCTCAGTTCCCCATTATGCTCAAAAGCTAAGATAATTGATGTAATTTGACTGAAAAGAGGATTTCTCCAACCATTTAGTCTGAATTTATTTTCTAGTTCTTCTCCCTCATAAACTGTTCGTTGTTCGTAATCGCTTTTATATTTGTTTTGAAATAGTCTTAATTCCTCTTCAGAAGGATTAATTGATTGGCTAGACTGATAGCTCCAATATAAGTGTTTTTGTTCCATTATTTTATAATTGTTTTTAATTTATTTTTTGTTTCTTGCGGGAAATCGTTATTGATCATCCATTTTCCAAATCCAGGATTATCAACTACAGACTTATCTTTATCTTTTCCGAAATTATATCTCACTATACCTTCACTATCTTTATACAGTTTAGCTGATAAATCAAACCTCTTATTCTCTCCCTGCAAATACTCATCTACATCTTTTACAGTTTCTATTGGTGTTTCTGCTTGTTCAACTAAGATAGGAAATAAAATATCCGCAATTTCTTTTGTCCCCTTTACATCGAAAATAGCTCCGTGGGCTCTTTCTAAAGTTTTTCCTGTTAGTCTTTTATAAACATCGGATAAAGTATTTGGAAATAGCTTTCTATATAAAGTAAGAATATCATATAGATTTGGTTCCCAATTTATTCCTTCTAGTCCTGCTCTTTCAAATTCTGCCGACAATAATGGTACATCAAATCTATTTGAATTAAATCCCGCTAAGTCGCAGTCTTTAAACCAATCTCTCATAGAACTAGCTAACTGCTTGAAAGTTGGTGAATTTTGTACCTTATCATCTGTAATACCATGAACTCCACTTGCTTCTGTGGGAATAGGTATTTCTGGATTAATTAAAGTATACTTTTCTTCAGTCGATCCATCAGGAAAATATTTAATACAGGCCAATTCCACAATTCGATCTGTTTCTGTATTGGTTCCAGTGGTCTCTTCGTCAAAGAAGATTATTGGTTTTTCTAACTTCATATCTCTTCGTTTATTACAATATATTTTAAATTGTTTTCTGCTTCTTTCACTTCTCCTTGTGCTAGTATTTGTTGGGCTGTTTCTGGATCTATTTCATGAATTAATCCTAGAGTTGTTCCCATGTATATTACTTTCATACTCATTTGTTTTTTATTCTTTTTCCGCGGAAATTAAAAAATTATCAGTATACTGATCAAACTCCATATTATGTTCCTCATTATAATAATCAATCCATTCATTATCCTCAAACATCTGAACTAAAATAATATTTGCATAATCTGGAATAAATTTATTTTCAAACAAAAATAGGTGTTGATCGGCCAAAGCTTCACTTACTAAATAAGCTTGTTCTTCGTCTTTTACTTCTACTGTAAACGGTTTACATGGTATTTGTGGATAATGTAATACTCTTAGTTTTTTCATAAATTAAATCTTTTTAGCATAAGTGTCCGTATCATAGTCGTAAAGGCATCCTGTATCACAAAATATAGATTTTAATTGATTGATACCGTATCTTATCTTACCTTCTACTATTAGTTCTGTAGTTGGTAGATTACCTGTTGCTGAGAAATATTTATCTCCTTTTTTAAATATTTCTCTTGCGGTTTTTAGAGTTGTCATAGGTTATATATGTTTATTGTTCTTAGAAATAATTGTGTTTGTTTGTCTTGCTTTATTCTGTTTTCTTTTTGTATTCTTAGGTGAGTTTCAAGAAATTCTTTTGTTTTAATCTTTTTTTCCGCCGATTTTGATTTATAGTCTTCAATAGAGTCTAAAACTAATTTTTTATTGTATGTCATTTTTAACAATATTTTTTATTTTATTGAAAAGGTCATTTCTATATTTTAATTTATCAGCCACTATAATAATTTGTGAATGATCTTCAATATCAATTTGAGCCAGATATTGACCATGAATTGTTTTTCCTTTTTGTTTATATGTTTTAACTTTTCCCATAACTATTTTCTTATTATTTCTATTATATCACTGTCCGTATTACTAGCCTTAAGTACTCTACCTTGATGTGTTCTGGTTCCAGTTGCTTTTAAATCTTTTTTCTCCGCAACTTCATGTTCATAAAAACCATCAGGTAAAGGTTGTACATAATAAATCACTCTACCATCTTTACATAACAATTGATCGCCACGTAAACAGCTTCTTAAATCCACACCTGTTTCCTCAAACTGTAAATCAAATACTTTTCTTGTGTATTCATCTATGTTAAACTCTTCTTTATTTTCCATGATAACTATTTTAATATACTATGTGTAGTCTTGATTCTTTAGATAAAATATCTAATTTCTTGTAGGCTTCTTTTTGAGTCTTGGCCAACACAGTGACAGTTGTTTTTATTTTAGCCTCTTTTTGTTCTTTTGTTCCGCGACCCCTACTTTGGTATTTATCCCAGTCATAAGCATCATAAGTAAATTCTTTTTCAGGTATATTCAATTTCATCATTTCCAGTAAAGTTGTATGTAATTTCCCATCTTCACACCAAATACCTTCTAGGCGCAGAGCATCATTATGAGGAATGTTTACTTCATTCCACATCTTATATGGTGCATTATAATCTAAGTAAGATACATTAAAGTCATCTTTATACCCCATTCCATACCTTATACTTGATATAAATATATATTTTTTATACTCTACACCTGTTATTTTATCTTCTTGGAATAGAATAACATATTTGCCTGAAAACCATTTTTTAAGGGTTCTTTCTACAAATATTTCTTTTTCGCAAGGTTCTCTATTTGGATTCAATTTATCAATACCTTTATAAAGTTTATTGCAACCTCTACCTTTTTTAGAAAGCTTGTCAAAATATCTTTTTATCTGTGCTGTTGTAAATAATCTTGTTTCTTGCATATCTCTTGAATTAAAAATTTCTTATATTCTGGATTAGTTATACCTAATATCATCCAAAGCTTTTCATTTAAAGTTAAGAATGGGTATGTATTCAACTGTTCTTTATACTTCTTTTTAAATTTTCTTGGCGCGCGTTTACAGTTGTAAAATGGACTGAGTTGTGAGGGTGCTGTGAACTTATTCATTAGTTAAAATCTAAAATTAATCCTACAACTATCCATACTAAAATGACACCTCTATCTGCTTCTTCAGTATCTATGTCTTGTTGCTTACCTTTTATTTGATTTATCTTAGCTGTCAAATAGGTATCAGTTTTAATCATTAGTGGCCAAAGTACTGTCCATAACACAGTATATACTCTAATATATCATCGTTATTATATTTAACATAAAATGAACTATATAGCATCTTTTCAGCCTCTTTAGTATCTATATCTCTTTCATAATGAGTTATTATATCCAATACATTATGAGCTCTTAGAACTCTACAATACTTTTTACCCATGCCGTAAAAACCCTCTTCCATAGAATACAAAACTTGCTCTACACTTTCTTTTATTATAATAAGTTTAATTGACATACTTTTCTTTATTTACTAAACCCCACAGCAAAACTCATTGTCTCTGGATTAAATTTACTTGTTACTGTTACAAAACTGTTCTTGATTTTTATAAAATACTTTAAGCCTGCATCAATTTGCATTGTTCTGTATTCTGAAGCTTTATCGCCGTCGATTAGAGTAATGTGTTGATAGTTTGTTACTCCTGATATTAAATACAATTGTTTTAACCGACACGTTTTACAGATATTTACTCCAAAGTTTAGACTTACTGCTCTTGTTTCTTTCTTTATAGTTTTTTCTCCACCGAAATTTAAATCTTCCGAAGTACAATTGCAATCATTTGAAACAGTTTCTTTATTTATTCCAATTGTTTTAGTGCCTGACATATAAGCTGAATGCTCAAAGCCAAGTAGTAAATCATTTAAATACTCTCTTTTCTGATCAGTTTTAATTATAAAATTTAAGCCGATCAAATAACCTACGCTTTTATCCTCGCTTAATACCGAACCAGTATACAACTCATAATTTTGAGAGTATACCGATCCTGTAATAAGAAGAGCTAATAATAGCTTTTTCATTTTAGATATTACAATCAATACAGTGAGCATCAACCCATTCTTGCCAGGAAAGTTCAATTCCAACATCTTTTCTTGTTAAAGAGAAGTCTTTGAAATCTAATTCATAAAAACATGATAATGATGTAGAAGCTAAAATGTTTTGTGTTATTGTATAAGTCTCTAAAACTTTATTTTGATCATTAATACTGGCAATTTCTACTTTATATGTTACTTTTTTACCTGATAAAGCCGTATCATCACTCCATTTAAAGGTGACTAATTCGCTCTTCTTAGTAATAGCAACCTGAGAATTTTGACCTTCTACAGTGGCTGTAATATTTGCTTGAAAACCTTGCCCGTCTTTACTTCCCGCATGATTCTTCAAAGCATCCTTAAGTTGAAAAACTGTAAGAATTCTACCGTGTTGTGTAGTCATACTTGCTTTAACAGCATTCAAATCTGTGGCTAATATTTTTTGAGTAGTTAATCCATTATATAAAGCATAAGGGTTTTCTTTGTTAATGTTATTCAGCGCACTATTGAACCTTGCCAGCTGGTCACTCCCACTTGCTCCAAAATTTGTTAGTTCTTTGAATTTAGGTGAGTCCGTTGTAGTGGAAATTTCAAATCTAGTATCTCCTACTTCAATATCTTTTAGCTGAATAAAACTATCTCCTCCTGATGAAACCACATCCCAATTATCTCCAACAACTCTGCCCGATTGAATATTAGTTGCCTTTACAGCTATTGTTTTAACTGATACTGGAATTTTATTTTCTCTGTTAATTTGCTTTCCAGTTGTTGATTTAGAAGATCCTGCCTGTAAGTCTAATAATACGCTTGTTTTAATTGATTGGCTTTCTTGTGTTTCCTCTGTTGAACATGAAACCATTGATGCTAAAATAGCAATTCCTAAAATAATTTTTTTCTTCATCTTAATTTGTTTTTGAGTTTATTTTCCCGCTCAAGGGTTTTGTTTTGCAAATGTAAATAGTTTATTTTTAATTTCCTAATGAATCTTTCTCTAATTTGTATAAAATGTCTTTATAAGCGCTTCTTTTCCCCGCAGTTTTATCTGAAAACCACTTAAATTCTTCATTTTCTTGGTGTTCTATCTTGGTAATTTGACTTTTAATATAGTTAATCAAAAATTTCTCTCTGGTTTGATAAGCTTCTAGTGTTGCATCTGGTTTCATCTCTTTACTCTTTAAATTCGTTCCAACCTTCTAATAAATAATCTTTTCCTTTTGTCCATTCATCAAAAAATATTTTCACTCCGTCTTCAAATACAATTTGATTTCCTCTCATTGTCATGTATTCTTTATCAGTAAAATATTCATGTGTGACTTTTATACCTTGTTGGGCTTTTTCTTTAGCTTGCTGTAAATTCATAATTATATGTTTATTGAATAAGTTACTATTGAAGAATAGTATACTTGATTATCTATAGCTAAGAATGATGAATGAGAAATTGAAATAATATTGATATTTTTGTTTTCATCATAAAATTGATTCATATTTAACACTAATATAAATAGATCTTTATTTTTAAAGGGCTCTGATTTTATCATGTTTACTCTAATTTAAGTATTAAGTAATTTTCCAAATCTTCAATTATCTCATTAAAATTATCTTTTACAATCTCCTTATCTGCTAAATTATAGTATTTAACTACATGTTGAAATTTACTTTTTAGTGCAATAAGGTCTTTTAACACCTGCTCTTTGTTCATTTCCATAATTATATGTTTTTCTTAATAAATTCTCTTAGTTCTTTTATCGCGTTATTTAAAAGCTTTGGATTATCATAAACCGAAACGAAACTTGCTTTAGCTAATTCCATAGGAACAATTTCGAAGTTATTTCCAAAGCAACCATCTTTAAGAAACCTACTTTTAGATTCGCAAAGACAATGTTCATTTTCACTTGATGTTAAAGGTATTACAATTACGTAAGTTTCTTTAACTTTAATGACGACGCTCGGACGATATTTAACTTGACTTTTTAGTATCAAAACGTCACCTTTTTTCAAGTACTCAACTGTTAACTTACTTTCAACTGTAATATCTGTTATCATCTTTCTTACAAAGCTACCTAAATAATTTGAAGTAGGTACTAAGCTTTCTATTGTTTCTTGTTTAGTCGGCATAATTTCTAGTTTTTAATCTGTTATTACTATTATTTTGTAATTTATTAAAGTAAGATAGCAACGTTCAGTTATTTGACCTCTCCATTTATTTGCCAATCTATGTATCTCCTTTTCTTTTGCAATCTTACAAATTCTAAAAGCCTCTTCTTTATATTTAAACATCCCAAAATACATAAGAATTCCATTTATTTTTACCGAGGCTTTGTAATTTCCTGTGCGTTTATCTAGAAAAACCCATGGTGGTAAATTTTCAAGTTTCGATCTGAACTCTCTAAAAGATTGATTAATTTCTCCAGGCACAAAACAACAAGTTTCTGTACTATATACCCTATTTCCTTTGACTAGAATATCTTTATCTAAATCAAATCCATCTATGTAATTTTCATCGAACCATTTTGCAAAGTTTTGAAAATTGTGCCATTGTTCATCAACAATACAGTCTTTGTATGTTGGGTATCTTTTTTGAGTTTTTTCATCATAACACCTATGTAACATAGCATGCCAAGTTTTATAAACCTTAGTTTGTTTTTTATTTATCTGTGATTTATATACACCTACTCCGAAGTAACCTACACCGCATACAGAGGGATGATAAGGGTTCTTAATTTCCCCTCTTTTTAATGCACTATATTGAATATTTTCTATGACAAAACCGTTTTCAAACATTATGGTTATCTTTTTAGTACCCGTACATTTAACTACTGTTACAGAACAACCCTCTTTAGTTACAAATTTTTCTCCTGTGTAATCTTTGAATCCTCCTTTTTTAATCATTACTAATTTTTTACCGTTAATTCTTTGACACCACACTCATTAAGCATATAATCTAAAGCTTCATGTATTGTCTTATGTGTTCGATTCTTAACTTCTTCATCTAGCGGGAATACTGATAAAAATCTACGTTTTCCGTCAAATTCAATATAGTATTTGTTTTTATCTAAAAAAATTGCTTCAATTTCATCGTCCATAATTAAGTCAGAGCCGTAATAATCCATTGCTAATTCATCTCTTTTTCGATCTCCTAGAGTATTCCACCAAATTATATGTTTAGGTTGTGTTTTCATGTTAAATATCTTTTAGCCATTGATCAATAAATTCTCTAGTTTTAATATCTTGTTCTTTTGTACTCCAATTTAGAATTTCTATTGAGGTTACATCTTCTCTGGCAACCGATTCTAAAAATTTTAAGAGGCTGTCTTGTTTATCGTCTGTCGTATAAACATCTAAGTTATGATAATCATTTTCTGTTTTTAGTTGTACTTTTGCTGAGAATGTGTAATCATCAAATTGCTCTCTACTGTATTTTAATCCGTTTACTGTTTTCATAAATTAATTGTTTTATATTTTTCTAATTCGGCGGAAAAAAGTTTAAAACCAAATCTCTTCTCTAAACCTTCCAATTTTAAAAGCGAAGTATCTATATAACTTTGAACAGTTGATTCCTTACAGAAGGTAAAAGGGAGTTGCTTGCCTGTTGAAACATGTACACACTTTCTTAATGTTTTTCCTTGTAACGATTTCACTGGTAGTTCTGCTATTGTAAACTTATGATTTTTATATTCAAATGTTTTTAACTGTTTTATTTCTTTTTGCCCGTAATCTGTGAATACTATCATAGTTAAAATTCCTGGTTTTTAGTCCATTGTATGGCCATTTGTTCTGCAATACCAATATAAGTCTTACTTCTTAATTTTGCTCTGTCTTTTGAAGGGGGCATTTTCCATATATTCTGCTCACGTCCTTCTACAATGTCAGTAGGGACTAATTTAGGTAAGTTTTTAAGCCATAAACAGGTGCCTTTGACCTCGCCATGACCAAACATCCAAGGCTGAATCACCTGATCAGGTTTTCTAAATCTACTACTCATCACACCTATAGGATTTTCTATAGCTATTTTAGGAATGTCACAATTATATAATCTCATAAAGAAATCAATTGCTTCTTCTCTTGCTTGTCTTCTTTCCGCACCAACTAAAGTGCCTGATGCTCTCGGAGGCTGGTCTTTATACCATTTATTAGCTGAAACTGTGAGATATTGGCAATTTGGAAAGAAAATACCTAAATCCCACTTATCAATGTAAACTCTTTTACCTGATTGAGTTGTCAACCATCCGCCTTTAATAGCTTCAAAAACGTCGATTTGAAAATGAAAGTCTGGGTTATTTCCAGAACATTCTTGTAAGTCACAACTATAAGCTTCATGGCCTAATTTTCTAAGCTCTATTGCTACAGCTTGACTCTCCTCGCATCCGATTAAGCACTTCATCTTGTTTCTAACCATTGGTTAATAGCTTCTTGTACTTCGTTTTCTAATTCATAGTTTTCAGATATTTCATAACCTTCGTCTGTAAATCCTCCGAAGTAATGACAATCGGCATATTGGTCTATCTCATCTAGATTTTTAACTGTGTTAGGTAATAGCCCGTTTTTAATCTCCTCTTCTATTTCTTTTTTCGCGCGTTCAAAACGTATATCAAATTCTGTTTTCATAATATGATTTTAAAGTTTAACTCTTATCTTACCAATTTCTTTACCACTTAAATAAAAATAAGTGTTTAGTCCTTTTGTTACTTTAGAGTAATCAATATTAAGCCTTTTAAGCTCTGTTTTTAAAGTTGGGCTTCCTGCGTGTATAAGAACTGTTTTTGTTGCTATGATTGCAGGCGAATCAATTTCTTCGAAGGTGATGTTATCTAGTTCCATTTTCTCTCTGTTTTTATTTAAACACTACATAAATTTGTACTGCAAGTATAATAAGTTGCACTATAAATAAACCTATTTTAAAAGACCGTCCTAAATCAATATAGTGATTTATTAACATAAGAGCAACTATTAAAAGCATTAATATTATTACTTCATCCATCTTAATTCAAATTTAAAGGGTTAAACAAATTGATTCCATAAACTTTACATAAGTCTATTAATAATCTTCTTTTACTGAATGCAAATAAACATATTCCGTCTATTGGTTGGCATTCGTAGTATGTGACACTGTTGGTTTTTGTTTTAGTTATGGTCATTTTAACTGTTTTTTATTTGTTTTTGCCGAAAATTAGTTATCAATCCAACTTCCCATAGTCCAATCCTCATTTAAAAGAAATGCTTCTTTAGGTACTTTAGCTGGCTCTAATTTATTTACCCAAAAATATCTCATACTTTTATACCTTCTGGATTTAGTTATATAATCAGTATTTACTTGTGTCTTTTCAGGTAAATTTACTTGTTTTAAAAAGAATTTAGTATTATTTTGTAGTGTACTAACAATTGATTTTACACAATAACTGTTGTCTGTGTATCCTGCAATCCAAAATAATCTCTTTTCTGTTGGCGAATAAAATAGGTCTTTCATAATATTTATTTTTTAAAAAGTCGTAAAAATATCTCTCCTGCTCTTACTTGATCTACATTATAACCTGTTCCGATTCTTTCTATAGCTTCGTAATGGCTTTTTATGTGGTGTTGCACTCCTTCTATTACTTCTTTCTTTTTTGTCGCGGAAAAAGCCTTAAAATCAGGAATTGATCTTAACAGATATTGTTTAGTTTGTGGTGTCATAATTCATCTATTTGTTTTCTTATTTTCTCTGCTTCTTCATAATTTTCTTCTACTAATGCTTTATCGAGACAAGCTTTAAGATACCTTACATTTACTATTTCTTTTGAAAATAATTCTTTTGGATCTTGCCAATAGTTCCACCCTTCTGACCAAATATCATAATGAAGGATCATTTCCTTATTATCTAATATTTTAGTCATTGCAGATTTATCATCTCTTTCCAGATAAATATTACCATTTGCTATACCTATAAAGGTTAGTTTTTCACCTAAATAACTTCTGTCTCTTGTTCCTGTGTGATAAGGTTTTGCAGGTTCTAATCTTACTATTTCATCACCTGTTTTAAATTGGTCTATTGTTTTCATCTTTCTTTTCTATTAGTTGTTTCAATTCAAATATTTTGTTCTCTAAGGTTACTTGATTTACTTGTAATTTTGTGCATATTATTGCGAATAAAATGGCAATTAAAAAATGTGTATTAAAATCTAAATTCAAAGGAAATATCATTAAAAAAGTGCATCCGAAATTACCCATAAATAGAAGTAAGTTCCAAAATGTCTCAAAAGTGAATATTTTTCTCATTACATTTGTTTTTCTGTTGTTATTACTATTGAATTAAAGTTTTCAGGGCACAGAACTGTTCCTTTGTATTTAATTGTTTTCCCGCCGTTTTTCTTCTCTTCTTGCAGATACTCTATTAAGGTATCGATGTCTATTTCTTTCATAATTGTTTTTCATTAAATATGATTTCTTCTATGTCTGAATTTGTAAAACATTCTTTATTTATCTTTTTTGCGCGATTTTCAATTTCTCTCTGTTTACTTTCTTGGCCAGATTTAAAAGACAGTTGGTTTTGTACTTTTAGCATTAAAATTTCTGTTTCTCTATTCTTTTCGCCCGAAATAAAAGCAAAATAACAAAGAGAGCCTATTGCGATAAATACTGCTATAAATAGCGTTATAATTTGTTTCATGATATGTATTTTAAAAGTGGTTTAATAAATAAACTTATTTTTCTTAAATCTTCTTCGCTCAGAGTATAACGTTGTCCGTAATCCCATCTAAAATGAGCATTTGGAATGTTCCCTTTATGACTGTATTTTTCATTACCATCTTTGTTTGTCCACTCATACAAATCACCTTCGTTTGTGTTATATGGGTTTGTTTTTAATCTTTTTGTTCCGCGCGAAAAAGAGTTAATCATAATAATAACATCTTTCAAACCGTTACCTTTATCCAACATATTATGCACTTTACCTATTAAAGCTATTTGTTGTTGAGTAAGATTGAATTTAACTAACTCATCTACCGAGTAAAAATTGGTATTCTTCAATTCATCTTGTAAAACTCCACAGAATAAAGAGGTTAATTCTATTAAGAAAGTTCTTTTAAGATTGTGACCATCTATTAAACCTTGATACTTTTTCATAACTAATTTATTACAGATAACAAATCTAATTCATCAGAGTTAAATAATCTTTGCATAGCTTCAAACTCTTTTACGACTGCCTTATATGTTTTAAACGCTTTTCTGCTGTCATTATCAAAACCAAAAGTATCACAGAAATAGTCAAAATCTTCAACATCGTATTTTTGTAAACAGGTTAGTACGTCATACATTGTAGGCTCTTTACTTCCTGCCTGAATAGATTGCCCAAAATCAAAAGTATATTGTTTACCGTCTCTTTTTAAACAAATTTTAAAAACATATCTTCCAACGCCTTCTTTCCAGTGATCCTTAAATTCCATTCCTTTTATCTCCATTTTAAGATTTAAATTGTCGGCAATTAATTGCGCGCCTTCATTATATCCTAATTCTTCGTATTGTTTTATAAGTTTTGTATACATTTTTTTAGTTTTAAGTGTGTAAATATAATAAATTTTCGGGAAAAAAGAATAAAAAACAGAAATAAATTAAAAATCAATTTCATTATTAATCAAACTCTCTTCTATTAATTCTATTTTCTTTAAAAGAAGAAACAATTTAATATCAGACCATTTTCTAAAATCTTCTGTTGCATTCAACATATTTAAGTCCTTACCTAAAATATATTCTTCTTTTGCTTTGTTTAACTCAGTTATTAAAGCTTCTCTGTGTTGTGGTTCTAGTGTCATACGCTTTATATCATTATTCTTATTGCAAATTTTAAATCATTTTCTTTCAGTTCTAAAAGTCTGGCTAATTTTTTAGCTGTTTCTTCTATCTCAAAATCTAAATCTCTTTTTTCAAACTCTTCTCCGCTGTCTTGTAGTAAATGAAATTCGCACAAATCCTCGTGTGTTTCTTCATAGTTAGCGTGTATAAACTGCTCTACAAACTTTGTGAACGGTTGTTTAAACTCTTGTAGTCTTTGCAGGTCATTGTTTTCTGTTCTTATTCTATTGAAATGTTTCATTACTCTTTTCATAACTTTTATATTTTATTTTCGCGCAAAAAAGATTTAAAAACAGCAATTACCTCTCTCAAAGAAAAATGATTACCAATACAATCAAAACCATTCTCTAATATAATATATCTATTAGTATTTAAGTCGTGCTGATAGTAATTAACAATCTCGTAATTACCTATCTTTTTATTTATTGGTTTCATGTTTAGTTTATTTAATATCAATAACTATAAGACTTGTTACGTTGTCCTCAATATAAGCTCTAATACAGGTTTTATCTACAATAGAGATATATTTTTTAGCTTCTTTTAAAGTTTTAAAACTTTCCTTTATGTTGTCTTTAGGTGTACATCCCATATAAATATGTAGAGTATATCTGTTCATAATAAATATATTTAATGATTAATAATTTCGGGCAAAAAACTAAATAGAAGCTTTTAACACTTGCAATCTCATCTTATAAGCAATAGCGTCTTTACTATTACTTTGATATTCAATTTTCCACATAGCGCTTTTTGCAATATGTTTAGCCGTACTTTCACACTTACTTTCAGGCGCTATCGAATATTCGTAGTACTCTACTGTTATTTCTGTTCTGTTTTCTTCGTGATCGTGCCAAGTTGATAGATTAGCTACAGAATGATTATATTGTAAGTTATTTTGTATTTCTTGCAATCTCTTTATTACGTCAATTAAAGGTAATTCGTTTTCTATTTGTATTTCAATTGATTTTCTATTTAAATATGCTGTTCCGTGTTTGAAAGTAGAGGTTTCTCCCTTATTTAATAAGTCTAAAGTTTCTTGTCTATATTCTTTTTGTCTTTCTAAATAATAATCGTATAATAATTCGTAGTCTGTTTTCATTGTATCGGGTTTTTAAAGGTTATTTTCGCGGGAATAAAAACTAAGAAAACATTTTACCTGTAGACAAAAACTCATAATCATTATTAATAAGAGTTTCTTTAATGGCTTCCTCAGTTTGCAAGTAATCACATTCATTTTGAAGATAATTAGCATAATAAGAGAGAATCTCATTTAAAAATAAATCTTCCCTATCCGAAATATAATTATCAAAATAACATTCCTTACCATCCATTACTTTATCAGTTTTAAAACCATCAGAGTATAATAGAACAGCTTCGTCCCATTCTTTAATAAATTGTTTAGCTAATACATAACTATCACAAGTTTCACCATGATATTTAATTACCTTATTTGCACAGTCATAACTACTTTCAATAAATTCTCCTTTTACGTGTTTATTTCTGTCCAAATCAAAAGATGTTATTCTTAAACCTACTGTATTTGCATCTTCATAAGTCCAAATCCACCAATCGTGTAATACATTAATATCTGAATTTAATTCAATTGCTTTTTGTTGTCCTTCTTTGTTTAACTCATTAAAAGTATAAACCTTTGTTCTTATTGTTCTCATTTGTATCACGCCTTTTTTAATCTGAAGCGTCTAACAGTATTAAATTATTGTTTTAGTGTCTTAAATCAGCTAAAAATAGCTTTAAATTGTTTGTTGTAAATAGGTTGTAATTAAAATCCGCGGAAAAGAAATAAAAGAACAGTTAAACAATATAAACATTATTATTATAAAGCTCAGTATCTAATATAAATGTAGAATAGTTATCCATC
>Ga0247813_10001944_pt1 | contig 14797 bp, 16 predicted proteins | sample UWRJL169409C1_FD_180719 | JGI IMG/M metagenome (GOLD analysis project Ga0247813, IMG submission 180719) | Plant litter microbial communities from Arlington Agricultural Research Station in Wisconsin, United States - UWRJ-L169-409C-1 | ecosystem: Environmental > Terrestrial > Plant litter >... | reverse complement strand
GGACCTTGCGACCATTCTCGGTGCGCACCCGGCGGAAGGCGGCGGCGACGCGACGCTCGCCCGAGGCGGCGGCCGCCTCGAGACGGGACCGGTGCAGGGGTGAGGTCAGGGCCAGCAGGGCCTCGGTCTGGACCGCGTCGAACCATTTCACCGTGTCGTCGGGCGCGAGCACGCCCGCCAGATCGAGATTACGATGCGACGGCGCGGGCAGGGACCACCAGGCCCAGCCGGCCTTCACCGCCGTTGGCAGGCGGTCGTGGGCGGCGATCAGGCGCGTGGAGTGGAAGGGGGCGCGCGGGGCGTCGGCTTCAGGGGCCGCCTCGCCGTCGCGCAGGCCGACGATGAACAGCCGGGGCCGCGACTGCGGCAGCCACAGGCCGGCGTCCATCTCCAGCGCGCCGACGCGATAGCCGCCCTCGACCAGGGCGGCGCAGACGGCGGCGAAGTCACGGCCCTCCGCCGACGTCAGCAGGCCTACGACGTTCTCGATGACCACGACGCGTGGCCCGCGACCCTCTGCGGCCAGTCCCTGCATCAATCGCCAGAACCCCCAGAAGGCGCCCGAGCGTCGCGCCTCCAGCCCGCCCCGCGCGCCGGCCAGGCTGACGTCCTGGCAGGGGGAGGAGGCCCAGCAGAGATCGGGGTTTCCCGGCAGGTCGGCGGGGGCCAGATCCCAGACATCCCCCTGATGGAAGGAGACGTCCGGGTGATTGTCGCGAAAGGCGCGCGCCTTGGCGGCGTCGATGTCGTTGGCGAACAGGGTGCGGAAACCGGCGGCGTGCAGACCCAGTCCAGCCAGACCGCCGCCGGCGAAGAACTCATGGACACCGGGAGCCTCGCCCGGCGTCGCCGCGCTGTGGATGCGAATCGCCATGGATCGAGCTTAGGCGCCCCCGGGGTCGAAGGCGACCTTGACCCGCGTCGCCTCATGGTGACGATGACGGCGACTTTCTTCGTTCCGGATGCCGACCATGCGCCTCGCCCTTCTGCTGTCCTCGCTGACCCTGCTGGCCGGCTGTTCGCAATCCGGCGAGCCGGCCGCGCCGCCTCCCGCAGATGCGCCACCCGAGGCGATGCTGGGCGGGGTCGATCTGAACCAGCCGCTGCGCGCCTTGGGCACCGAGCCCTTCTGGGGCGTGGAGATCACGCCGACGGCCATGGTCTATACCGGCGTTGATCGCGACCCGGAGCGCGCGGGCAATCCCGGGCCGGTCGTTCAGGGCACCACCGCCATCTACACCGCCGAGACCGACGACGGCACGACGATGGTCGTGACACTGATCGCCACCGAATGTTCGGACGGCATGAGCGACCGGGTCTATCCGCTGACGGCGCGCGTCGAGCTGGGCGAGGTCACTCTGAATGGCTGCGCCGCGTCCCAGGCCTTCCTGAACACCGCGCCGGCGCCCTGATACGGCGCGTCCGAGGTTCTCAGCTTATCGAATCCTCGTCGCTGCGGTCTCGACGACGGGGAGGACAGCCATCAGGGTAGGATCATGACCCTGACCCTGCTGTTTCTCTCCATCGTCTCTCTCGCCGGTCCGGCGGAGCCCGCCGTCGATCCCCTGGCGCCGGCTCGCGAGGGGCGACTGCAATGCCACACGCCCGACATCGCGCGGAAAAGCTGTTCCGCCCTGGCCGGTTATACCTTCGGGCCGGATGGTGTGATCCTGAACCAGGCAGAGGTGTTGCTGGTCCCTTCGGCTCTCGTGATCATGCGTAACGAGGCGCCCGTCGTCGTTCGCGAGGACGCTGTTTGCGGACCTCTGGCCGGTCTCGAAAAAGCGACCTTCACCATTGGCGGACAGCCTGCCGCCGCAGCGACGGCCGATTCCATTCGCAGCCAGGTCGCGGCTGCCTATGCGGCCATCGGTGCGGAGGGTTGCACCCGCTACGGTCCGCAAGGCGACACCCTGCTGGCCACGGTCAGCGTCGACGGTCAGCCTCGCCCGGACCTGAACCAGACAGTGATCTGGGTCTCGCCCGACGAGGGATACGCCGTCAAACCCTGACGCCGGTTGACTCCGGCTGTCAGTCGACAGCCTCAATCGCCGCCCAGCAGCGGTCCGACGCCCGGGATGGTTTTGACGGCCTCGCCCAGCAGGTCGCGGCCCGTGGCTTCGCGCACCCGGTCGCGGGCGGCGGGCAGCAGGCGTTTGAGGTCGTCCTTGTCCACGCCCGCCTTCTTCAGCCGGTCCAGCAGGCCCATGGCGTCGGCGATGGCGGCGCCGGACAGGCCGCCGGTGCTCTTCATCAATCCGCCCATCAGCCCGCCCCCGCGCGGTTTGGCCTCGGGCGAACGGGCCAGGGCTTCGGCGCCGGGGACGGCGGCGTAAAAGGCGTCGCGCGCCTCCTCGCCCGCGTGCTTTTCCAGCAGGCCCAGCGCCCCGACCAGGGCCGCACGGGCGCCGTCCGACGGCAGGCCGGCGGTCCCGGCGGCGTCGGAAATCAGGGTCTCGATGGAAACGGAACGGTCTGTGTTGCGATTCATGGTGCGGCCTTAACGGTTCCCAAAGCGAGTTGATCCTAAAGGTCGGACATGACCCAGACGTCCGATACGGTCCAGAACCGGGCCCCCGCCGACCTGCGCTCCCTGACCGCCCTGCGGTTTCTGGCGGCCATGTGGGTCGCCGTCTACGCCCTGTGGGACAATCTGGCGGTCGCCTTCGTTCCCGGCGTGGTGACCAAGGGCTACCTCGGCGTCGAACTGTTCTTCGTCCTGTCCGGCTTCATCCTTTGCCACGTCTATCTGGCGGCGGCGGGGGAGAAGCGGTTCAGCTATCGCGACTTCCTCTGGGCCCGGATCGCCCGGGTCTATCCCCTGCATATCGCCACCCTGATCGGGGTCGGCGTGCTGGCTTTCGGCGCCGTGGCGGCCGGAATGGCGGTGGACGGCAATATCCTGAGCTGGCGGTCGCTGCCGGCCAATCTGTTCATGGTGCACGCCTGGGGTCTGGCGCCCGATGCGGGCTGGAACCACCGGTCCTGGTCGATTTCGGCCGAGTGGTTCGCCTATCTGTGCTTCCCGGCCTTCGCCTTCGTGGCCTGGCGTCTGCGCCATCGGCCGGTCGCCGCCATCGTCGGCGCCCTGATCTTTCTCGCCGCCCTCTACGCCGGCTTCCATGCCGTGACGGGCAAGCATCTGACCGAGGCGACCATCGCCTGGGGCGCGCTGCGGATCGTGCCCTGCTTCGCCTATGGCTGCGCCCTCTACCTGTTCTATCGCCGCGAGCCGCTGAAGCTGGCCGGCTGGATCGCCGCCATCGCCGGGATCCTGATGGTCGCGGCCGCCGCGTTGCAGCTGTGGGACGGTTTCATCGTCGCCATCGCCGGGGTTCTGATCCTGGCCCTCGCCAGCCTGCCGAACGACCGCGCCGGCTGGCTGGCCTCGAAGCCCGCCGTCTATCTGGGGGAGATCAGCTACTCCGTCTATATGGTGCTGGTGCCGTGGCAGCTTCTGGCCGTGAACCTTGCAGCCAAGGCGACCAACTCGCCCGACAAGCATCTTCAACTTTTTGTGTGGCTGGTCGTTCTGGCGGGTCTGCCGGTCGTGGCGGCGGTGTCCTATCACCTGGTCGAATACCCCGCCCGTACGGCGCTGAGAGGGTGGGCGGCGCGACGGTCGAAGACGGTCAAGCGTGGCGAAAGCGCGCAGCAACTCGCCTGATTGGGGTCTTCAATCCCGCAGACTTATCGTCTAGGGATGAGGTCGGGCGTAACAATCGGACACAATCCAGCATGAGAAAACGGCTCACCGCCGCTGTGGTTGCAGCATCGCTTGGATTTTTCGCAGTGGGCGTCACGCCTTCAGCGGCCCGTGCAGACGACCCCTACTGGCAGTGTGTGACGTTCGCCCGCATGTTCTCGGGCATCAACATCTTCGGCGACGCCTGGACCTGGTGGAACCAGGCCACGGACAAGTTCCGCACCGGCCGCGCCCCTGAAACCGGCTCCGTGCTGGTGTTCCGGCCCGAAGGCCGGATGAGCCGGGGCCACGTCGCAGTCGTTTCCGACATCCTGACCGACCGCGTCATCCGCGTGACCCATGCCAACTGGGGCGGCAGCCGTGGCAAGGTCGAGGAGAACGTCACCGTCGTCGACGTTTCCGGTGCGGGTGACTGGAGCCAGGTGAAGGTGTGGTACAGCCCGATCCATGATCTGGGCACGACCGTCTATCCGACCTACGGATTCATCTACAATGGCGCGCGCGATGCGTTCGACGGCGCCCGGCAGCTGGCTTCGTCCGGCGTGTCCGCGGGCGGCCAGCCCTGATCTGACCGCCGGCATGCGGATCCGCCGATGATCCGCGTCTATCGCTCGGGCGCCCGTGTTTTCGAAACCGTGGTCGCCGGCCCGTCTGGCTGGATCCTTCCGCCCGACGCCATCTGGGTCGATCTGTTCGAGCCCACGGTCGATGAGGACAGGGCGGTCGAGGCGGCGTTGAAGCTGTCGATCCCCACCCGCGAGGAGATGGCCGAGCTGGAGGCTTCCAGCCGTCTGTACCGCGAAAGCGGCGCCACCTATCTGACGGCGGACATCATCCATAACGGCGATGCCGACATCCCTACCGTTGATCCGGTGACCTTCGTCCTGACCTCGGGGCCGCTGGTCACGATCCGCTATTTCGATCCCAAGCCCTTCACCCTGCTGGTCGAGAAACTGGAGCGCGAGCCGGCTCTGTGCTCGACCGGCGCCGACCTGTTCGTGAACCTGATGGAGGCGATCATCGACCGCGCCTCGGACATCCTGTCGATGAACGCCGCCAAGGTGGACGGTGTCGCTAACCATGTCTTCGCCGGCCGGAAGACGGTCGGCTTCGATCACCTGATCAACAAGCTGGGCCGCGCCCATATCACCAATGCGCGGATCGAACAGAGCCTGGCCGGTCTGGCCCGCATCTTCGCCTATGTCAGTTCGGACGAGCGGATCGACCATGTGCCCGACGCCCGGGACCACCTGCGTTCGCTCAGCGGCGACGCCGCCAGCCTGATCAGCCACAACCAGGCCGTGGCGGCCGGGATCAACTTCCAGCTTTCGGCGGCCCTGGGTCTGATCAACATCGAGCAGTCGTCGATCATCAAACTGTTCTCGGTGGCCTCGGTCGCCCTGATGCCGCCGACTCTGATCGCCTCGATCTACGGCATGAACTTCACCCACATGCCCGAACTGACGAAATGGTGGGGCTATCCCGCCGCGCTTCTGGCCATGGTCGTCGCCGCCATTCTGCCCCTGCTGTGGTTCCGCAAGAAGGGCTGGCTCTAGGGCCTCGATCGCGACGGCAGGGCCTCGACCTCTTCGGCCGTCAGCCGCTTGACCACCTGAACGCGACAGACCTGCGCCGGCCCCGGACCGCCGGGGACCACGATCCGCGCCCAGTCCCCGGCGCAGACCTGGCTCATCCCGGCGTCCGGCTGGATGGCGAGGGCGATGGTGGTGTCGAGGTCGGGGCAGTAACCCGCGGACCGGACCTCGAAGACCTCGTCGCGCCTGGACTTCAGATACAGGGTGCGGCCGTCGTCAGCCTGCCGGAAATTGTCGATCTGGTCGGTGAAGACGCATTGGCGAGGCGACGCAGGCCTGTCCTGGCCCGCGACCGTCGTGGACGGAGCGCAGCTGGACAGCAGAACGGCGGCGAGGGGCAGGGCGGCGAGAGGGGCGATACGCAAGACGGCCTCCATCAGAACGACTGTGGCGACTATCTACCCGTCGGCGGGGGCGGGCAATCCGGCGGAGGCGATGAGGCGGACCGCCTCCAGCCGCCGGGCCATGTCCGACGGCAGGGGCGAGGGCGCGCCGGCGATCAGGGCGGCGACGTGGGCGCCGAGCAGAGGAGCGACGCAGAAGCCGCGGGAGCCGAGGCCGCCGATGACAAGGAGGCCTTCCTGTCCCGGCAGGGGGCCGCAGACCGGCAGGCGGTCGCGCGTCGTGGCGCGGACGGCGGCGCGGGCGAAGGCGGGCCTGCCAGCGACAGAGGCGGCGAGGCCGGGCAGGCGGGCGGCCAGGGTGTCCAGATTGCGCCGGCTGTCCTCGGCGCGGATCGTGGCGTCGACGTCGTCGCGGTCGTGGGTCGCCCCGTACAGGAACCCGCTTTCGGTCGGGGCCGCATAGCCGCCCCAGGCGACGGCCGCGGCGGGCGCCGAACCCTCTACCCAGTCAGCCTGGCCCCGAACGGGACGCAGATCCAGTTCGGGCAGCAGGGCGCCGGCGCCCCATCCGGCGGTGACGACGACGACCTGGGCCTCGGCGATGAGGGCGCCGTCCGCCGCAAGGACCCGCCAGCCTTCGGCGGTCTTCTCGAGCGAGGCCGCGCGCGCCTTGATGGGCGCTGCGGCGTCCAGCCAGGCGGCGAGGATGGAGGCGGGGGCCAAGGTCAGGGCGCCGTCCATCCGGAGGCCGCCAACGTCGAGGGTCTCGCCCAGAGCCGCCGTCGCCTGGGCCGGGGACAGGGTCGTCATCTCGCCCGTCGGCCAGATCGGCTGGGCGGCGACCTTGGCGAAGCGGGTCGCGTCGCGCGGCGCCTGTTCCAGCTGAAGGACGTGCTCTGCGATCACCGCGTCGGGGACCCCGTGGTACGCGTTGCGAGCGTACTCGAGCGCCTGGGCGTGGAAACCGGCGATCAGGGCGTCGCCCGCGTCGAGGCGCGGGGTTACGAGGGCCGCCGGGAAGCCTGATCCGCCCGCGCCGGGCCGATCGGCCTCGATCAGGGTCGGCGCGAGCCCGGCCTCTTTCAGCGCGCGGACAACCGAGGCGCCGGCGACGCCAGCCCCGATCACCACGACGGAGGGGGCAGGCTCATCGGCGGGCGGGCTGGTGAGGCGCGCTTCCAGCCGCTCGCGCTTGCGACCGTGGCCCGGGCGCTTGTCGACGGTGAAGCCGCTGTCCGACAGGCCCCGACGGACCGCGCCGGCGACGGTGAAGGTAGCCAGTCGCGCATCGGGCGCCGACCGGGCGGCAATCAGGCTCATCACCGCGTTCGACCACATGTCCGGGTTCAGGGCGGGCGAGAAGCCGTCGAGGAACCAGGCGTCGGCCGGGCCGCTCCACTGCGACAGGGCCCAATCCACCTCGCCGATCGCCAGGTCGATGACGGCGGAGAACTCGGGCAGGTCGATGCGATGGAAGCCGGCTGTTCCGGCCGGCCATGCGGCCAGCAAGGGCGCGGCGATCTCCGCCATCTCCGGCCATGCCGACAGGGCGCGGGCGGCCTCTTCGGCGGTCAGGGGAAAGGCCTCGATGGTGAAGACATGCAGCCGACCTTCCGCCGGCTTCGTCCGGCGCCACAGGTCCAGCAGGGCGACGACGTTCAGCCCGGTGCCGAATCCCAGTTCCGCGACGGTGAAGCGCTTGCGTCCCGCCCAGGCGTTCGGCAGGTCGCAACCCTGAAGGAAGACGGCGCGGCTCTCGGCCAGACCATCGTCGCGCGAGAAATAGACGTCGCCGAAACGGGCGGAGCGGGGGGCGCCGTCGTCGGTCCATTCCAGAACGGGCGGGCTCGCGGGCCGGGCGGATGGATCGGTCGACATGGCGGGGCTTCTACACCGGCAGGGCGCGACGGGGATGCGAAGAAGACGGCGATGCAAAGAAAAAGGGCCGCCTTTCGGCGACCCTTTCCTGACCGGTTCGAAGACCGGTCGGTCGAAGCTTTCGACCCTTAGTGGGCGGCCGGCGCCGGGGCGGGGGCCGGAGCCATCGCGCCTTCGGGAGCCGGAGCCGGGGCCATCGCGCCCTCGGGGGCCGGGGCCATGGCGGCTGCCGAGGCGGCCTCGCCGGCGGCGGCGGCCGCGTCGGTGGCGGCGGCTTCGGCGGTCACGGCGGCGTCGGCGGCGGTGCCGGCGGCGGCGCTGGCGTCAGCGGCGGCGTCCTGGGCCTTGTCCTCGGCGGCGGGTTGGCAGGCGGCGACCGCGAAGGCGGCTGCGGCGGCGGCCGAGACGGCCAGCATTTGACGGATGGTCATGATGGAATTCCTTCCTGTGCTACGAGGTCTTCAGGCCCCGCACGTCAGAGATAAGGCCCGCCGGAAGCCTTTCGCAAGCGAAATCATCACGCGTTCGTGATGCTCTGAGGTCGCAGGTCGGAGGGCCTGAAATGCGACCGATCAGGAATCCGTCGGGGCGGCGGCGAGGGCTTCCTCCATCTCCAGGAATGAGGGCTGGGCCGTCGAAGGGATGTCGCCGCGGCCGATCTCGACCGATATCTGGGCGGCGTTGCCGTGCAGGTGGGCGACCAGAACTGACTGGATGATCTTGTAGAAGGCCGCTTCCTCGTCGACGATCGCCTGCAGGCGGGCGGCGAACGGACCGACCAGACCATAGGCCAGGAACACGCCGAGGAAGGTGCCGACCAGCGCCGAGCCGATCATCTCGCCCAGCACTTCCGGCGGCTCGGTGATCGAGCCCATGGTCTTGATGATGCCCAGCACGGCGGCCACGATGCCCAGGGCCGGCAGGCCGTCGGCCAGGGTCTGCAGGGCGTGGGGCGCCATGGCCGCCTCGTGGTGATGCTTCTCGAGCTGCTTCTCCATGGCGTCCTCGATCTGGTGAGGATCCTCCAGGTTCATCGTCATCATCCGCAGGGTGTCGCAGATGAAGTCGATGGCGAAATGGTCCTTCATCACCTTCGGATACTTCTGGAAGATGGAGGACTCGCCCGGCTTCTCGATGTGGCTTTCCAGAGCGATGACGCCCTTGGACTTCATCGTCTTGGTCAGCTGGAACAGCAGGCTGAGCAGGTCCTTGTAATCCTGCTTCTTCCATTTCGGGCCGGCGAAGGCCTTGCCGAGGCCGCCGAGCGAAGCCTTGATCACGGGCATGCTGTTGGCCATCAGGAAGGCGGCGATGCCCGCGCCCAGGATGGCCATCAGTTCGTGGGGCGCCGCATGGGCGATCACCCCGAATTTGCCGCCCGACATGGCGAAACTGCCGAACACGAGGCCGAACAGCAGTACGATGCCGATGATTTGAAACATTTAGGCGCCCGACGGTCCCGAGGAGAGGCGTCGAATATCGCCGTTAATCATTAAGGGGCGGTTGCTTTTCGGCGGGCGCGCGGCCTCGGGCGCGGCGCGCCGCACCGATCGAGATCCGGCCTGCACGACAGCCCTAGAGCAGGTCGCGCTTCGATCGACGTCGTCGACGCCCCCGCAATCGCCCGGTCTTCACCAGGACCTCGCGGAGGTACAGCCAGCCGAGCAACAGCAGCCCGGCGATGATGATCGCATAGAGCATATAGGTCATGAGGGGAGTCCTGACCTTCCGACCCTGACACGTCCCGCGGACGGAGTCGGCACGACATCACCCCTTCTGACGACGATGTGATCCAGAGCGGACCAGGGGTCGCTAGAGGCGGAAGGCGCCGCTCTGGATTTCGGCGAAACCGGCGGCCGTCAGCTTCTGATAGCCGGACTTGCCGCCGCGGACGTACAGGGCGCCCGAACCCTTTGCGGGGTCGAAACCTTCCTCGACGAGATCGACCTTGCGGTATTTGAAGGTCCCGGTGGTTTCCAGCGTCTTTGCGATGCGGATGAAGACCGGCCGCGCATAGTGGGGCAGTTGCTCGTCGGCGTAGGCGGCGAAGGCTGCGGCGGCGAATTTACCCTCCATCACCAGGGTGACCATACCGGCCTTGCCCTCCACGCCCGGGACCGGGACGCCATAGGCGATGACTTCCTGAACGCCCGGCGCGTCGGCCAGCCGCTGCTCGACCTCGGCGGTGGAGACGTTCTCGCCCTTCCAGCGATAGGTGTCGCCGATGCGGTCGACGAAGTAGAAATAGCCCTCGGAATCCTGACGCATCAGGTCGCCGGTGCGGAACCAGCGATCGCCGCGCGCGAACACGTCGGTCAGGATCTTCTTTTCGGAGGCGGCCTTGTCGGCATAGCCCGAGAAGTCGTGCCGGACATCGTTGCCGATGGCTCCGATCGCCTCGCCGATCTCGCCGACCGGGGCCTCCTGGATCAGGCCGTTGGACCCGCGCACCGGTTCATTGGTGTCGACGTCGAAGCGGGCAAGCCGGATATTGATCTGCTTCTTGAGGAATTTCGGCACGCGGCCGATGGCGCCCGGCTTGCCGTCGAAGTTGAACAGAGAGACGTTGCCTTCGGTCGAGCCGTAGAACTCCAGGATGTCGGGGATGGCGAACCGCTTCTGGAAGTCGCTCCAGACATCGGGGCGCAGGCCGTTGCCGAAGGCGAGGCGCAGTTTGTGCGCGCGTTCGTCCTCGTGCGGAGGACAGTTGACCAGATAGCGGCACAGTTCGCCGATGTAGACAAACAGGGTCGCCTGGCTGTCCTTGACGTCCTTCCAGAAGCTGGAGGCCGAGAATTTCTTGCGCAGGATCAGCCGGCCGCCGTTCAGCAGGGCCGGGCCGACGCCCACCAGACCGCCGGTCGAGTGATAGAGCGGCAGGACGTTGTAGACCCGGTCGGACGGGGTCGAGCGCGTGGCGCCGGCGAAGGCGCGCATATAGGTCCGGGCGCGCGAATGAGGGATCCGGGCGGCCTTGGGCAGGCCGGTCGTGCCAGAGGTGTAGATGAACAGGGCGGTGTCGCGATTGGTCAGGCCGTCGCGAACCGCCTTCAGCGGACGCACCGACGAGCCGCTGCGGACGGCGTTGTCGAGGTTGCGGCGCTCACTGGCCTCGTCCTCGGGCTTCAGGCCGACGACCCACAGCATCATGGTGCGGGTGACGAAGCCGCGGGCCTCCTCGACCCTCTTCCAGGTGTCCTCGTCGGCCACGACCTGGGCCACGCCGACAATGTTCAGGCAGTGCGCCAGCGCCTGGCCGGTCAGGTTGGTGTTGATCAGGGCCGTAGCGATCCCGACCTTGGAGAAGCCCAGCCAGGCCGCCAGATATTCCGCACGGTTGGTCATCACCAGACCGACGACATCCGACCGACGCAGGTTGCGACTGCGCGCCCAGTGGGCGTAGCGGTTGGCCAGGGCGTCGAACTCGCGGTAGCTCAGCGAGCGGTGCTCGTCCTCGATGGCGATGTTGTCGCCGAAGCGATCGACCGCTTCCTCGATGTCGTCACAGAGCAGGACCGGGCTGTCGAGCTCGATCGGCTTGATGCGCTTGAGCAGACTGCGCAGTCCGCCCGCGAACTTGAGATCGCGCCGGATGTTCGCTGCCAGACCCATAGTCGCCGTCGCTCCGTTACCCGTCGTCCAGTGTTTGTGATGGACAACCGGCGGGGCCGGGTCAACTCGCGGGCGAATTCGAAAGAGCCGAAAGGTCGAATTTCGCCGGCCGTGGCGCCTATGCGCCGGTGACGCGGCGTCAGATTTCGTCGGGATTTCATCGTTGAATTCGTCGCCGCCAAAGCGTTGTATTCGCATAACGACGACATGCGGCATCTCGCCTGCAGGTCGCTGGGGGAGATGCTGTGTTGAGCAAGATTTTTACGGCCGCCGTCCGTGCAGGCCTTACCGCGGCCGGCATTGGTTTCGTCCTGTCCGCCGCCCCAGTCGTGGCCCAGGACTATAACGCCACACCGACGTTCGGGGAGTTTCACCTGTCGCCGGGATTCACGCCGGATCCCGGTCTGCTGAGCGTACGGTCGGGCGGATCGATCAACGCCACCGACTGGTCGAAGAACTGCAAGGGCTTCATCGCGAATGCTCCGGATCTGCGGATGTACTGGGACGGGACCGGCTCGCTGTCGCTGATCATCTCGGCGGTGTCGAATGCGGACGTGACCCTGGTGGTCAATGGGCCGAACGGCGAGTGGTATTGCGACGACGACTCTGGCGACGGCAGCAATCCGTCACTGACCCTGACGCCCTCGGCCGGTCGCTACGAAATCTGGGTCGGCACCTACGCCAGCGGCGAAACCCGTCCCGCCGTGGTGTCCGTGTCGGAACTGAGCAGTTTCTAGGTCGGGTCAAGCAGAGCTATAGAAAAGAGCCCTTTGCCGCTCCGCCACATGTGTGACGGCAAAGGTGTTTCTTTCAGGCCTTGGTTGTATTGGCGGAACTTTGGTCATCGGAAGCGGTTTGTCTCCTCGAAGTATGGAGGAAGACCATGTCCCTGACTTATCCGAATGACGCTGCGGCTCCTGAGGCTGCTACCGAAGAGTTCGTGCCTGTTTACGCCCGTCGCGGCAAGGCGGCGCGCGGCAGCCAGAAGAAGGTGCGCACTTGGATGATCCTGGCGCCCATAGCCGGGGTCGCCCTCATCGGCGGCGGCGCTTTGATGCTTATGAACAACGGACCGACCGAGGCCACGCCCCTGGTCGAACCCGCCGCTCCAGCCGTGGCCCCGATGACTGTCGCACCGGTGGTGCCTGCAGCGGATACCATGACGACGGCCGCCATGGCGCCGGTCGCCGCCACGCCGGTTCCGGCCGAGCCTGTAGCGGCCATCCGTCGGGCCGAGCCCGCCCGTAGCGCCCCGGCGCGCCGTGCGGCTCCTCAACCGGCGGCGACGCCGCGAGTGGAAACGCCCGCCGAACCCACGGGTCCGCGAGCCTATAGCGTCTCGCCCTCAACGCCGGTCGCAACGCCCGCCCGGATGGCAGCGCCCGCGCCCGCGCCAGCTCCGGTGATCTCGGTTCAGCCGCTCAGCTGATCCCGGCCACCGTCGCCTGACCGAAAGAGCCCCGGCGGAGCGATCCGCCGGGGCTTTTCCATGTCGTTACGAGCGTTAGCGAGCCGCGCCCGGAGTCCGGACCGGCATCGGTGCGGGAGCCGGCGCCGTGGACGTGACGCGCCAGATGACATTGCCCACGTCGTCGGCGACCAGCAGGGCGCCTGTGCTGTCGGTCTGGACCCCGACCGGACGGCCCTGGGCCTCGCCCGCGGCGTTCAGGAAGCCGGTCAGGATGTCCTGCGGCGCGCCAGTCGGGCGACCGTTGGCGAAGGGCACGAAGATCACCTTGTAACCGGCCGGCGGCGTGCGGTTCCACGAGCCGTGCTGGCCGACGAAGGCGCCGCCGCGATAGGCCGCCGGGAAGCTCTGGCCGTCATAGAAGGTCAGGCCCAGCGAGGCGGTGTGTGCGCCCAGTGCATAATCCGGCTTGATCGCCTTGCGCACCATGGCGTCGTTGGCCGGCTTCACCCGCGTGTCGACGTTCTGGCCGTAGTAGCTCCAGGGCCAGCCGTAGAAGGCGCCCGGCGTGACCGAGGTCATGTAGTCCGGGACCAGATCGTTGCCGATCTCGTCACGCTCGTTGACCGCGACCCAAAGCTGGCCGGACTGGGGTTGCCAGGCCAGACCGACGGGGTTCCGCAGACCCGCCGCATAGACGCGGCTGGCGCCGGTCAGGCGATCGATCTCGAGGATGTTGGCGCGGTTGGTTTCTTCCTCCAGTCCGTTCTCGCCGACGTTCGAGTTGGATCCCACGCCGACATAGAGTTTCGATCCATCGGCGCTGGCGACCAGGCTCTTGGTCCAGTGGTGGTTCCGCTGGGCCGGCAGGTCGGTCAGCTTCGTCCCGGGCGCGCTGATGCTGGTGTCACCGGTCTGGTAGGGGAAGGACATCACGGCATTGGCGTTGGCGACATAGAGCCGGTCCCCGACCAGGGCCATGCCGAATGGCGACATCAGGTTGGACAGGAAGACCGAGCGGGTCTCGGCCACGCCGTCGTTGTCCGCGTCGCGCAGCAGGGTGATCCGGTTCGGGCTGGGGACCTCGGCGCCGGCCGTCTTCATGAACAGGCCCTGGAAGAAGCCGCGCACGCCTTCCGACTGGCCCTCGGGCTTGGGCGGGGCGTTGCTCTCGGCCACCAGGACGTCGCCATTCGGCAGGCGATAGAGCCAGCGGGGGTGGTCCAGGCCTGTGGCGAAGGCGGCGACGCGGAACCCCTGCGCCGCCGTTGGAGTCGCTCCGGCCGGCCAACCCACGGCGGGCGCCACCTTCACGGTCGGGAACAGGCTCTTCGACGGCTCGGGCAGGGTCGGGTCGGCGCCGAAGCCGGCGGACGGCGGCAGGGACTCCTGACCGCCACAGGCGGCGAGCGTCAAGGCCAGGGTCGAAACCGCGGCGAGGGCGAGTGGGCGGGCGGACATCATGGGCGTCTCTCGTTCGTTAAGGCTGGGCGGGAAATTCGAGGCGGCTGACATCGTAGCCGAGGGCCGCGGCGCGAGCCGTCAAGCGGGTGCGTTCGGCGTCGGAAGGCAGGTCGCGGGTGTAGATGAACAGGCGGTCGAAGGCAGGATCGGCCGAGATGAACCAGCTGTAGTCCTCGGCCCGGTCCAGCACCCAGTAGTCCCAGGTGATCAAGCCGTGCAGATAGCGGACGCGCAGCTTGGCGTTCGTCCCCGGATCCAGGATTTCGCCGCGTCCGCCGATGGCTTTCTCCTTGCCGGTGGGCGATCCGACCTGGCAGGTGTCCCGGACATCGACGCGGGTCTCGCTGGCCGGCGAATAGATGGAGGCGCCGGCGACGCAGCCGTCGGTGATGCGGGCGGGCAGGCGGGCGATCTCGTGCCAGCGGCCCGACCAGAGGCGCTGAAGGTCGATCTGCTTCGCGGGTTGCGGGGCGCGATAGTCGGCGGGCGACGGGGCGGTGACGCAGGCGGACATGCCGGTTGTCAGGGCCGCGGCGACGACGGCGCCGATCGCGAGGGATTTCAGGGACATCGGGTCGCTCCGGAACGCGGGTCTGCAATGGCGCAGATACGCTTCGGTTCCGTGGGCGGAGGCGCTGCGACGATCGCGCGGGGGGAAAACCGGCGGCGAAGACTTGCGAGACGTTCGCAGAATGGCCAGTTGTCGGGCGAGCCGAAGGAGACCGCACGTGATCCAGACCACCGCCCTCGCCACCGTCGCGACCAAACACGCCAGCCGTTATCTGCAGCA
>Ga0247813_10001943_pt1 | contig 14800 bp, 12 predicted proteins | sample UWRJL169409C1_FD_180719 | JGI IMG/M metagenome (GOLD analysis project Ga0247813, IMG submission 180719) | Plant litter microbial communities from Arlington Agricultural Research Station in Wisconsin, United States - UWRJ-L169-409C-1 | ecosystem: Environmental > Terrestrial > Plant litter >... | reverse complement strand
AACAGGAAATCATGATGAGATTCTTCGCAAATTCGCCGACATGCATGTTGGTGGTTTCCATTTGCAGAACAAATTGGTATTAGAACTTGATGGTAAAAAGGCCTGGTTCTTCCATGGGGACGTTTTTGATGTAACGATGCAACATTCCAAATGGCTTGCTAAGCTTGGTGCAGTTGGTTACGATACCTTAATTATCTTGAACAGTGTTGTAAACTGGATGCTGAAAGTAGCCGGAAAAGAAAAGATGAGCTTTTCCAAAAAAGTCAAATCAAGCTTTAAAGATGCGGTTAAGTTCATCAATAGCTTTGAACAGGTTGTTGCGGAGCTTGCGGTAGAAAAAGGATATCAATATGTAGTGTGTGGGCACATTCACCAGCCGGAAATGAGAAACATTCAGACGGAAACTGGTGCTGTGACTTATTTAAATAGTGGCGACTGGGTGGAAAACTTAACAGCCCTGGAATATCAGGACAAAGCCTGGAGCCTGTATAAATACGATGCCAAAGACCACGAAACCGATGTGTTGGAAGATGGCGACTTATCAGATAGTGAAGACTTGCACAGCAAGTTGGACATCCATGCGTTGTTAAAAAAGATCAAGCTGGAGGTTTTATAGATGAAAATCCTTTACGCTATTCAGGGAACCGGAAACGGACACATTAGCAGAGCAAGGGAAATTGTGCCTTTGTTGCAAAATTACGGCGATGTGGAATTGCTTATTAGTGGTACACAGTCTGATGTACACTTGATGCAGCAAATCAATTACCGCTTCCATGGTTTTAGTTTCATTTTTGGAAAAAAGGGTGGGGTTGATCACTACAATACCTGGAAAACAATGGACCTGCCTGATTTTGTCAGGGATATGCGTAAAATTCCTTTGAGTTCTTATAATCTGATTATCAATGATTTTGAACCTGTAACCGCCTGGGCATGTAAATTAGGTAAGGTGGAGAGCGTAGGGATGAGTCATCAGGCTTCCTTTAGTTCCAGAAATGTGCCCATACCAAATACAAAAGATTGGACAAAACTGGTGCTGAAATATTATGCACCCTCTAAAAATGCAGTTGGATTTCACTTTGATCGTTACGATGATTTTATACATACACCAGTAATAAGATCTGAAATTAGGCGCCTAACCAGAGAGAATCTGGGCCATTACTCCGTTTATCTTCCTGCGTTAGCAGATAAATGGTTGATCCCAATATTAAAAGCCGTTCCTGATGTGAATTGGCAAGTCTTTTCCAAACATAGCAAAACAACATATTTCGACGGGAACGTTCAGGTAAGTCCGGTTAACAACGAACGCTTCAACCTGAGCCTGGCAAGTTGCGAAGGTTTACTCACGGGGGGAGGATTTGAAGGCCCTTCTGAAGCTTTATTCCTCGGCAAAAAATTACTAGTTGTTCCAATGAACTTTCAATATGAACAACAGTGTAATGCTTATGCCCTGGAACAATTTGGAATTCCAGTGATCTGGAGTAAGACAAAAAACTGGGTTCCAATAATACGCGATTGGGTTAAAAGTGAACAGAAGCATCATTTTAAATTCCCGGATGAGACCGCCGGACTTATTGATAAAGTTGTAAAGCAGTTTGCCAGATAAATTCCTTTACTTTGCCGTCTGTAAACAGGCATGATTAACCAATTCAGAAATCTAAACCCAATTAACCTTCTAATATTATTCGCATATACTTTTTTTATGCGGATGGCAATTTTTGCAATGCTGCCGGAACAGCTGAATTTTGAGTTTCTGGAGCCCTATGCTAAGTTTTTCATTCACATTCAACCCGGAAGTAGTTTTTCTTCGGCAACAAATGTGGTGGTTGCAGGAATATTGGTATTTATACAGGCAATACTCTTTAACAGAATTATAAACAACCATGGTTTATTAAATAAGCCAGGTTACTTATCTGCATTATTGTACATTACCTGCGCAAGTCTTTTTATGCCTTTTCTGGTTTTAAGTCCTACGCTAATCTGTAATTTCTTAGTGATTTGGGTGATGGACAAGTCGCTCAAAATAGGTAAATCGCCCAATGCAATCATGATTATGTTTGATATTGGGATGATCATCGCAGTTGGTACGCTAATTTACTTTCCTTTCATTGTAATGCTGCTTTTATTGTGGCTCAACTTACTGCTTTACAGGTCTTTTAGCTGGCGCGAGTGGTTTTCCGGGCTGTTTGGCTTTTTAACAATCTTTTTCTTTTTAGCAGTTTTTTATTATTGGAGTGATAACATTCGAATCTTTTATAAGATCTGGTTACCGCTGGGAAATAAGTTTCCTTCTGCATTTAAAATTAATTACAACGATTACCTGGTTCTGGTTCCGGTATTGATTATGATGGTTCTGGCAATGATTCAACTGAGGGAAAATTTCTTTAGAAGTTTTATTAGCACCCGCAAGGCGTTTCAGATGTTGTTTTTTATGTTTCTATTGGGCATACTCGGATTTTATACGAAACCGGACTTTAGATTGTCTCACTTTTTACTGTGTGTGCCTCCAGGTGCAGTGCTTTTAGCCTATTATTTTTCTAATGCAAGCAAGCGGTGGTTCTATGAAAGCTTGTTCCTTGTACTGGTAATTGCCATCCAGTACTTTTTGTTTGTTTAACTATTTTTAACAAATTGATCCTACATTCTTTGCTAAAGATTAATAGCTTTGTGCCATGAAGTTAGGATTTGAATCTATCCGGGGAATGATTGATGCATAATCTTGTATTAGATATTGGCAATACTAACAGTAAAATAGCTGTTTTTAATGAGGATCAATTGCTGCATTTCCAATCTTTAAAGTCTTTAGAAGAAAGTGAATTAAAAAATCTGATTGATAAATATGCTGTAAAAAATTCCATCGTTTCGAATGTTGGAGGAGATCTACAGGAAATAATAACATTTTTAAAAAAACATACGACATACTTTGAGTTTTCTACTTCCATAAATACAGGTGTCAAAAATCATTACAAAACGCTGTCGACCTTGGGTATGGACAGATGGGCAAAGGTGATTGCTGCAAATCGGCTTTATGCCAAAGAAAACTGTTTTATGATTGATGCAGGGACCTGTATCACGTATGATTTATTAAATAGCGAACAGGAGTATTACGGAGGAAGTATAAGTTTAGGTGTTCACATGCGTTTTAGTGCTTTAAACCATTACACCAAAAAGTTGCCGTTAATAAATTGGGACCGTCGAACTGAGGCAATTCCAACAGGAACGGATACGACAAGTGCAATTGAAAATGGAGTTTTACAAGGAGTATTGAATGAAGTGGAGGGTTTTATAGCACTCCAAAATAAGAATAATAAAGACCTGAAAGTCGTGATAACCGGAGGTGATGCAGCATTTTTGTGGAAACAATTAAAAAACAGCATCTTTGCGCCTCAAATTACACACGATCCTTATCTGGTATTAAAAGGATTAAATGAAGTCATTGCATTTGAATATGTACAAAAAAATTAATTATATCGCTGCAGTTTTAGTATTACTAACCAGCATGTCTGTAACAGCACAGGTTACCACTCAGTCTCCATATTCTAGATATGGTATCGGGAATATTAAAGGTTCTGTCCTGCCACAATTAAGAGCAATGGGTAGTATTTCTACGGCAGTTTTTAAACCAAACGGCTATAGCAATATTAATATGCAGAATCCTGCATCTTACGCTGGAATCAACTTAACTACGGTAGACATTGGCATGAGTGCAGGTATCACCCAGTTAAAAAAAGGTGATCAGTCTGAACAAAGTTTCAATGCAACCATCAGTCATGTTGCACTCGCTTTCCCGGTGTCAAGGAGATCAGCCTTTAGTTTCGGCTTAATGCCATATTCTGAATTAGGATACGATTTTCAAAGTAGAGCAACCCTTTCAAGTTCTGATCCAACAAACTCGGCAACTAAAGATGCGACTTACATCTATACTGGAGAGGGAGGTTTAAATAAGGCTTATATGGGTTACGGATTCGGAATTGGAGACCATTTTAGAGTAGGTGGTAACGTAGAATATCTGTTTGGTAATCTTTTACAATCCCGCTCTACCGAATTAGATGATGCCTTGTCAATAAATTCAAGAATGCAGTCGAAAAATAGTGTTGGTGGCGTAAGTTTCTCTTATGGTACACAGTATCAGATTCCACTTGGCACCCGGACATCCATTACCTTAGGTTACTCGGGCTCCTCTTCCTCTAGCGTAAATTCTAAAAGCACTTTTATAGCAACGCAATATGTTAGAGACGCAACTACTGGCGATGAAACCGCAATAGGTGATAGTTTATCGTTTTCACAGAATGCAAAAACCAAATTGCAACTTCCTTTAATACATAATTTCGGTATCGCAATCCAGAAGGATAACAAATGGCTAATCGGTGCAGATTACCGCTTAGGTAAATGGTCTGATTTAAGTATAGGTGATGAAAACCAGAATTTGCAGGATACTTATGGTTTTTCTGTGGGTTCTCAAATTACGCCAGACATTACTTCAATCGGAAGTTACTTCAACCGCGTAGATTATCGTCTAGGTTTTGCTTATGATAAAACGTATATTAGTTTAAACAACCAGGACATTAAACAAATGGCAATTACGTTCGGATTTGGCTTTCCATTGCGCCCTTCTCCAACTGGTTTAACATTTTATAAAATCAACTTTACCACAGAACTTGGAAGAAGAGGTACTGTTGCAAGCGGTTTGCTAGAAGAAAATTACATCAACTTCCATCTGGGATTCACATTGAATGATAAATGGTTTAGAAAACTAAGATTTGACTAATGAAACGCCGGGGAATAATCTTTTTTGTTGTTATCCTTGGCCTGTTGCAAGCATTACTCTCTTCTTGTAATGATGACGATCTGAAAAATGCCGGAGCGCTTTCTGGTAAAGATGTCACCACATCAGACAGAACTTACGATGCGCAATTGACCTATAGCGACTCAGCATATGTTAAAGCGATCGGTTCTGCTCCAATCCTAGACAAGATCAGTCCGAAAGTTGGAAAGCAGTATTCTGAAATGCCTGACGGCGTTAAGATTGATTTCTACGATAAATTCTTAAAGAAAACTGGAAGTATCACTTCTAATTACGCCATTATGAAGGAGACTGAGCAACTGGTCATCTTCAGAAAAAAAGTGGTGGTGATCAATGAAAACATGACGTTTAATACGGAGGAACTTACCTGGGATCAGCAAAAAAAAATGTTCTTTTCTCCCAAAGGTGTGGTGATTAAACCAGATGGTTCTATACTGGATGCCGTTAACTTTAGTGCCCCTCAGGATTTCAGTTATATCATCACAGATACCGGAACCGGGGAAACATATATAAAGGGTGATTTAGAACCCTAGCTCAAGCGTTTTGTCGTCTATACTGCGCTAATTTTTAAATACTTAATCAAATACAATTTAATATTTTCTTTTTTTATCAAAAGTTGTATCTTGCGCCCTCTTAAAAAAAATTATAAATAAGAAGTATTATGGGATTAATGACATTTTTGCGGAACCGCGCAGGCTATATCTTAATTGGGGCCATCGGTTTTGCAATTGTTGCATTTTTATTAGGCGATGCAATTAACGTTGGAAAGCCTTTCTGGGCTGAATCTGAACGAGTGGTTGGGTCGATAGACGGTCAGGATATCAGTATTGAGGACTTTACGCCTAAGGTAGATCAAAGTGTAGCTCAATTTAAACAACAATATGGTGGAAGTGTAAATCCTCAGATGCAGGCGATGGCAGTTGAGACTGCCTGGAATTCTGAAATCGCAAACATTCTGTTAACAAAAGAATATAACCGTCTGGGATTGGTTATCTCTAGTAATGAATTGTTTGATTTATACCAGGGAAGTAACCCAAGTCCATTAATCGTTCAATATTTTGGAAATCCACAAACAGGACAAGTTGATCGCGCTGCGGTAATTTCTTCTTTAAAACAAGCAGAGAAAAACCCTGAATTACAAACACAATGGAATTTGTTAGAAGCGGAAGTTGAAAAACAAGCTTTGCAACAAAAATACGGTGCTTTAATTAAAAACTCTGTCTATGTAACATCATTAGAAGTGAATGATGATTATCAAAATAAAAACAAACTGGCTTACTACAAATATGTAGGGTTAGATTATGCAAGTATCCAGGATGCTTCTGTTAAACCAACAGATGCTGACTATTCAGAATACTATGATCAGAACAAAAAACGTTTCGATAATCCAACAGAGACTCGTACGTTCGATTACGTTTCTTTTAACATTAATCCAACCAAGGAAGATTCGGTAGCGGCAAAAGCACAAATAGATAAACTTGCTGGTGATTTCAAAACATCTACAAATGATTCCTTATTTGCTGCAATCAACTCTGATGTTAAAGTTCCTTACACTTATGTTAACAAAGGTAAATTAGATCCTGCAGTTGATTCAGCAGTATTCGCGTTACCTGTAGGTGCCTTTTACGGACCTGCATTTTCGGGTAACTCTTACAAACTAATTAAAGTTGTTGATTCACGTTTATCTCCGGATTCCGTGAAAGCTTCTCATATATTATTGGATCCTGCAAAACTAGGTGGTGTTGATAAAGCAGAAGCTTTAGCGGACTCTTTAAAAACAATGATTCAAAAAGGTGCAAGCTTTGCGACTTTAGCTCAACAGTATAGTGTTGATGGTTCTAAGGATAAAGGTGGTGATCTTGGTACGTTTTCACGTGGACAAATGGTTCCTGAATTTGAGAATGCTGCATTCAATGGAGCCGTTGGCGATTTGAAGATTGTCCGTTCCCAGTTTGGTGTGCATTTAATTAAAATCGAAAAACAAATTGGTTCTTCTAAAGTTGTGAAACTTGCATATGTAGAGAAGAGTCTTGCTCCAAGTACCAAAACCAAGTCTGCTGCTTTCAAAAAAGCAACGAATTTCTTAGCTGAAGTTAAAGGCGATAATTTTGGTTCATTGGCACAAAAACAAGGCTTGACTGTTGGTGTCGCAGATAAAATTACCGCTAGTCAGGGTTATGCTCCAGGTTTAGATAATCCAAGACCATTAATTAAAGACATTTATACTGCTGAAAACGGAGATGTTTTGCCTCAGGTTTATACTATGGATAATTCTTACGTAGTTGCCCATTTAACAGCAATCAAACCAAAAGGACAGTTGACTCTGGATATGGTTAAGAAAGACATTGAGCCAATGGTTAAAAAAGCGGTTAAAGCAAAAATGTTGTCAGAAAGAATTGCAAAAGCTTTAAGTGGTGCTGCAAGTCTGGATCAGGTAGCACAGAAATTGGGTAAACCAGTGCTTACAACTCAAAATGTATTCGCGAATCCAATGCCAGATGGTGCTAATCAGGAAAACAAACTAGTTGGTTCCGTATTTGGTTCTCCTGTTAACAAGCTTTCTAAGCCAGTTTCAGGTGAGAATGGTGTGTATGTATTTACATTAACCGGCTTTAGTACACCTGCTCCAATTGGCAATACTTATAAACAAAAACAAACAATGGCTCAGGCTATTGATCAACGTGCATTAGGACTGGCTTTTCAGGCTTTGCAAGATAAAATCAAGATAAAAGACAATAGGGTGAAATTCTATTAACCTTATTTTACGTAATTTTGTAACCGGAAGTAGTCTTACTTCCGGTTTTTTTATTTTACAGGTATGGAAATTCAAGAAAATTTAGTTAATAAAGTCGCTGCCAGTGGGTTAATAACCTTCAATTTGGAAGATTATTACAATAATGGCGAGCGTATCGTATACGACATTAAGGAAAACCTGTTTCATGGTCTGATGTTAAGGGAGAAAGATTTTCGTGAATTTATTAAAACTCATGATTGGTCTTCCTATACTGGTAAAAACGTTGCCATTACTTGTTCTGCTGATGCGATTGTTCCTACATGGGCCTATATGCTGCTTGCAAATAAATTAAAGCCTTATGCAAATGAAGTTGTGTTCGGTAGTTTAGAATCGCTTGAAGCGGTATTGTTTACCAAAGCCCTGGCAAAGGTTGATGTGTCCGCATATGCGAACGAACGAGTTGTGATAAAGGGCTGCGCTGACATAGAAGTTCCTGTTTATGCTTACGTTGAGATTACCAGCTTGCTGACACCTGTTGTGAAAAGCATCATGTATGGCGAGCCTTGCTCCACTGTTCCAATCTATAAAAGAAAGGATTAGATTTGGATTGCTTTTTGTTTTAACTTATATATGAGAAATTTCCTTGTTCTAATCTTCCTTGTGCTAATTGGTGGTTCGGTCCGCTCTCAAGAACTTCCATTAAAAAAAGAAGCCGTATTTGGAGTAGGTGAGGTTCTTAAATATAAGCTTAAATACGGTTTCATAACCGCGGCAGAGGCGACCATTAAAGTCTTAGATTCAGATCTTAAATTTGATAACAAATCAACCTTTAAATTGATGGTTGATTCCAGGACTTCAGGAACTTTTGATGTGTTTTACAAAATCAGGGATCATTACGATTCTTATATCGACAGAGAAAATCTAACCCCTTATTTTTATCAGGAAAACGTAAGAGAGGGTGGTTACAAAAGAAATGATAAGGCACGATTTACACAAAGTACTAAAAAGATCGTCTCTAACAGAGGAACCTTTACCGGTCCCACGGATCAAACATTCGATCTGGTTTCTGCTTATTATTTCTCCAGAAGTCTGGACATCTCAAAAATAAAACTGAATGACAAGTTCACCCTTCATTACTTTCTTGGAGATGGCATTAATAAGCTGGATATCCAGTATATTGGAAAAGAAGTTGTGAAAAGTAAACTAGGGGATATCCGGTGCTTAAAATTCAGCCCATCTATCCAACCAGGAAGAATCTTTAAGAAAGATAGTAAATTATACCTTTGGATTACTGATGATGGCAACAGGGTGCCTGTAAAAGCGCAGGTAGAGATCCTGGTCGGATCGGTTACAATGGAAATTCAATCTGCTGACGGTTTAAAATTCCCGTTGGCAAAAGCGAAGTAAAAATGATAGAAGTACAAAACACCCTTGTTCACGAAGATGTGATCAGCGAAAGCTTTGTTTGCAATTTAAATAAATGCAAAGGGATTTGCTGCGTGGAGGGCGACTCCGGTGCTCCTCTGGATGCTGTTGAAAAAGATATTTTAGCCGATATTTACCCAAAGATCAAACACCTGCTTGAGGCGACGGGAATTCATGCAATTGAAATGCAGGGAACTTCCGTACTGGACCTGGATGGAGATCTTACAACACCATGTGTAGATGGGAATAAAGAATGTGCGTATGTTACTTTTGAAAATGGCATCACAAAATGCGGCATAGAAAAAGGATACGAACAAGGATTGATTGATTGGCAAAAACCTATTTCCTGTCATCTATATCCAATTAGAATTACTAAATACCCGGAATTTGATGTTTTAAATTATGACAGGTGGAGTATCTGTAGTGATGCCTGTACTTTCGGGAAAGCCCTTGAAGTTCCCGTTTATCAATTTTTAAAGGGTCCCCTGATTAGAAAGTATGGTGCTGAATGGTATGCGGAATTAGAACAAAGCGTGGCGCGCTAGGTAATATATCCAAACTTTCATTCCATGAATCCACACATAAAGAAGCTCGCTGAGATCGCTGATTCTAAATCGAGAGTCATCGTTGGGCTAATGTCAGGTACTTCCTTAGATGGACTGGATGTTGTGCTGTGTAGGTTTAATAATTCTGGTACTGACACAGAAATGGAATTGCTCCATTTTAAGACGCTAAGTTACACGGAAGATTTCAAAAAGGAGCTTAAATCCATTTCTTTCAAATCACAGGTTGACCTCCAAAAAGTGACGCTGCTTAATGCTTTTATTGGTACCTACCACGCTGAACTAATCCTTCAATGTTTACAAGAATGGAATTTTAACGCTCAAAATGTAGATCTGATCGCAAGCCATGGTCAAACAATATTTCATGCACCCATTTCTCTTCACCATTTAAGTAGGTATGGCAATTCAACCTTGCAAATTGGAGATGGCGACCACATTGCTGTTAAAACTGGTATTATTACGATTAGCGATTTTCGCCAAAAACACATCGCTGCAGGGGGAGAAGGTGCACCATTAGCCGTTTATGGTGACTTCCTGATTTTCTCCAGTCTAACTGAAAACAGAATTTTACTAAATATCGGAGGAATTTCCAACTTTACCTATTTGCCAGCAGGAAAGGATCAGCAACATGTTTTCTCTACAGACGTAGGGCCTGGGAATACTTTAATGGATCAATTTGTACAATCACGTTATCCGGGAACGCATTATGATGAAGATGCGCAACTATCCAGCAAAGGTGTTATAAATGAATCCCTATTAAATGAATTATTAGGTAATGATTTTTTTAAGCTTCCTTTTCCTAAAACTACAGGTCCCGAACTATTTTCTCTTGCTTATTTAAACGATGCACTTTCTAAAGTAAACGCATCAAATCTGTCTAATGAAGACATTTTAGCAACGCTATGTGAGTTTACTGCAAGGACAATCCATGATGCAATAAGCGCCTCTATTAAACAAGAGTCCTATGAAATTTACATGAGTGGAGGGGGGATGCACAATCCATTGTTGACCAAGAGACTTGGTTCTCTTCTAAAACTTGATCTTAAAGATACCCGTGAACTAAACGTACATCCAGATGCAAAAGAAGCCGTGCTGTTTGCGTTGCTGGCAAACGAATGTACCGCAGGAGGGGAGTTTGGTTTTAAGGGCCGTCCGGGTATGCCATCTGTGTTGATGGGAAAAATAAGTTTACCCGCTTAGCGGATAAACCTATTAAATTTTCAAAGATTTTATAAAACGTACAGCTTATATCGCCGCTGTTTCTTTTTCTAACCAGGCACTTTCTTCTGGTGTCAGTAAAGTCTTTAATTTTAAATATACGGAAGCATTATACTCATTAAGCCAGTCAATCTGACTTTGGTCTAAAAGTTCTCTTTTTACAATGGAGGTACTGATCGGAGCAACAGTTAACGCTTCAAATGCATAGAATTCGTTAAATTCATTGGTTACATCTATAATGGTATTTACTAAATTCTCAATTCTGATTCCATGTTTTCCTGGTCTGTAAATTCCTGGTTCCACAGAGGTAATCATGCCCAATTCCAGTGCCACCGGATTATTACTTGGATTTAGCACCTGCGGTCCTTCATGAACATTCAGTAAATAACCGACGCCATGGCCTGTGCCATGTCCATAATTGCGTCCATGCTCCCATAAGGGCCTTCTGGTAATTGCATCTATCTGATAACCACAGGTTCCTTTCGGAAAGCGAACTTTACAACCTTCAATCATTGCCTTTAAGATTAACGTGTAGTCAGTTTTCTCTTCTTCTGTATTAGGTCCAAGGGAGATGGTTCTGGTAATGTCAGTAGTACCATAGAAGTATTGACCACCAGAATCAACCAGGTAAAGTCCTTCCGCTAATAATTCAGCATCGCTTAAGTCTGAGGGTGCATAATGTGGTAACGCCCCATGAGCTGCGTAAGCACTGATGGTAGTAAAGCTTGCACCGATAAAACCTTCCTGCGCTGCCCTGTATTGTAGAAGCTGAGCGGAAGCTGATAATTCTGTTATGGTTTTTTGTCCAATATTTTCACTAATCCATTTCAGAAATTGAGTTACAGCAACTCCGTCCTTAACCATAGCTGCTCTGGTATTAGCAAGTTCTGTCGCATTTTTAACTGCTTTCAGATTGGTAGAAGGATTGGTGTCTTTTATTACTTTTACAGAATCGTTGATCAACTTTAGATACGCATAACAGTTTCTTTTTGGGTCGATTAAGATAGAACTTCCCGCCGGAAGCGCTGCTAAGGTTTGCTCAACTTCTATATAAGGCAAAATTTCTGTGCCGCTTCTTAATAAAGTTTCTTTTTCACCGCTGGTCAGTTTGTCCGGATTGATAAATAACGTAGCGTTATCCAGGCTAATAACAGCAAAACCTAATACAACCGGATTGTAGTTTACGTCTGTACCCCTAATGTTAAAGATCCAGGCGATATCATCTAGAGAAGAGACCAGATGGTAATCAGCGCCTCTATATTTAAGCTGACTTCTGATTTCTGTTAATTTTGAAAGAACAGATTGTCCAATGTGTGTCTCATCAATTAGATAAGCTGGCTCAATTGGTAAAAGTGGTCTGTCTCCCCAAATTGGGCTTAAATAATCTTTATGTGTAAAAGAAATATCTTTTGCGCCTAATGATTGGGTTAACAGGTCTCCTAATAATACAGAAAGTAATTTCTCATCAGCAGCTATTGTTGCACCTGTAGGAAGTGTTTCTATCAGCCATTGAATATATTCAGGAGCATGTTGCATTTTCTGTTTAACCAGCTCAAATCCGCTGTTTTCCAGTTGTTCAGTAGCTTGTTCAAAATATCTGAAATCTGTCCATAAGCCAGCAAATTCATGGGTAATGACTAATGTTCCGGCAGAGCCTTTAAATCCAGATGTAAAAGGGATGCATTTATAATGGCGTGGTAAATACTCGCTGATGTGAGGATCTGAAGAAGGAATGATATAGCCCTGTACATTGTCTTCCTGCATTTGCTTGCGAATCTTATCCAGCTTTTCTTTATATGTCATAGGTGTTATTATCTTAAAAAAACCTTAGTATCTATTATATGAAACAAATCTAAGGATTTTTTGCAATACGGATAAAGCATCTCGTTCTTGATAAAGAAGCAAGTTATTTAGGTTTAACGACAAAAAAATGAAAGTATTTATACCTGATTTTAAATGAATTGAATTAAAATCGCAATCAAAAAGTGATCTTTAGGAAATTAAGGATCGCTTTTTGATTGTGATATCAACAGAAGACAGGCACTTTGAGATATACGGTACTGTGCCATTATAGATATATGGCTTAACAACATCCTAAACCTGGAAATTAACGTATATGCGATCTAACCAAGGCAAAATCACTAAATGAGTTATCAGGATTACAAGTGTAGAAAATGCAATACAGTATTTCATTATCAGGTTCCAAGACCTTTTATAGTCAAACATTTACTGTTTTTTCTACCAATCAGAGTTTATTGGTGTCCAAAATGTACTAAAAACAGGTACGTTTGGATTGGTCATAAATAACCACAAAATTAATTAGGTCTGGTAGAAGTTCCGGTACCTGTTCCACCTGGTGCAGAAGTTCCACTACCAGAATTACTGCCAGTACTTGTTCCGGTTCCAGTGCCACCCGTTCCTGTGCCAGTTCCAGAATTAGTTGAACCTGTTGCAGAGCCAGTGCTTGGTGTCGTTACCGGAGTTGGGTTACCGTTCCCCATTCCACTGCTTCTTCCCGTTACACTGGTGTCTGTCATAACGCTGTCAGACAATGCACCCCCTGTAGAAGATGAATCGGCCATCGACGAATCCGTCATACTAGAATCGGTCATGCTTGAATCTGTAGAACCATTATCACTTTTGTTAGAGTTACAACCTGCTATAGCCATTCCGGCCACCACAAGAACTGTCAAATAAGTTACTTTCATAATTTGTATTTTAGTCTATAGTTATAAGAAATATTAGTTGCAAAGTGTTTTCAGAAACTTAAAATGAGGGGTTAAGCTCCACCCCTTACGTATTAACTTCTTGTTAAAAACGCTGTTCAATCAAACTAATTGGCTATATTGTTGTTGAATTGTAAACAAGAGCTTGCTTTTGAAGAATAGATTTACGGACTACGTAAAAACCGAAGGAAGTTGTCGAATAGTACTTTATTTATAGAGAATAAATACGGATTCTTTCTCGTTTATTACATGCTGTATTTAAAAATGTTTAAAATAGCGAATAATATCACCTAGCGAGATCATATTTAATGGAAGAAATTAAACAGTACGACTACCTGGTAGTAGGAAGTGGCTTATTCGGTTCTGTATTTGCACATGAAGCAAAAAAAAGAGGTAAAACATGCCTGATTATTGATAAGCGGTCTCATGCTGGAGGAAACGTCTACTGTGAAAATATTGAAGGCATTAATGTTCACAAATATGGCGCGCACATCTTTCATACAAACGACAAATCCATCTGGGATTATGTAAATTCTTTTGTGGAGTTCAATCGGTATACAAACAGCCCGGTTGCAATTTATAAGGGGGATTTGTATAACCTCCCTTTCAACATGAATACCTTTTACCAATTGTGGAAGGTGAAAACACCTGCGGAAGCAAAAGCAAAAATCGACTCTCAAATTGATCAGTTAAAAATTGGCGAGCCGGCTAATTTGGAAGAACAAGCGCTATCATTGATTGGATCTGACATTTATGAAAAGCTGATCAAAGGTTACACCGAAAAGCAATGGGGTCGGCCTGCAACTGAATTGCCAGCCTTTATTATCAAAAGACTTCCTGTTAGGTTTACTTATGACAACAATTACTTCAACGATAAATATCAAGGGATCCCAATTGGCGGCTACAATAAGCTAATGGAAGGTTTATTAGCTGATATTGAAGTGAAACTGAATGTTGATTACTTCGAGGACAAGGCAAAATGGGATGCGATGGCTTTCAATGTTGTATTTACCGGCAAGATAGATCAGTATTATAATTATCAGTTCGGTCAGTTAGAATACCGGAGTCTTAGGTTCGATCATGAAGTGTTGGATCAGGAAAACTACCAGGGTAATGCTGTCGTAAATTATACAGAAAGAGAAGTACCGTATACCAGAATTATTGAGCACAAACATTTTGAATTCGGTACGCAACCAAAAACCATCATTACAAAGGAATACCCGGAAGAGTGGACTGCAGAGAAAGAGTCTTACTACCCAATTAATGATGCCCGCAATACCGAGATGTTTAAAAAGTATCGTGAACTCGCAGATCAGGAAACAAATGTTATATT
>Ga0247813_10001942_pt1 | contig 14804 bp, 12 predicted proteins | sample UWRJL169409C1_FD_180719 | JGI IMG/M metagenome (GOLD analysis project Ga0247813, IMG submission 180719) | Plant litter microbial communities from Arlington Agricultural Research Station in Wisconsin, United States - UWRJ-L169-409C-1 | ecosystem: Environmental > Terrestrial > Plant litter >... | reverse complement strand
TGTCCTCCGTCTCTCGACCTCGACGATACGCGAGTAGCGTCGCACCATGGCCCTCACGAGCGCAGGCATCCTTCTCTTCCGGCGCAGCCCCGAGCTCGAGGTGTTCATCGCCCACATGGGCGGACCCTTGTGGGCGCGTAAGGACGACGGCGCCTGGTCGATTCCGAAGGGCCTCTACGTTTCCACCGAGGAGCCGCTCGTCGCCGCCCTTCGCGAGTTCGCCGAGGAGATCGGAGTCACCGCGCCCGCCGTCGACTACGTGCTTCTGGGCGAGTTCCGCCTGAGCTCGTCGAAGACGCTCACGGCGTTCGCCGCCGAGTCCGACTTCGAGGTCGAGTCGGTCAGCAGCAACGAGTTCGAGCTCGAGTGGCCTCCCCGATCCGGCCGGATGCAGCTCTTCCCCGAGATCGACGACGCCCGCTGGTTCCCCGTGGCAGACGCGCGGGCCAAGCTCACCAAGGGCCAGGTGCCGCTGCTGGACGCGCTCGAAGCGCTCTGACCCACGCCTCTAGCGCCAGTCCGTAGGCCCGTAGGCCCGTAGGCCCGTAGCCCGTGGGCCTGTAGTCCGTAGGTCCGTGGGCCTGTAGTCCGTAGGTCCGTGGGCCTGTAGTCCGTAGGTCCGTGGGCCCGTGGGCCCGTGGGCCCGTGGGCCACGTACCTTCACCCTCAGATAGCGACTCCCCCGGAGTGCACACTCACGTTAAACAGGACGATTGTTGCGGCCATCAACCTTCGTCCTGATTAACGTGAGGGTGCGGAGCTTGAGGGTCGAATCCCGGAGTGCTGTGAACTGAGCGTCGAGTCGCGAGGGAGCCCGTAGGAGCGCAGGTGGACCGCGAGGCCGCGGGGGCCGCGGGGCCGCGGGGGCGTCCGGGTCAGGGCGCGGGGGCATCCGGGTCAGGACGCGGGCGGAGCACCTGCGTCCGGGGCGACCGGTAGGCGCTCGGCCCGCACTCGGAACGCCACGGGTAGCGCCAACGCCGCGAGCACCGCCGTGAGGGCGAGGGCCGCAACGAAACCGTTGGTGGCGAAGCCGGTGAAGAGCAGCCCCGCGAAGGCGATCGCCGTCGCTCCACCCACGTTGTCGGAGATGGACATCGCGGCACTGTTGAATCCCTGGTTGCCCTCCGTCGAGTACGAGAGCACGAGCGTCGAGATGCGCGGGTAGACCAGCCCCATTCCTGCACCAGCGAAAAACCAGCCGGCAGCCGCAACGATCGGGGACAGCAGAAGCGCAGCGGTGACGACCTGCGTGAACACACCGAGCAGCAGCACGGCAGCGCCGATGCGCACAGTGTTGTCGTGCGACATCCGCTCGCCCATTCGACTCTGCACCTCAGAACCCAAAGCCCACGAGACAGCCCCCACCGTGAGGATGAGCCCCGCCGCCCACGACGGCAGCCCGTAGCGCTCGTTGAGCAGGTAAGGCAGGTACACCTCCGTGCCGAAGAACGCCGCAGCACACGCCCCGCGCAGCAGCACGACCGACGGGAGCCCACGGCGAGCAAGGAGGGTTCCGGCGGGAACGAGCGGGCGCAGTGCAACAACCACGATCACCACAGCGACGATCACCACGACCGGCGCGACCGACACCGGCAGCTGCCCGCCCAGGCTCACGCCCACGACACCGACCGCGACCACCACCGCCCAGAACGGCGCTGAGCCCACGCGCGCTCCCGACGATGCCGTTGTCATGTGCGCAAGCTGCCGGATCGCTGGCGCGATGAACGCTGCCGCGAAGAGCACGAGCACACCGACCCCGAGGAACACCCAGTGCCAGCTCGTCGAGTCCGCGACCAGACCGGCGACCGGCGGCCCGATCATCGAAGGCAGAACCCACGCGGCAGCAAAAGCGCCGAAGATCTTGGGATGCAACTCGGCCGGGTAGAGGCGCGCGACAACGACGTAGAGCGCGACAATGATGGCTCCAGAGCCGAGCCCCTGCAGGAACCGCCCGACAATGAACACGACCATCGACTGCGCCGTACCCGAGAGCACGAGGCCCACCACGAACACGGCCATCGCGACGATGAGGGGTCGCGAGGGTCCTCGGCGATCCGCCCAACCCCCGGCAACGACCGTGCCGATGATGCTCGCGGCGAGGGTGCCGGAGAACGCGAGCGAGTACAGCGCCTCGCCGTCGAGCTCGCGGCTCACCGTCGGCATGATCGTCGTCACGGCGAGCGACTCGAAGGCGCCCAGGAAGATGAGGGCGATGGAACCGATCGTGGTCCACCGCAGTTCTGGCGAGAGCAGTGCGGAACGTGGCATAACATCATCAGGCTACTTGCCCCGCGGCGCGCGCATGACAAGACTTGCACCACCGACCGAGACGAGTGACATGCCTGAACCGACCGACAACCGCGTTGCCGTCTACATCGACTTCGACAACATCGTGATCTCGCGGTACTCGCAAGTGCACCCGAAGAATCGACGCGACCGCCTCAACGAGTACGAGCCGATCGAAGCCTTCGAGGCCATGTCCGATCGACTGCACGACGCGGAGGTCGACATCGGTGCTGTGCTCGACTACGCGACATCTCTCGGCACGATCGCTGTGAGCCGCGCCTACGCCGACTGGTCGCTGCCCATCAACCGCGGTTACAGCGATCAGCTCATCAACCGCGCCGTCGACCTGATCCAGATGTTCCCGACCGTCAAGTCGATGAAGAACGGTGCGGACATCCGCCTCGCCGTCGACGCGATCGAAGACCTCTTCACGCTGAAAGACATCACGCATGTCGTACTGGTCTCCGGCGACTCGGACTACATCGCCCTTGCGCAGAAGACCAAAAAGCTCGGGCGTTACGTCGTCGGCGTGGGTGTCGCTGGATCGGTCAGCGCAAGTCTCGCGGCGGCGTGCGATGAGTTCGTGCGCTACGAGGACCTCCCCGGGGTCACCGAAGCACCGGCCGAGGTCGCGGCACCCGTCAAGGAGACCCGAGCGAACAAGACCGAGTCGGAGCCGACCCGCCGCGGTGCCGCAGGTCTCCTCTACCAGGCACTCCTGCTCGGCCACGACAAGGACGAGACCGAGTGGCTCCACGCCGCTGCGGTAAAACAGCAGATGCGCCGCATGGACCCGACCTTCAACGAGAAGGAGCTCGGCTTCTCATCGTTCACCAACTTCGTGAAGGCGCACCCCGACATCGCCGAACTCGAGCAGGACGGCCAGCAGCGCACCATCCGCCTGCGCCCCGGCTACCAGTCGCAGGCGAAGTGACTACCCCAGTTCGAGTCAAAGCAGCACTGCGCCGAGACGGCACGCGACCAGCCGGTTAACATCGGAACATGGCTCCCCCCACGAAGCGAGAGACGGGTTCTCTCGCACGCTGGAACGACGATCGTGGCTTCGGCTTCATCGTCGCCGGGACGAGCAAAGACGATGTGTTTGTACACATCTCCGAGTTTCCCGAGGGCGCCGAGCGGCCGCGCATCGGCGACCGCATCACGTTCGAGCGGGTGACAACTCCCGACGGCAAGGTCAAGGCTGTGTCGGTCAACGCACAACGTGCCCCGAAGGGACAGCAGCCGAAGGAGCCCCTGCGGGTCGTCGCCTACATTCTCGTCGCGGCTTTCGTGCTGTTCTTTATCTACATCGTCATCTGGTGGTCGCTGCCGGTGTGGGTGGTCACTCTCTACCTGGGCGTCAGCATCGTCACCTACGCGGCGTACGCGGTCGACAAGGGCGCCGCCCTGCGCAATGCGCGCCGTGTGCCCGAGTCCTCGCTGCATGCCCTCGGCATCATCGGTGGATGGCCCGGAGCCCTCGTCGCGCAGGAGATCCTGAGGCACAAAACGAAGAAGGCCTCGTTCAGGGCCGTGTTCTGGGTGACGGTCGGAGCGAACGTGGTCGCCTTCTCGGCCCTTGCAACCCCGCTCGTGCACTGGCTGCGCGAGTTGACCGAGGCGTGGCTCGACTCCCTCTAGCGTCTAGCCGGCCGGGCGCAGCACGATCGCGACAACCACGAGCGCACCGACGCCCACAGAGGCCAGGAGCAGCCGCCAGTCGTTTCCCCACGCGTAGCGGTCGACCTTCATGATCCGGTCGGTGTGCGGCGTCGAGTGCAGCGGAGCCGCAAGAGTCACCTTCGGTCCCCAGGAGTGGAAGCTCGCAAGGCGCTCGTGCTCGAAGCGTGTGCTCAGGGCGCGCGCCGTGAGAGCCCACGCCAGCAACGCCTGGGCGAGCACGCCGGGGGTGAAGAGCGTCAGCATCCATCCGAAGAGAACCGCGCCAGCGTAGGGCAGCCACCAGTCGAACTCGACGCCCGGATTGAGCGGAAGGATGCCCGAGGCGAGGCTCAGCACCGCACCGCACCGCACACGATGACGTGCGCGGCGCCGATGAGGGTGAGGAGCACGGCGAGCCCGAGGTAGCCGAGCGGGCGCATCGTCACTGAGAGTCGCGACGGAGGTTCGCCGTCGAGCAGCTTTCGGCGCTCGGCCGCACGATCATCGTCGTAGCTAGACAGCGTCGCCCCGCTGGCGGTCGAGGGAGACCGTGCGGTCGCTCACGACGTCGCCGGTGTGCTTGGTGGTCACTGTCTCGATGAGCACGATGCCGACTTCTTCGGCCGCGACCGGGCTATGCTGCACGCCGCGAGGAACCACGAACGCCTCGCCCGGACCGAGCACGACGTCGTCCTGCCCTTCGAGCTGGATGACGAGCTCGCCGTAGACGACGAGAAACATCTCGTCCTCCTCGGCGTGGTCATGCCACACGAGCTCACCGAGCAGCTTCGCGACTTTGACGTACTGGTCATTGACCTGGCCGATGATGCGCGGGGTCCAGTGCTCGGTGACGTGGTCGAGCTCTGTGGCGAAGTTGAGTGTCATGATTCGAGCCTAACGAGCCGAGTGGATGCTACGGAGTCGCGTAGTCCCCGAGCTTCGTGTCGACCATCCAGCCCTTGGTCTCAACGCGCGTCGCAGACCCAGTGAACTGCTTGTCATTGATGAGCAGGAAGTCGTTGCCCTGTGGAGAGTCGTTCCAGGTCGGGTCGACCGCCTTCCACTTGCCGTCGATTTTCACCTTGTTCCACGCGTGGCTGCCACCGTCGCGCACGTCACCGACGATCACGACAGTCTCGACGCCCGCGGCATTGGCGAGGGCGTTGAATCCATATGCGTAGCTTGCACAGACACCGATACCGTCGACGAGCACACCCTTCGCGGTCCAGGCGTGGGCGAACTCGTCACCCGCGCCGAACGGTTCCTGCATGGCTTCGAACGCCGGGTAGTCGTACTCGGCATTGTCGACGATCCAGTCATTGAGCTTGGTGACCTTCTCTTTGTCACTCATCGAGCTCGTCACGACCGAACCGACGACGGAGTCGACCTTGTCGCTGATCTGTTTCTGGATCTTCTCAGTCTGCGCCTTGTCGAAGGTGTAGCCGACGGTCACCGTCGACCCGTCGATCGAGAGGCTCTTGATACTGACCGCATAGGGGTTCTGGTATCGGGCTTCAAGGGCCGCATCATTCGTGTCAGGCATGCCGGGCTTGCCGACGAAGTCGGAGACGTCGATCACGTTGGTGTGCGCGATGAAGTGCTGCGCGAGGAACTTCGTGTACTCGTTGCTCCCGAACACCGGGTAGTCGGTCGCCGGAGGTTCTTTCACCGGGGTGGCGAACTCGTCGACGGGAGCGGCGACCAGGTCGAACGCGGGCATACCGGTCGTGGGTGCCGCGGCCTCGGCTGCGGCGTTGAACTTCTCGATCGCCTTCTTGATGTTGGGCTCCGACTTGCGACTGATCGGCACCCACTCCCCCAGGTTGGTGCCGCGACCGCGCAGCGAGACGACCCAGCGGTCCTTGTACTTCGTCACGGTCTCGGCCGGGTCGATGTAGGCGATGGTCGAGCGGGTGGCGCCGTCGAGCGACGTAAACGCGAGAGTCTTCTGCACGTTCTCGATGCCGTCGATGTACCCGCTCTTGCCCCACTTCTTGAGCTTGCGGTTCGCACCATATGCAGTCTCGTAGGGCAGCGCCGCGGCGACCTCCGCCGCGTCGTAGGAGTGATATCCCGAGAAGTTGGTGCCGTCGCTCGCGATGACGCCGATGTCGAATCCGGAGGCCTTGCCGGCATTGAGCCAGCCCAGTTCCACAACGTCGGAACTCGCACCGCTGAAGAGCTGTAGCCCTTCGTTCTGATACGACAGCCACGGCGCGACATCCAGCTCCTCAGCCAGAACCTCACTCGACCACGACAGGTCCGACGTCTCGCCCAGCAGGTCGTAGTAGCGCCCGCCTCCGTCGACACCCAGATTGGATGCAACGACGTAGTAGTTCTTCGCGCCCTCGACCTTGTCCCAGCTCAGCGTGAGGTTACCGTCGGCGTTGGGCGTCGTGAACGTCACCTGCGGAGTCTCGACCTCGTGCTCAATCGTGAACCGGGTCACAACCGGCTTGTCGAGCATGGCACCGTCAGAGTCGATGCGTCGCACCAGGTAGTACTCCGAGCTCAGACCCCAGCCGCTCAGCTCGTCTGCACTCAACAGGGTCGGCTCGTCGGCGCGATCCGCCCAAGCACCCGTCGCACCCGACCCGGCGATGTGAATCGGCTCGCCGGGCTCGTACTGGATGACGAGTGCTTCAGCGCTCTTAGTCAGCGCCGCATCCAGGAACAGCTCGAACGCCCACGACTGGTCGTAGAAGCCCTCCTTGGCGAGGTCTTCATCGCGTGAAGGATGCTGCTTCTCGAGTGCTTCGTAGTCGAAGTTCGCGGGGAACTCAAACTCGTGCTCGTAGTTCAGATCGAGCATCTCGTCGGTGTAGTCGTAGTCCCAGTCGGAGCTCGAGTACACCTGCCCGTTGAAGCCCCAGTTCGACTTGATCGCCGGAATGCCCCAAAGCAGAAAGGATGGCACGCCGAGAGCGAGCACGAGCGCCCCCGAGATGACACTAATGATGAGGCCCGTGCGGTTCTTCTTCGGCGGCTTGACCCCCTGGAGCGCGGCGCCTGCGGTGGGTGGGGCGAACTGCTGGGGCTGTGCTGGGTTTTGTTGGGCTGCTGGTGCTGCCTGCTGGGCGACCGGTGCCGCGCCCAGCTGCGTGCCGGGAGCCGGCGGCGCGAACTTTTGCTCACGCGGCGGGTGGTAGTGCTCGGTCCACTGGGTGCCGTCCCAGTAACGCTGCCCTTCGCCCCCATCGGGGTCCGGAAACCACGCTGCAGGAATCGAACCGGAACCGTCAGACATGTCTACCCCACTCGTAAGCCTCAGGTCAGGCTACCTGAAGCGGGGAAAACTCAGGGATGGGGAGGGGTGCCCATGGGGTGCCCCTCCCTCAACTCATTCGATCGGAAAGGCGATGTCTTCGCGATTAGCCGACCGCAGGAAACGACCAATCAACTACTGTCCCATTCCGGCCGAAAAGTACCACGAGCTCGTTCGAAGCGCTTTGAGCGATTGCGGCTTTGAAGAGGACGGCTTCATTTGTGTCGACCTTGTATGCATTTACTGCACCTGGCCGGTACGCCGCGAAGTCACGCTGACGCTTCTCTACTCGTCTAACCGGAACCTTCTGCGCGCTCATGAACAGCGGGTCTTGAAGGAAAGCTTGGTCTCCCGCCCGAAGCAAGAATGCTGAGGCAGACGCAAGAGCGTCAAACCCAATAGCTAACTTCCGCGCCGTCATTGACGCATTCGTCAGCCAAAGCACTGTCGCGCTGTACCTCGAGTCGTGAGCCGCTTGGTGACGACTTGCAGCGAATGACTCCAGCTCAAGCTTCACATTCAGGTCATTGCCGGATATGTCTTGGGTGCCGAACTTCAGGAAACCAGAAATCTCACGAACCGCGGTACCAGGTTCTTTAACGTGAAGCGAGCGAAGCGCGCCGAAATAGTCGTCTCCCTGCATGTTGCTGCCCGTCCAGGCCCAAATAAGCCCAGAAAGTTTCACAGGCCCTCTGACAGCGGCCAGACTCTGCCCAACTGGCTCTATGAAAGTCATCAGGTCGACCGCGTCGACGTGTCGAACCTTGGCCGCCGCTACGCTCAGAACATTCTTGACAGAACGCCGCTGCATTGCTTCTGGCAAGTCGTTGAACCCTAGATGGCCAGAGTTAATGTACGCGGCTAGTTCACTTGCTCGCTCAGACACGAATGTCTCTAATAGGTTGTAGACAGCTACGTTGAGACCCCGGCGTACAAATTCGGCCTCTGGGGTTCCTGCAATAACGAAACGGTTCGCTAAGGCAACGTCGAACGCTTGTATTCCGGCAACAAAATTGCTGCGGGCGACGGAAGTCACTTGCAATCCGCTTACAGCGTTGTTAGAGCGGAGTGCATCGAACGCACCCGCGTCCTAAGTCGCGCGGGGGTATTGGTGCCTTGTCTAACTGCCCCCTCAAACTCTGGATCATTGAAGAGTCGGTCAACGTGCGCCCTAGTCCTAGAAGGTTTTTCTATTGCTCGTGCCAATTCTGGATCAGTGAGCTCACTCAACGCGATCATTTGCGCATCGAACAAACCTGCAAGAGATTGATCTCGGCCGGGCCATTTGAAAGCGTCGCTTCCCCAGATAGCTTCGGCTGCGCTCACGCTGGCGGCAAACTGGCTTGACAATCGAGCGCGGCCACGATCGTCGACATCTCGGTTCATCGACATGAAGTTGTCTAGTTCAATTCGGATGTCGCCTTTGAAACGTCTCCATGAAGCCGACAGAGCGAAAAAACGAAGCACAAACTCTGCGTCAGTCATCTGACGGAATGCTGGCGACGACGGTGGGATGACCTTGAACTGCTTCCTCAAGAACTGATTCTCCGCCAGTTCGAAAATGAGATCGTTCATCGCACCACGGTATGCAACGTTTCGTATCTCTTGCGCGTTCAACACCTCGCCACCCGTGTTTAGCCGGAGAAACACTTCGTGCTTGAGATCATCGTTCGACTGGCGCAAGAGAGTAGTTACCCGCAGGTTCTTCATTCCGAGCGGATTACGAACACTAACCGGAAGCTGCGAGTACTTGTAGCCGTTCAATCGTGGAAGACGCTCTAGCCCTCGCAGTACCAGGTCGTCTGCGAAAAAGAGCGCTACTGCTGTAAGTCGCTGCTTTCCGTCAATCACTGCGTACTCACCAGGCTTGGACGAGTCTTGGGCCAAATAGACGGGCGGTACCGGAATGTTGACCAAGAACGACTCGATCAATTTCGATTGCTGATCTGCGCCCCATCGATCCCGCCTTTGAAATCTGGGAGATACGTCGATTGCCTTCGATTGCACCAGCTGCGCCAGAGACACAAGACCCTGATCGGCGATCTCAAGAACCGCTGCTTCCTGAGCCAGATTGAAATCTCTCTCAATTTCTAGAAGGCTCGAGGGGGATCTGTCTGGAACTGAGCTCGTGATCACTGGCCAACTGTGTCAGCAAATTCTCGATAGCGGAACCCCGTTGTCGGGTGACATCCGATTCACTGTCCGATTTCGGGAGCGCGCACGCTCAGGCGAGAACTCAAAGCGCGGGCACGTGTCGAAATGCCGTTTGACATCACGCTTTCGACGCATCCTTGAACTCACTCGATCGGAAACGCGATGTCGCACGCGGGATCGTCGTCGCCCACTGCCATCCAGTCGACGAAGTAGACCTCGCGCGGAGAGCCGATCTGGCGGTAGCCGTTGGCGCCGATCCACGCTTCGACGGCGTCGTAGGCGGACAGGATCTCAGGGAACGCCACCTGCGCTTTCGTGATGCGGGTGAAAGCCTCGCGTCGCGCCGGGTCGACGCGCGTCGGGAGGTCGCTCTCGGCGTCGGCGGGGATGATCGTGATCGCCTCGACCGGTCCGTCGCTGTCTTCGTTGACCTCGCCGTGAAAGATGACGCTCGAGAAGCCGGTCGCGAGCCCGGTGCCGTGCTGTCGGCTGAACGCGTCGCTGATCCACTCTGTGAGCGGCCCAACCTTCACGTGAGCCTGTTCGGTGAGCACGCGCTCCTCGGCGACGTCTCGTACCTGGATTTCGAACATGGGGTGGATCTCCTTTCGACCTGACAGGCTTTCGAGGGCGTGCGAAACAAGCGAGCGCTGCTGGATGACACGGCTCTCAACCGCGTTCCAGTAGTCGTCAACCAGCTTCGCTTGAGTCTCTGCGGGGGCTTCGAGCACAGCTCTGACCTCCCGCATCGGCATGTCAACGCGCCGCAGCAGCCGGATGAGTCGCGCCTCGCGCAACTGCTCCGCGCCGTAGCTTCGATACCCGTTACTTTCCCGCTGCGGAACCAGCAGCCCCTCGGCCTCATACAACCGAAGGGCTTTCGGCGACAACCAAGAACGTCGGGCGAACTCGCCGATGCTCAATTGCTCGCCCATGCCGCACTCCTTTATTGCTCGCGCCCTCGTGCCCTCGTGCCCTCGTGCCCTCGTGCCCTCGTGGATGACTGTCATCCATCCTGTCGCTTAAGAGCGTCAAGGGTGACCTTTGGGGAAGGTCAAGGGTTAGCTATTTAATCGGCGAGGACATATCAGACTTAACTTGGAGCGTAGTGCGCTCGGCGACACAGACCACCGGCCAAGAGCTCGAATGCGAAGCTCGTGCGTTGCGGTTGGTTGATTCGCGTGTCTGTGCGTTCTCTCCTCCACTCGTCGATTCTTCCCGAACAGCGGCTAGTTGGCAGGGACCCTTCCCAAATGACCCCCATAGTGGCCATAGACGTCACGGTACCCACTGGCCAGACTTAGTGCGTCTACAAGACGGATATCAGTTTGACGACGCGAAGCAACAAGCCCAAGGAGCCTTATGGCGAACGATGTCGACGATGGGGGGCGCGAGTCCGAGAACGAATCGCCACACGATCCATTCGTAGCTGCACTCAACTCGGCATTGAAATCGTCTGCCGAAGGGCTAAACGAGATCTTTCATCAAGATCTAGTTCCGCTTCGACTCGGTGAAGAATCCATCAATTTTCGCTGCAATTTTCTAGCGATCGACGGGACTGGCAGTGCGGAGGTCGGCAGATTAGCGCGATGGTTAGAGGGGCGCATAATTCACTACTGCATTCCGCGAACCAGAATCAAGAAGGCTCACAGGCGTTTCGAAAAAGACGGTGACGTGCGCCACTTCACCGACCTTCAACGTGAGGCCCGACAGCTTTTCAGCGACGTCCACTTTTCGGGCGAACCAGGAGAGCTGCTACTTTTTTGCCTCTTAGAATCGTGGATCGGGGCACCTCAATTGCTTAGCAAAATGGCTATCAAGTCCAATTCGCGCATGCACTTTCACGGCATTGACGGAATCCATGCCCGCGCAACAACGAGTGGCGCCCTCGAGCTGTATTGGGGCGAGGCGAAGTTCCATGACAGTCCCACCCAAGCCATGGATGATGCGTTCAAGAGCGTCGAGCCTTACCTGATTTCTAGCAGGAAAGGTGAGTTTCCCAGAGACCTTCTACTTGCGCGCGACTTCTTGGACATGGGCCAGCGTAAAGTCACGGCGAAGGTGATGAAGTACTTCGATGAGTACGAGCCAGAGTCGCGCAAGGTTGAGTACAAGGCAGTTTGCCTCGTTGGCTTTTCTCAAGACGAGTATCCGAACTTCGAGACTGCCACTCGCGAGATCTCCGACGTGTGGAAGGCGAAAGTAGAGGTATGGCGAAGTCGTGCACTATCCACAGTTGAGAAGCGGCAACTGAAGAAGTTTGACTTGGAACTCATTTGCCTCCCGTTCCCTGACGTCGATATTTTCCGCGATCGAATGATGAAAGAAATTGGAATTGAGCGCTTACAAAAGCCTGCGCAAAGTCGCCCGTGATTCAGGGAACTTCGCTCGAGATCTGGTCTCGATTCGAATGCGCGCCGTGCTGCGAGACATGCCCTCAATCCGACCAACTACAGGCTTTGGAGCGCCGGACTGGGCACGCGCGTTGTTCTTCGCGAGCGCGCTTTCCGGTGACGAACACCCGTGGAGCACTGCGACGGTACTGACCGTGTGCACCGGGGCGCTCACGGATCCGTCCGCTACGCCCACAGATAGAGAAGCGGCCGCAATTATTCTCGAACGCTCAGGTAATTTGCCCACCATCGACCTAGCTCTTGACCGCAACTACCTGGCCAGCAGAGATTATCAATACATTTCCGGGCCTTTCGCCCTGGATATCGCCAGAAGGAGGCGTGAACTCAGCGTTGATCTTTCTCATGATGTCTCGATTCGAACAAACTCATTTCAGAGAAAATTTTGGTCTTTGGCAACGTCGAGTTCATGGTTGAGCGTTTCCGCTCCAACGGCCGCGGGAAAATCTCGCATAGTCCAACAATGGGTCAGAAGACTCGCGACTGAGCAGTCTGACTTCAACGTTGCATATTTAGTGCCTACAAGGGCGCTGGTGGAGGAAGTGCATCGAGATTTAACCGACCTGCTTGACGGCTCGGCGGACGTGTTCACGCTTCCGTGGGACAGCGACATTCTCGGATCGTCACGGCGGGTCTACGTTATGACTCAAGAGCGGCTTCACGTAGTTCTGGAATCCGACCCTGATCTCTCTTTCAATCTGCTTTTCGTGGACGAAGCCCAGAAAATTGGAGATGCCGCTCGAGGCATACTCCTTCAGCAGGTCATAGAGGAGATCGTCTCAAGAAACGCCCTTGCCCAAGTGATATTTGCGAGCCCGCACTCGGCGAATCCCGAGGTGCTTTTAGATTTGGCGCCAGAGGGGGTGTCGAAGTCAGTCCTGTCGTCCACAGATGTCACAGTCGCCCAGAACTTGATTCACGTTAATCCGGTGTTTAGAAAGCCGCGTGAGTGGAATGTGGATGTCGTCACCAACGGTGAACTTCAGCGCCTCGGCACTCTGGCTCTCAGCGTAGCTCCGGACACCGCAAATTCGGCTCTTGCAGCATTAGCAATAACCATGGGTGATGATGCTAATGCTCGCGGCGGAAATGTCATTTATGCTAATACGCCGTCCGATGCTGAGAAGATCGCAACACTAATCTCGGGTTCCACTTTCTCCATCCCAACGGGCGATTCATTCGTGCGTCTCGCCGAATTGCAAGAGCTTGTAGCCGCCACAATTCATCCGCACTACTCGCTCATCAGTGCCCTGGGTGCAGGTGTGGCGTTCCACTATGGAAATATGCCCATGCTCGTGAAGCTCACCATAGAGGAGCTGTTCCGAGACGGCCTCATCCGAAATCTAGTTTGCACTTCCACCCTGCTTGAGGGGGTCAATCTCCCCTGCCGGAACATATTTGCGTTGAACCCCCAAAAGGGAACCGGCAAGCCAATGAAGTTGGCCGACTTCTGGAATCTCGCGGGTCGCGCGGGTCGATGGGGTAAAGAGTTTCAAGGCAATGTCGTTTGTTTGAAGACTGAACAGCCGTCACTCTGGAACGAGGTACCCGTAACTCGCACAAAGATGCCCATCGAGGCATCCCTTTCGACGACTCTCGCCGATCATGACACGCTCCGCGAACTCGTTTCAACGCAGAATTGGCGGGACAGGACGCTAGACGACGCACCCTACGAAGCGGTATTTAGCTATCTAGCTGGCCGATCACTTGCGGGTGAGGAGATGCGCGATCCTTGGGGGGAACGGACAAGAATCGACGGCACGCTGTCTGCCGCCATTTTAGATTCGACCCGCGAGCTGGATTTGCCGAGCGACATTGCTCGAAAGCACCTCGGGATATCCCCAGTTCTCATGAATAGAGCGTTGTCTCGTCTCCGCGCTTCGAGCGACTTGCTCAGCATGGCCCTACCTTTCCCGCATGAGTCAGAAGCAATTGGAGCGTACAAGAACGCTCTAGAATTCGTGACCAGCAGCTTGGCGTCAGGATTCGGAGGCGATTCTCGTCAATGGCAATTGACATTCCTTTCTGTCAACTGGATGCGCGGATATCCTCTTGCCCGCCTAATCGACGAACGAGCCGATTGGCTCGCGAAAAACGACCCTAAACCACCTTCTCTGGCATCAACCATTCGGGCTGTGATGGGTGATGTCGAGCAGTATGTGCGATTCAGAGTGCCGAAATATTTGAGTTGCTACAACGATTTAGTTCATCTCGCTGCGCTGGAGCGGAATATTGATCTCGGAGAATCGCCAGACGTTGCGATGATGTTGGAGTTGGGAGTCAATACCGAAACGAAGGCGTCATTGATGTCACTTGGCCTCAGCCGGGCCGCCACCCTGAAGTTGGCCGAACTCATCTTGGTGGATAACTTCTCACCACGACAGGCGAGTATATTTCTAGAGAGAATCGACGAACTCGCAATTGACGTTCCTACCCTCATCCGACGAGAAATAACGGACCTCAAAGGGCGAATAGTTCCGCCCTCGGAATAGCGAGAACCTCCGTCCCGCTCGGCAGGAGCTTCAATGTCTGCCTCTGTCGGATGAAATGGCCACCACAACCTTCCCCACGACCCGCCCACCCTCGACCTGCCACATCGCCTCGGCGGTCTGCTCGAGCGGGTAGATGGTGTCGATGACGGGGCGGATGGTCCCGGCATCCAGCCAGTTGGCGATCAGTGCGAAGTCTTCGGGCGTGCCCTGCATGTCGGTGAGGGTGGCCACCTTCTCGGGGATGAACGCACCCGCGAGGAGGGAACCGAACATGAAGGTCGCCGGACCCAGGAGCTTGCCGCGGCTCGTGCCGCCGACCGTGATGAAGGTTCCGCCGCGGGTGAGGGCGCGGCGGGCCGCGTAGAGGGGGCGGGTTCCGACGGTGTCGAAGATCACGTCGAAGCGTTCGCCGCGGCGCGTGAAGTCCTCGCGGGTGTAGTCGATCACGAGGTCGGCGCCCAGGCTGCGGACCATCTCCACCTTGTCGGTGCTGCACACCGCCGCCACCCGCGATGCGCCGAGGGCCTTCGC
>Ga0247813_10001941_pt1 | contig 14815 bp, 9 predicted proteins | sample UWRJL169409C1_FD_180719 | JGI IMG/M metagenome (GOLD analysis project Ga0247813, IMG submission 180719) | Plant litter microbial communities from Arlington Agricultural Research Station in Wisconsin, United States - UWRJ-L169-409C-1 | ecosystem: Environmental > Terrestrial > Plant litter >... | reverse complement strand
TTACACACGAGAGGTTAAGGGTTTAAATCCCTTATTTCTTACTGTTTTTGTGTATTTTAGATTTACAATGAATAGCATAAATTGTTAACCCTATACAATTAAATAGTAGCCTATCTATAGATTGATATTATATTGCATTAAGATTTCTTTTTCATTTAAAGGTTTATTAAAAGAATAAGAAACAAAAAGAACAAAATTTCTTTACTTTAGTCTAAGTTCGAGCCTTTATGTAAAGCTTACTACTTTACAACTCAATGACATTAATTTTTTTTTTATACAATGAATTTATCACTAATTTTATTTACCATAGGAATTTTGGGTTTTGTTTTAAATAGAAAAAACATAATATTAATGCTTATTTCAATTGAAATAATGCTATTAGCTATTACATTTTTAATATTGGTTAGTTCACTTAGCTTTGATGATATATTAGGTCAAACATATGCTATTTATATAATAGCCATAGCTGGTGCAGAATCGGCTATAGGTTTAGGTATATTAGTAGCTTTTTATAGATTAAGAGGAAGTATTGCAATTGAATTTAAATAATGTATCTAGCTATAATAATCTTACCACTATTAGGATCAATAGCTTCTGGTTTTTTTGGTAGAAAAATCGGAGTCTCAGGATCTCAATTAATAACATGTACAGCTGTTGTGTTGACAACACTATTAGCCGTGTTAGCTTTCTTTGAAGTTGGATTAAATAATATACCTGTATCAATAGAGGTATTTAGATGAATAGATTCTGAGTCATTAAATGTATCATGAGGATTTCATTTTGATTCACTAACAGTTTCTATGCTTATACCTGTACTAATCGTTTCTTCTTTAGTACACATCTATTCAATAGGTTATATGAGTGAAGACCCTCATAATCAAAGATTCTTTAGCTATTTAAGCTTGTTCACTTTCATGATGGTCATATTAGTTACAGCAAATAACTATTTATTAATGTTTGTAGGTTGAGAGGGTGTTGGAGTATGTTCTTATCTTTTAGTATGTTTCTGGTTTACTAGAATAGCAGCAAATCAAAGTTCTATTTCAGCATTTTTAACTAACAGAGTGGGTGATTGTTTCTTAACTATAGGTATGTTTGCCATACTATGATCTTTTGGTAATCTGGATTATGCTACTGTGTTTTCTTTAGCTCCATTCATGAATGAAAACATTGTAACTATTGTAGGTATATGTTTATTAATAGGAGCCATGGCTAAAAGTTCTCAAGTAGGACTTCACGTATGATTGCCTATGGCGATGGAAGGTCCTACACCTGTTAGTGCATTAATACACGCTGCTACAATGGTTACTGCAGGTGTGTACTTACTAATGCGTTCATCTCCTTTAATAGAATACAGTTCAACCGTACTAATGCTATGTTTATGATTAGGTGCTATTACAACAGTATTTAGTTCTCTAATAGGTTTATTTCAACAAGATATTAAAAAAGTTATTGCTTACTCTACTATGAGCCAACTTGGTATGATGGTTATAGCTGTAGGTTTATCATGTTATAACATAGCTTTATTTCATTTAATTAATCACGCCTTTTATAAAGCACTTTTATTCTTAGGGGCTGGAGCAGTTATACATGCTGTATCAGATAACCAAGATTTTAGGAAATATGGTGGGTTAAGAGCCTTCTTACCTCTTACTTATGCAGTTATGCTTATAGCTTCATTAAGTTTAGTGGCTTTCCCTTTTATGACTGGGTTTTACTCGAAAGACTTAATACTTGAATCTGCATATGGTCAATATCATTTAGCTAGTACAACTGTATATTGTATAGCCACTATAGGAGCAATGTTTACTACACTATATTCTGTTAAAGTGTTGTATTTAACATTCTTAACGAATCCTAATGGACCCTTAATTAATTATAAAAAAGCACATGAAGGTGATATATTTATGAGTTTACCTTTAATGATTTTAGCTGTATTTTCTATATTCTTTGGTTTTATAACTAAGGATATGTTCATAGGGCTGGGATCGGGATTCTTTTCAGATAATGCCATATTTATCCACCCTTCTCATGAGATATTATTAGATACTGAATTTGGAGTACCTACTATTTTTAAGTTATTACCTTTAATATTTACGATTTCACTTAGTGTTATTTCTATAGTATTATCTGAATATTTAACTACTTTTTTAGTTTATTTTAAATTATCTAGAGTAGGTTATAACATATTTAGTTTCTTTAATCAACGTTTTTTAATAGAGCTGTTTTATAACAAATTTATAACAGGTCTTGTATTAAAACTAGGTGGGCAGACTACTAAGGTATTAGATAAAGGGTCTGTAGAATATATAGGACCGTATGGATTAGAGAAAGGACTACTGAATATTAGTAAGAATATTGCTAAGTTAAATACAGGAGTAATTACATCATACGCACTGTATATTTTAGTTGGAGTGATATTATATATGTTATTTAGTTCATACCTTAACAATATAACAATTATATTATCTATACTTGTATCTTTATCTTTAGTATTGCATGGTAGCCATAAAAATCCTAATATTATTTTACATAGTAATTAGGGCCAATGCATAATTTTTTTTAATAAATAAAAATATTTTTGTGCTAAATATAGGATAAATAATATAAAAAATGACTGGGTTACAGTTAACTTGTTATGAATAAAATAGTATAACAAATCCCCTTTCTCTTACTAATAAGGGTCAGGGTAAATTGCATTATATTTTTTTAGATATAGATCAATAATTGGGAGAAGATAAACAGAAATGTTCATTAAAGCCCACTAACGAAAAATAAATTAAAATATATAATCGTTGTACATAGATAATTAAAATTATTTATTTAAAATACACCATTATTATGTGTAATTTTATATTAATTTTTATTAAATAAAATATGTTATATATACCAACAATTATGTCTGTTCTTGAAGTCTTAGCTGTGACAGTACCAGTGTTACTAACTGTGGCCTTTATAACAATAGCTGAGAGAAAAACAATGGCTAGTATGCAAAGAAGATTGGGACCTAATTCAGTAGGTTGATATGGTTTACTACAAGCATTTGCAGATGCCCTTAAGCTTTTATTAAAAGAATACGTTTCTCCTACACAAGCCAACATAGTATTATTCTTTCTTGGTCCTATTATTACTTTAATTTTTGCATTGTTAGGATATGCTGTTGTACCATACGGTCCTGGATTAGTGATATTAGATTATAACCTTGGTATATTATATCTTTTAGCTATGTCTTCATTAGCCACATATGGTATACTTCTGGCTGGATGATCTGCTAACTCTAAATATGCTTTTTTAGGGTCTTTAAGGAGTACAGCTCAATTAATTAGTTATGAATTAATTTTAAGTTCTGCAATATTACTCGTAGTTTTATTAGCAGGTAGTTTAGATATTACTGTAATCATAGAAGCTCAAAGAGCTATTTGATATATAGTACCATTATTTCCTATATTTATTGTATTTTTTATAGGATCAATAGCAGAAACAAATAGAGCACCATTTGATTTAGCAGAGGCTGAATCAGAATTAGTTAGTGGTTTTATGACAGAACATTCAGCAGTTATCTTTGTATTTTTCTTCTTAGCTGAATATGCTAGTATTATACTTATTTGTATTTTAAATAGTATATTATTTTTAGGTGGTTATCTTTTTGACTTTAACTATTACCTATACCCTTATTTTTATTTACTACAATTTATAGCAGGTGATAGTTATATGTACCTAACAGATAATGAAACTAATTTCAATGTTATTGATTTTGATAATTATAGTACAGCAATTGGATCAACTATTAGTGGTTTAGTTATAGGACTTAAATCTTGTATTATGATATTTACTTTCATTTGAGTAAGAGCTTCATTCCCTAGAATACGTTATGACCAACTAATGTCTTATTGTTGAACTGTTTTATTACCAATTGTAATAGCATTTATTATACTAGTCCCTTGTATTTTATATAGTTTTGATATAATACCTTGTAATTTACCTGTATTATAAATTTATAAAATATATTACCCTAGCAGTCCTGGTCCCTAAATTGTTTTCTACAAAAAAATTCTGTCGAAAACAATGAAGGCCGGCTGCGCCAGTCTATAGTCTAGATTATAGTGTTTAAAACACAAGCGTTAGTTTAAACCCTTTAAACCTTATGTTGGTTTTTTTTAACATAGTATGATAATAGTAATTATTATATTTTTCTAAATGATTATGGGTGTTTACCATACAAGCTTAACTAAGCTTTTTTTAGATTTAAATTAATAAAAGTATTTTCAAGAGTAGTTACACCATACATTACAACTGAGAAATATAAGAAGTATAAAACAGTAGATATTTGACCAAATTCTATAAATGGTGATTCTACATGTTTAGCCCCTAATTGCATTAAAATTAAGAAATTAGCAATAAATACAAAGAAAGCTATTTTACTTAAAGGTCTAAACTGCATTCCTCTAGATCTACTTACATCCGTAATAGGTAAAAGTAGTAGTATTAAAATAGCAGAAAACATAGCTATAACTCCTAATAATTTATTAGGTATTGATCTTAATATAGCGTAGAAAGGTAATAAATATCACTCTGGCACTATGGCAGCAGGAGTTTGCATTGGGTTTGCCACTACATAGTTTTCACTATCACCTAACACGTTAGGCATAAAGAAAACAAATAAAGATAATACAAATATAAATAAGAATATTGTTATTAGATCTTTAAATATGTAATATGGTGCGAAAGATATTCTTTCATAGTTACCTGAAACCCCTAAAGGATTTCCTGATCCAGCTGTGTCATGTAATACTATTAAATGCATTAGTGCTAAAGCTGCTAATACAAAAGGTAATACAAAATGTAATGAGAAAAATCTGTTTAATGTTGCATTATTTACTGAGAAACCTCCTCAAATGAATTCAACAATATCTTGTCCTACTCAAGGGATGGCACTCATAAGATTAGTAATAACAGTAGCACCTCATAATGACATTTGCCCATAAGGAAGAACGTATCCCAAGAAAGCTGTAGCCATCATTAAGATGAAGATTACAGTACCAATAGTTCATACTAGAGTTCTTGGTGCTCTATATGATCCATAGTACATACCTCTTCCTATGTGTAAGTATACTATAAAGAAAAATGCTGAAGCTGTATTACTGTGTAAGTAACGTATTAATCACCCGTTATTTACATCTCTCATAATATGTTCAACACTGTTAAATGCTTCTGCTACACTAGGGTTGTAGTGCATTGCTAAAGTTACACCTGTTATTATTTGTATAATTAAACAAAAGGCTAATAAAGAACCAAAATTTCATAAGTAACTTAAGTTTATTGGTTGTGGTGAATCTACTAGATAAGAATTAGCTAATCTAAGAATTGGATGACTTTTTAATAATCTCATTTATTTATATTTGTTGTTTTATTTTTCTTTTTTATTTAATATAATAGGTTTACAGATTATAATGCCGTTATAGGTAATTAATTATATAATTAATTATACAGCAGCATATATACAATCTGAACAAAAAATTGAAATCTTTATAAATAAATTTGTAATCTGTATAAAGATATATAGAGTAATGTCTATACGGTTATGCATATAAACTACTATGGATTAGTTTTATTTATTTATAGTTAAAAATAGACTATAAAAATATACTATCTAATCTATAGATAGGCTACTATTTAATTGTATAGGGTTAACAATTTATGCTATTCATTGTAAATCTAAAATACACAAAAACAGTAAGAAATAAGGGATTTAAACCCTTAACCTCTCGTGTGTAACACGGGTGCTCTGCCTATTGAGCTAATCTCTTTTTTTTTTTTAAGTTAGTGGGCTTTAATGAACATTTCTGTTTATCTTCTCCCAATTATTGCTCCATAAGTATAATATTATGGTACAATTTTCCCTTACTATTGTTATAATGAGAAAGGGGATTTGTTATACTATTTTATTCATAACAAGTTAACTGCTATAGAACTGTTAGTATTAAAAAGCTATATTTAAGGACTACCCACCTCAAACATAACTACAAGAACAATTAAATCCACAAAAAGCGGAGTTACATTTAATACAAACTGATCCCCTTCTCACATTCGGGTTGGGTATAATGGAATTACCATTTTTACAAGTTATATGTTTGCATGTTTCGAAATCGGAAGCTTTAAGTTGATAACGATCAACTATAGGATGTCTACATACAGGAGTATTCTGTTCAGCTGGTTTATGTGAAGCTGTGTTTTCCATGTTTTGATTAGTACTAGATAATAAAATTAAAGCACCTAATAACAGTGTTACTAATACTATTTTATAAAAAAGGTCCGTAGTAATACTATTTAACTCAAAATAATTACCTCAAACATGGAGTGCATCACAATTAATAACACTAAAATCAGAACAATAAATTAGAGTAGAAACTGAATAATGGATGGCATCTAAGATTGGTGCAGGATATATACCAAAGAAAACAGTAGGTACTACTAATGTTAATAACACCATAAATTCTCTTTTATTTAAATCTGGTATATTCGCTGTAAACATTCTTGAGTATGTCCCTCCAAAAGATATTCTTTGGAACATATATATAGTATATGCCGCTGAGAATACAATAGAAGAACTAGCAAATAAACCAAATAAAGATGATTTTTCAAATACCCCATATAATGATAAGAATTCTCCTACAAAATTAAGTGATAGTGGTGCACCACAATTGGCAAGACATAAAATAAAGAAGAATATAGCAAACAATGGCATTATTTGAGCCATTCCTCTATATAAAGCGATTAATCTTGTATGAGATCTGTCATATAATATACCTCCTGCACAAATAAATAGCCCAGGTGAAACTAGTCCGTGTGCTAACCCTAAATTAATACCACCTTCAATTCCTTGTATACTGTTACTGAATACACCTAAAAGGTAGACAGCTGCATGTGATACCGAACTATATGCTATTAGTTCTTTCACATCGATAGTTCTTAAAGTACTAAGACTAGCGTATATGATAGTAATAACACCTATTAAATAAATGACATACGTATACTCCATATATGCTTTAGGTAATACAGGTAATATTAATCTCAATATACCATACAGACTTAGTTTAAGAACAATGGCAGCTAGGATAATACTTCCTCCTAAAGGTGATTCAACGTGTGCTTTTAAAAGTCAAGTATTTAAAAATATTGTAGGAGTTTTTACAGCAAAAGCTATAAAAATACCATAAAATAAAAAAAGTTGTGTTAAATATGCGAAATTTCCTTTAAAAAGAGTGTCAAAATCAGTAGTACTCATAATAGATGACATAGCTAATATAGATAATAATAAAAATAGAGAACCTAATAATGTATATAAAAATAAGTAAAAACTAGCTTTTACTCTATTATCTGACCCAAATATACCTATTAATATAAATAAAGGTGGTAGTATACTTTCAAAGAATATGTAGAATAGTAAAATATCTAATACTAAGAAAACAGCTAATAGCAATGTTTCTAATAAAAGTATTATTATAACATAGGACTCTACATCTTTTGAAATGGATGTTCAATTGGATAATAGTGATATAGGAATAATAATTGTGGTTAATAATACAAAGTATATAGATAAACCATCAACACCTAAATAAAAGTCAAAATAACTAATTTCATGATATTCTTGTACAAATTGAAATTGATTTGTACTAAAATCAAATAAAATAAATATTACTAGGGATATAAATAAGTTAATAATGGATGTAGTTAAAGCTATAAATTTTATATTTATTAATGAAACACCATTATCTTTATTCACTAGTATTACAAATATACCAATTATGGGAATTAAAAGTAAAGATGATAATAACATGTCTAAAACAAAAAAAAACAATACCTCTGGTTCGTGTGTAATGATAACGTATCACTCATACTTTTTATGAACACCTTATTTATAGTAAGGTAATCACAAAGTAAATACATTAAGATTAACCTAATAATCCCATTTTTTTCAAAAAAATGGGTGAAGAGTATACTAAATTATAATCTAATCCTAATCTTTTAGGTATTCAGAATATAATACATAATATATGGCAATGGAACACCCATACTTAAGACATAGTGGAAATGAGCCACTATACAGTAAGTTATTTCCCTCAAAAAACATTAATGCTTATATGAAGATTTTAATCTTTTAAGTTCTTCGATTTTAGCTGTTAATTGTGAAACGTAATTGGGGTTTTCCATTTTAAGTTTATTTTCTATACTAACACCTTTTCGCAATAAATCATCGATTTCTTGCCCTCGTGTATTAATTAGACGATCTATTATACCTATTTTTTTGCTAATGGTATTGGCTACCTCATCTGACATAGATGCAGGTACACTAACACTCATGTTACCCTCGTGGTCTGTAAATACACGAACACCTGTTTGGTCTATAGTAGTGGTAAATTGATTTATAAAATCAGCGAGTTGTGGCATAAACGTATTTATTTGACCCACAATATCAAATATACTTGTATCGGATTGTAATGGTTCAGTTGCAAATCTATGAGGTCTAATCACGTAATGACTGTTAAAATATAAAGAACTCTTTATATTATTTAACGAGACTCCATTATCTTTATGTACTACTAGTACAAATATACCAATTAAGAGAATTAAAAGTAAAAATAAGAATAACATATATAAAACAAAAAAAGAACAATACCTCTGGTTCGCGTGTAATGATAACGTATCACTCATGCTTTTTATGTACACCTTATTTATAGTAAGGTAATCACAAAGTAAATACATTAAGATTAACCTAATAATCCCATTTTTTTCAAAAAAATGGATGAAGAGTATACTAAATTATAATCTAATCCTAATCTTTTAGGTATTTAGATATGTCATTCGCTATATAGGGTAAATGCTGTACCTATACTTAAAACATAGTGGAAATGAGCCACTACATAATAAGTCGTTTCCCTAATAACAATGGATGGGCTTTAAAAATATATATATTTATCTTCTCCCTATAATTAATGCATAATAATAATATTATGATACAATTTTCCCTTACTATTGTTATAATGAGAAAGGGGATTTGTTATACTATTTTATTCATAACAAGTTAACTGCTATAAAACAGTTAGTTTACATAAAAGGTTTATCCTTGAGCTAATTATATCTTTACTTTAATCTATTTAGAGATCAATGTAAGGGTAAAAACTCTAAATATAACCTAAAAATTAAAAACCACTTCTATTAAAAAAAAACGCATATGTTATGAAATAAACACATCTGGTTTAGATGCATCTTCACTATTATATGAAAATGTTTGCTTACTATCAATAGTTAAAGCATTTTTACCTAATTCAAACACAAACCCTAAGGTTAGTAGTATAAAAAATATCATCATGATAACTAATCCGTAAATATCATTATTATAACCACTTACACTATAAGGATATACTAGAAGTATCTCCAGATCAAATAAAAGAAATAATAGGGCAAAAATAAAAAATGATACACTGAATTGTGTTCTATTTTGCCCCAAAAATGAATGAAATCCACATTCAAACACACTATCTTTTTCTTGGTATGGGTTATGGGGAGCTAAAAGTAGATTTATTGATAATAATAAAATAGCTAATATAGGTATAAATATAATAAAAAATGTTGTACTTGTCATTTATAGATTAAATAGTATTAATGCTAATATATTTGCTAGATTTAGTAAGCTTTCAGGTATAAAAATAAATAATGCTATGATCAATGTAATAATAGATATAGATAAACTTAAGTAACTGGATAAAACAATGTTATTTATTTTTATACTTACTTTTTTAAGGATAACATTTTTTTCAGTAATTAAACCATCAGCATTAAAATTAGTTAATTCTGTGTTTAAAGTATAATCTGGTTTATCAAAAAAGATTTGTTTTATTATAGCTAAATAATAAACAGCACTAATAACACTTGTTAATATAGCAACTAATGACATAAAGATATAACCATTGTCAATAGCTGCACTTAAAATCATCTGTTTACCAAAAAACCCTATTAGTGGAGGTATACCCGCAAAAGAAAATAAAGTGATGGCTAAACTTATAGATAAAACCGGATTTATATAATAATAACCCTTCAACTGGTCAATTAATTGAATAGGGGAATTATTAATGTCCTGTAGGTTATCGTTGTTACCATAAATTTCTTTGTTAGTCTCCTGATTGTTATTTGTATTAATAGAACTACCCTTGTAAACGTAACAATATAAAGAATAACCTATAGCAATAATAAGCATAAAAGCATTTAAATTAGATATAGAATACTGAATTAAATAAAACATAAATGCTTGTGTTGATTCTACAGTGTGTATACTTAAACCTAATAATATAAACCCTACATGTGATATAGTACTAAAAGCAAATAATCTTTTTATTCTAGATTGTGTTAAACCTACCACTGTACCTATTATTAAAGATAAAAGAGAGCTAAATAATAAGCTCATAGTTCAAGAAAAGTTCATATCAAATAATGATTTACTTGTGTAATGAACTAATTCTAATAAAAAAATAAAAATAGAAATTTTTGCAATTATAGCTACAAAAGTTGTAACAATCGTAGGTATTGCATCATACACATCGGGACTTCAAAAATGGAAGGGAGCAGCGGAAACTTTAAATAAAAATCCTACAGACATAAATAATAAACTTATATGTATGTAGTATGCTTTGTATCAGTAAAGTAAACCAGATAGATTGTCCCCACTTACATTAGATATGCTAGTAATTATATATAAGCTATCTAAATTAGTAGTTCCTGAGTTTGCATACAATAAACTTGTACTTAAAAGTATAAAACAAGAAGATAAACCACCTAGTAAAAAGTACATAAGACCCCCGGATGTAGCAGGTTCTGAATCTCTATAAATAGTAGATAAAAGATATAACCCATAACTCTGTAATTCTATAGCTAGAAATATAGATACTAAATCACTAGTAGATATTAGAAATATACTACCTATAACTATAAATAATATAATTAAAGAATACTCTATAATTTTAAACTGTTCTCCCATTTTGTTTAAGATAATAGTTTGATAATAGATTAGTTTAGTAAATAGAAGTCTGTCCATAGAACTATATTCTTTTAGTCAAACTTTCCTAGGGTAAAATGAAGTTAATAATAATATAACGCTGCTAATAGATAATATAAAAATATGGAATACAGCAGTAGTAGATGTAGAGTGGAATAAACCACCGAAAATACCAATACCTTTATTTAAAAATAAAAAGTATAAGTTATCATATGAAATAAAAATGGCAACAACTAAAATAGTAATAGTTGCTCTTGAGTATAAAATTGATTTGTCACGTCTTAAAGTAATTGAATTAGATAACAACAATAGAATTAATGACATAATAAGCATATTATCAGATGAGAGGTTCGAACTCTCATTACTAATTAGATAAATCTAATCTTTTACCTTAAATTGTTCTGATAAACAGAATACTTGAAAAGTCTTAACATATAAATTTAACTTAAGATCCTCAATAATATATGGATACAAATAAAAATAATCATACAACATCAACGAAATGTCAATAAAGTATTCCAGCTTCCAATCCTAGATGATGGTTATTTGTTAAATGATATGCTAATAGACGTCATAGACCTACAGCTAAAAATGCTGTACCTATCATTACGTGTAATCCGTGGAACCCTGTTCCAAAATAAAAACATGATCCAAAAGCTCCATCTGAAATAGTAAATGATGACACTGAATATTCCACACCTTGTAAACCTGTAAATATAACTGCTAATATAATAGTGTACAGTAAACCATTTAAAGCTTTACCTCTCTTTCCATTAATTAAAAAATGATGTGCATATGTCACAGTAAACCCTGAAGAAAGTAAAATTACTGTATTCAGTAATGGTAGTTCAAAAGGATCAATAGCCTCTATCCCTAAAGGAGGTCACATTGCACCTAACTCAACTGCAGGTGAAAGAGCACTATGGAAAAATGTTCAAAAAATAGCTAAGAAAAACATAGCTTCAGATATTATAAATAAAGCTACACCAATGTTTAACCCTCTTTGTACTGCAAGGGTATGGTTACCTAAGTATGTACCCTCTGCTATTATGTCTCTAAATCAAAATGACATAGCCAGTATTAAAGATGTTATACTTAGAAGTAAATTATTTTCTGCATAAGCAAATCCATGGAAAGATAAAACTGCTGATGTAGTTAAGCTTAATAAGCTAATGGATGTGTATAAAGGTCATGGAGAAGGAGATACCAGGTGAAAAGGATGTGCTTGAAAATTACTTCTATTTAAATTTAACATAATCTTTTATTAAAAACTCATAATGCATCTTTTATTTTTATAGTTTGTATAATGATGTGTATCTAAGGGGCTGGTATTTTGGATAGCTGACTAACTTATTTCTAATAATTTCTGTTAGAAATTCTGTCGAAATAAGTAAAGCCGGTGGCTAGTTTAAAACCATAATAACATCCTTACTAGATACCTAATCTTAATTACTCCTTATAATTTTGGCTGTTGCCAGAATCCCTACTATGATTAGAATCCTTAACAATATAATTCTAATCCTTACCATTTTCCTTAAAATCCTCGCAATTACCATAAGGATGGTAATAGTTAGAACTACATTCTTTTCTGTATAAGCAAATTTATGTAAAGATATAGCTGCTGACGTAGTTAAGCTTAATAAGCCAATTTTTGTATATAAGGTGATAAAAATAGGATATACTTATTGTACATCACCACTATTAATTCATGTGGCCTGGGTGGTAGTAATTATATATATTTTAGTATAAATGCATAATAAATGTGCATAATAATATTATTGTAATATATATATATATGTTTATATAATTAAATAGTATGTTATGTTATGTAAAAGTATATAATTCATATGAATAGTATATAATTTAATAGTAATGTAATGGGTATATTATAAAATAAAACCTGGAATGGAAAATTTTATAGTTATTGTAGTGATTCTTATTAGTTTAATGGTAGAACAAGATACTTCTAATATCTGAATCTAAGTTCGAGTCTTAGATAAGAATCAATATGTATACAATAAACAACTTTTAACTTACTATTATAACGATTACTTTGTTATATAATAATTAAAAGTATTCTTATTAGTTTAATGGTAGAACAAGATATTCCTAATATCTGAATCTAAGTTCGAGTCTTAGATAAGAAACAAGAATTCCCTTTAGAATTTTTTTTTACTTGAGTTTGATGATGGCTCTGATTGAACGCTATGCAAATGCTTGACACATGCTAATCGTACGTCAATCTTTAATTTGTGAAAATTATGTAGATTGAAGTGGTGTACAGGTGAGTAAGGGGTGTTATGGCTACCTAGGAGTAAGGTAAAATAAATACCTTATACTAACAATTTATTCTTATTTTATTAATACTAAATCTATCAACCCGTGGCAACTAAATTGAAAGGTTAGGTTAACAGGTTAATAATAATAATAATAAAGTATGTTTATGAAAGAAAAAGTTTTTCGCTCTTAGTTGATTATTAATAACCACCGGATAAGTAGTAAGTATGGTAATATCATATTTAGCTTATGTCCGTAGTCAGGACTGAGAGGTCTATTGACCACACTGGGTCTGAAAAAACCCCAGTGCGTGTAGTACAGCAGTGAGGAATTTTGGTCAATGGCCTAACGGCTGAACCAGCAACTTGCAGGAATGAGAGTTAATATAAATGATTTATTAACTTGCTTGACTAGGTCTTATAAAATTCTGGATAAAGCTTATAATGAAAACTTTATATCTATAGGTCTCGACCAAATCTTGTGCCAGCAGTCGCGGTAAGACAAGGGAGACGAGTGTTATTCATCTTTAACAGGTATATAGGGTACCTAGACGGTGTACAAAGGCTTGTATTAGTACCTGCTACACTTGAGTTTAATATGTGAGAGGAAAATTTCAGAATTGTTGGTGTATGGGATGAAATCTTTTGATACTAATAAGACTGATAACGGCGAAGGCAAACCTCTATGTATAAGTACTTGCTTTTTTTATGTAGATGGTACGAAGATAGTTTATATATAAAAAGTACTATCAGCTATATAAACGAAAGTTTAACTATTAAAAGTTTAACTTTCTAGAAAGTAAGATACTATAACTGACGTTGAGGGACGAAGGCTCAGGGAGTGAAGAGGATTAGATACCCCCGTAGTCTGGGCAGACAATGATGAGTGCCATAGGTTAGCTTTAGGCTGAACTATAAATGAAAGTGGAAGCACTCCACCTCAAGAGTAATGTGGCAACGCAGGAACTGAAATCATTAGACCGTTTCTGAAACCAGTAGTGAAGTATGTTATTTAATTCGATGATCCTCGAATAACCTTACCACAATTTGAATGCTCTAAAATATTATATAGTTAAGATATGGTTAATATATCATATATTTTAATTATATTATTTAGACCACATGCGTTGCATGGCTGTCTTCAGTTAATGTCGTGAGATTTGGTTAGGTCCATTAAATTAACGTAAACCCTTGTTTTATTTAATACAATAAGGCAGCGCACCGCTTACAATTGGATGTGATAAAAGGGACTAAGACAAGTCATCATGGCCTTAATATTGTGGGCTATAGACGTGCCACATGTACCTTTACAAAGGGATGCAATAATGCGAATTGGAGCTAATCCCTAAAATAGGTTAAAATATGGATTGTAGTCTGAAATTCGACTGCATGAAAAAGGAATTACTAGTAATCGTGAGTAATCACATCACGGTGAATTTTATCTCAGATAGGTACTAACCACTCGTCAGGCGCTGAAAGGAGTATGTGC
>Ga0247813_10001940_pt1 | contig 14817 bp, 14 predicted proteins | sample UWRJL169409C1_FD_180719 | JGI IMG/M metagenome (GOLD analysis project Ga0247813, IMG submission 180719) | Plant litter microbial communities from Arlington Agricultural Research Station in Wisconsin, United States - UWRJ-L169-409C-1 | ecosystem: Environmental > Terrestrial > Plant litter >... | reverse complement strand
TTTCGACAAAGCATTTTGAGTGCTCCGCGTCTGCCATTCCGCCAATCCGGCGCACAACAACGAATTGAGAATACCGTAGGGTGATAACCGTGAGTGACCAGGAAGCAGTGTCGACAGCGCCCCGCCGCGTTGTGGTGGCCGAAGACGAATCCCTTATTCGCATGGACATCGTGGAGATCCTCCGCGACAACGGCTTTGAAGTGGTGGGTGAGGCAGGCGACGGAGAAACGGCCGTTGCTCTTGCTACCGAGCTTCGCCCAGACCTTGTCATCATGGATGTCAAGATGCCCCAGCTCGACGGAATCTCCGCGGCCGAGCGCCTCACCAAGAACCACATCGCCCCGGTAGTGCTCCTCACGGCTTTCAGCCAGAAGGAGCTCGTGGAGCGCGCCTCAGAGGCCGGTGCTCTCGCCTATGTCGTGAAGCCCTTCACCCCGAGCGACCTGCTGCCCGCGATCGAGATCGCTCTCAGCCGTTACACGCAGATCATCACGCTCGAGGCCGAGGTCGCCGACCTCGTCGAGCGCTTTGAGACCCGCAAGCTCGTCGACCGCGCCAAGGGCCTGCTCAACGAGAAGATGGGGTTGTCGGAGCCCGAGGCGTTCCGCTGGATCCAGAAGGCCTCGATGGACCGCCGCCTGACCATGCACGACGTCGCCCAGGCGATCATCGAGCAGCTCAGCGCCAAGAAGTAAGCATGGCGGGCGAACTCCAACTCGCTCTCGCCTACGAGCTCACTCCTGAGAACGCCCCGAGGTTCGCCTCCGACATCGTCGAGCAGGCTGCATCCCAGGGCGTCTCTCTCGACTACTCGGCGACGACGATCGACTGGCTCGACTCTGTCGTCGACAGCCTGCGCGCCGGGGGAGTGCTCGTGACGCAGGTTCCCGAGGTGCTCTTCGGTTTCGGCTGCCTGCTCGGCCAGTGCATCCCTCGTACGCAGTGGGTCGATGCGTCATTCGACGTGCCGATCGGGCTGCGGCTCGCGGATGGCACAACCGTCGACCCCGTCGGTCACGCCTTCGCGACGCTCACCTCGGGTGACACGTTTGCGAGCTTCTACGTGGCGCACGCGTAATGACTAGTTACTAGTCGCTGACGAGAATTCGACGCAACCGGTCGATATCTACAGCATCGACACCCGCGTTGCGGAGATACAGCTCAACATCGAGTTCGATCAGCCAGCTGCGGAGCGCGGCAGTGCGCTCGGTCATCCACTCGTCGAGTTCTTCATCGGTCGCGGCGAAGTTGCGGGTAAGCCCGGGGTTCGCGCGGGAGAAGTCATTCGCCGTGCGAAAAGCAGCCTCGTAGTCGGCCACGATGGCGTCCTGCTCGACGCCGGCCAGAGACAGCAGCATTGCGACAACCATGCCGGTGCGATCCTTGCCGCCCGAGCACTGCACGAGCACCGCGCCGTCACCTCCGGCCAGGGCTTCGAACACCGCTGCGAACTTCTCCGGATAGAAGGCGAGATTGTCGACGTAGGAACGCGGGTGGTCGAGCCACGGTCCGCATACCCGCATGAACTCCTCATCGTCGGGATCTTCGGTGGGTGTCGACACGGCTCGCGCGAAGTCCGCGGCATCGCCGACGACCGGGTGATGGGGCAGGCGCGCGGTCTCCGACGGCGCGTTGCGCAGGTCGACGATCGTTTGGAGCCCTGCGGCCTGTGCCTGCTGCCAGCCGAGCGCGGTCATCCATTCGGGAGCTCCGGAGCGGTACACAACACCCGCGCGCGTGACGCCGCCGCCAACCAACGGCATGCCGCCGAGATCGCGCAGATTGAAGGCGCCGTCCCAGGTCACGCGCTACTTCTGGTCGAGCAGCATGTTCGTCATGCGCACGGTGGAGAGCCTGCGGCCCTCCTCGTCGCGCATGACGATCTCGTGAGTCGCCAGGGTGCGGCCGAGGTTGAGCGCCGTGCACGTTCCGGTGACCCAGCCTGCCGTTACCGAACGGCTGTGCGTGGCGTTGATTTCGATACCTACGGCATAGCGGCCAGCGCCCGCATGGATAGCCGAAGAGATGGATCCGAGTGTCTCGCCGAGCACAACGTGCGCGCCACCGTGCAGGAGGCCGACGACCTGGGTGTTGCCCACGACCGGCATGCGCGCCACCGAGTGATCGGCGGAGAGCTCGAGAAACTCGAAGCCCATTTTGACGGCGAGCGCGCCACCACCGGAGTTCACCAGCCGCTCGAGGAGCTCGGGCGGAAGGTTCTCGGGAAAGGTCGTCATCGCATCCAATTTCTCGGGAAGACTGTCGGTTGCCACCGTTAGGCTGGCTCCGTGTCGGACAACGAAAAGCCTACCCTCATGGTCATTGACGGCCATTCCCTCGCCTTCCGGGCCTTCTATGCGTTGCCTGTTGACAGTTTTCAGAACCGGGAAGGGCAGCACACCAATGCCATCCACGGCTTTATCTCGATGCTGCTCAACCTGCTCAAGAACGAGAAGCCCACGCACCTCGCGGTAGCGTTCGACATCTCGCGCTACTCGTTCCGCACGCGCGAATACCCCGAGTACAAGGGCACCCGAGGCGAGACGCCGCCGGAGTTCGTCGGCCAAATCCCGCTCCTCGAAGAGGCACTTGCGGCGATGGGCATCCAGACGCTCTCGAAAGAGGACTACGAGGCTGACGACATCCTCGCGACCCTCGCACACAGAGGTTCGGCAGAGGGCTTCACCGTCTACGTGGTCTCGGGCGACCGCGACGCGATCCAGATGATCGACGACAACGTCACGCTGCTCTACCCGAACGCTCGTGGAGTCTCCGAGCTCAAGCGGTACGACGCCGTTACGGTCATGGAGCGCTACGGCATCGAACCCCACCAGTACCCCGACATCGCAGCCCTCGTGGGGGAGACGAGCGACAACCTCATCGGTATCGACAAGGTCGGTGAGAAGACGGCGGTCAAGTGGATCCAGCAGTACGGCAACCTCGCTAACGTGCTCCAGAACGCGGACGACATCAAGGGTGTCGTGGGGGAGAAGCTGCGGGAGCAAAAGGACCGCGCCATCCGCAACCGCAAGCTCAATCACCTGCTCACCGACGTCGATCTTCCGTACGGCCCGGCCGACCTGCTGCGCAAGCCCATCGACGAGGCCGCTGTGCGCGAAGTGTTCGACAAGCTGCAGTTCCGCACGCTGCTCGAGCGCGTTGTGAAGATCGCCCAGGCCGAACGCGGAGAGACACCGGGCGACGTGGATGCAGCGCCAGCGGTCCCCGCCGGCCCGGTTGCGCCGCCCGTGCGCACGATGGTCGATGAAGAACTCGCGAAGTGGCTCGACACCGTCTCCGCGATGGGCACGCTCCCGCTCGGACTTCGCATCGAGACACTCGATGGCGCGGTCACCGGTCTCGGCATCTCGTCGGCAAGCGAGTCGGCGTACGTTCCGTGGGCACCAGGACGCCCCGATTACGTGGCCCTCGAGCTCTGGCTCGCGAGCGAAGCCCCCAAGTACCTGCAGGGCGCGAAGGCTCAACTCAAAGCCGTGCGGCGCTCTGGGCTCACCCTCAACGGCATCGCCTTCGACACGAGCCTCGCAGCATGGCTGCTCAAGCCGAGCGGCAAGGGCGACGACGTGGTCAGCCAGGCATACGACTTCCTCGGCGAAACACTCCCGGTCGGCGACCCGAACCAGCTCGTGCAGGTCGAGGAGTCGCTGAGCCCGGCAACCGAGGCCTGGTTCATTGTGCGGATCGCCGAGTACCTCGCGGGCAAGCTCGACGAGGGGTCACGTCGCGTTCTCGACGAGATCGAACTGCCGATCGTTCCCGTTCTCGCCACGATGGAACTCGACGGCGTGAGCGCCAATCGCGAGATCCTCAGTCGTCTCAACTCCGAGCTCGGCGTCACCGCCAACGAGCTCGCCCAGAAGGCTTTCGCCGAGATCGGCCACGAGGTCAACCTCGGCTCGCCCAAGCAGTTGCAGCAGGTTCTGTTCGAAGAGCTCGGCATGCCGAAGACCCGTGCCAACAAGACGGGTTTCTCCACCGACGCCGCAAGCCTCGCCGACCTGCAGGAGACGGCTCCGCACCCGTTCCTCGACCTGCTGCTCCAGCACCGCGATGCGACAAAGCTTAGGCAGATCGTCGAGACACTCGAGAAGTCGGTTGACACGAGTGGTCGCATCCACACCACCTACGACCAGACGGGCACGAGCACGGGGCGCATCTCGTCGAACGACCCCAACCTGCAGAACATCCCGGTCAAGACGAGTGTCGGCCGAGAGATCCGTTCAGCACTGCAGCACGGGCCGGAATTCGAGACCCTGCTGACCGCCGACTATTCGCAGATCGAGATGCGCATCATGGCGCACCTCTCGGGCGACGAGGGCCTCATCGAGGCCTTCAACAGCGGCGAAGACCTGCACCGTTTCGTGGGCTCCCGCATCTTCCACGTCGATCCGACGGATGTCACGCCGCTCATGCGCACGAAGGTCAAGGCAATGTCCTACGGCCTTGCCTATGGCCTGAGCGCATTCGGGCTCTCCAAGCAGCTGCGCATCGACACGGCAGAGGCCAAGGCGCTCATGAGCGACTACTTCGAGCGCTTCGGCGCCGTGCGCGAGTACCTGCGCAGTGTCGTCGAGCAGGCGCGCACCGATGGCTACACGACGACGATCTTCGGTCGGCGCCGTCCGTTCGGTGACCTCACGAGCAACAACCGCGTGCTCCGCGAGAACGCCGAGCGCCAGGCGCTCAACTCGCCCATCCAGGGCTCGGCTGCCGACATCATGAAGCGTGCGATGCTCGGTGTCGCCACGGACATCCGCGACAAGCAGCTCTCTTCGCGCATGCTCCTTCAGGTGCACGATGAGCTCATCATCGAGGTGTCTCCGGGCGAGGTGGATGTCGTCACCGAGGTCGTGCGCGAGCGCATGGCGGGCGCCGCAGACCTGAGTGTTCCGCTAGAGGTGCAGGTCGGACTCGGGGCCAACTGGGACGCAGCCGCCCACTGATTGTCCATCCATATTCGCGAGGCAGAATCATACTTTTCTGCAAAGCGCGACACGCCCGGCTGCAAGCTCGCTGTGAGTTGACAACCGGACACAAACGGACTTATATAAACCCAGAACAACATTTGGGTTGTTCCGTTTGGTCAGGCAGTAGAGGCAGATGTACGCACCGGAGCGGCACCAGGCAATCCTCGACACCGCGCGCTCGCGCGGTCGGGTTGAAGTTGCCGGTCTAGCTCGCGACCTCGCCGTCACCCCCGAGACAGTGCGCCGCGACCTCACGGCCCTCGAGCGCCGCGGAGTCCTCCGCCGCGTGCACGGTGGTGCAATCCCCGTCGACCGGCTGGGCGCTGAACTCGGCATCCACGATCGTGAGACACACGCGGCCGACGAGAAGGAACGCATCGCGCGCGCCGCACTCGACGAGGTGCCCGACGGCGGCTCCATCATCCTCGACGCCGGCACGACTACCGTGCGCCTCGCGGAGCTACTCCCACTCGACCGCGAGCTCACGGTTGTCACGCACTCCATCCCGGTCGCGAGCGCGCTCGTGGACCGGCCCAACATCACACTGCACCTGCTTGGCGGCATCGTGCGCGTGCGCACCCTGGCTGCCGTCGGGGAGTGGACCAAGTCGCAGGTCTCCGAGGTGTTCGCCGACGTCGCGTTCATGGGAACGAACGGGCTGAGCGTTGAGCGCGGACTCACGACCCCCGACCTCGCGGAGGCCACTGTCAAGCGCGCCCTCATCGCCGCAGCACGCCGCACCGTCGTGCTCGCCGACCACACCAAGTTCGGCCGCGAGGACTTCGCGAAGGTCGCACCGCTCTCCGAGATCGACACCGTCATCACCTCGACGGGACTCGACTCCGAGTTCGCGGAAGACGTCGAGAACGCGGGCCCACGGGTGGTGATCGTGTGATCGTCACCGTGACGCTCAACCCGAGTCTGGACCGCACGCTGCAGGTCGAGCAGCTCGAACGCGGCGCCGTGCTCCGCACGAGCGCCCCGACTCTCGAGCCCGGCGGTAAGGGGGTCAACGTCACTCGCGTGCTCGCGGCCAACAGCGTTGCATCCGTCGCCGTTCTGCCTGTCGGCGGAGGAGAGGGCGCAGAGCTCAGTCGACTGCTCGAGGCGGCCGGAGTTCATGCCCACTTCGTTCCGGTAAAGGCGCGTACCCGCTCGAACATCACCGTCGCCGAGTCTGACGGAACCGTCACCAAGCTCAACGAACCGGGATTCCCCCTCACGCTCGATGACGTCGCGACCCTCACGCAGGTGCTCAGGACCGTCGTGAGCCCGGGCGACTGGGTGGTGCTCTCCGGGAGCGTCCCTCCGAGTTTCGAGGCTGAACAGTTCAGCGCTCTCGTCGAGAGCCTCACAGCCAGCGGGGCACACCTCGCGATAGACACGAGCGGCGATGCGCTAGTTGCCTCGCTCGCCGCTCGTCCACGCCTCATCAAGCCGAACCGTGACGAGCTCGCTGAGCTCGTCGGGCGGCCCGTCGACTGCATCGCTGATGTCGTCGCCGCAGCCGAAGAGGTTCGCGGGCGTGGCATCGAATACGTTCTCACGAGTCTCGGCGCCGACGGCGCAGTGCTCGTGGGGCCAGCGGGAGTTCTCGTGGGCGAATCCCACGTGAGCATCCCGCGCTCAACAGTCGGCGCAGGAGATTGTTTCCTTGCTGGTTACCTCAAGAAATTCTCGCGTGACGAGAATGACCTTGAGGGAGCCCTCATCGAAGCACTTGCCTGGGGAGCCGCAGCGACATCCCTCCCCGGGACAGCAGTTCCGGGACCAGGGGATATCGACTACACACACGTCCAGCTGGTTGTGAAACCAGATCTGGATCGGCCACTCGTGGCTAACTAACCCATCCGAAAATCACGTACTGACGTACAAAGGAGTACCAACTTCATGTCTGACTACACACCCGCGGTCACCGGTACCGGTGTCCGCGCCCGCGTCCAGCGGTTTGGGGCCTTCCTTGCCGGAATGGTTATGCCCAACCTTGGTGCATTCATCGCGTTCGGTCTCATCACCGCACTGTTTATCCAGACCGGGTGGATCAACACGATCGCCGGTACGACCGAGAACCCGCTGCCCATCACGGTGCAGATCTCCTCGATCGTCGGACCGCTCATCAACATCCTGATCCCGATCCTCATCGGTTTCACTGGTGGTCGCATGGTCTACGGAAACCGCGGAGCCGTCGTCGGTGCCGTCGCGACAGTCGGTGCGATGATCTCGCCCGTCGCGCTGCAGCTCGTTCCGATCTCGCTCAACGGTGCAGAGGTCTCGGCTCCCGGATCGATCGCTGACGTCGGCGCGAACATCCTCGGCGCCTTCATCCTCGGCCCGCTGGCCGCACTCGTGATCAAGTTCTGGGACAAGATCATCGAGGGCAAGGTCAAGGGCGGCTTCGAGATGCTCGTCGACAACTTCTCGGCAGGTATTCTCGGTGGCGCGATGGCCGTTCTCGGCATCTACGTCGTTGGCCCGCTGACCTTCTGGATTGCTCAGGGACTCGGCGCCGGAACCAACTGGCTCGTGAACCAGAACCTCCTCCCGCTCGTCTCGATCATCATCGAACCCGCGAAGGTGCTGTTCCTCAACAACGCGCTCAACCACGGTGTCTTCACTCCGCTCGGTGGCGCAGAGGCTGCCGAGACCGGCAAGTCGATCCTGTTCATGCTCGAGTCAAACCCTGGCCCCGGCCTCGGTATCCTCACGGCCATGCTCCTGTTCGGCCCGCGCGCGATCCGTCCGACTGTTCCCGCGGCAATGGTCGTCCACTTCCTCGGTGGAATCCACGAGATCTACTTCCCCTACGTGCTCATGAAGCCGATCCTGGTTCTTGCAGCCATCGTCGGTGGCGCATCGGGCGTTCTGTGGGAGACGATCTTCAACCTGGGCCTCTCCGGGCCTGCTTCGCCCGGCAGCATCATCGCCTGGGCACTCGTGTCACCGCCTGAGAACATTGTGCTGAACCTCATCGGCATCTTCCTCTCTGCGGCTGTCACTGCTGTACTCGGAGCGGTGCTCCTCGGCTTCGGTCGTAAGGAGACGGCGACGGACGCTGAACTTGACCTTGAACAGGCCAAGGCGCAGAGTGCAAAGAACAAGAACAAGCCGGCAGCGGCATCTGCCTAATACCGGTTCAGTAATAACAAGGAGATAGACAATGGCAACCATCGACGGATCGAGCATCAAGAAGCTCATCGTTGCTTGTGATGCGGGCATGGGATCCAGCGTCATGCTGGCCAGCACGCTGAAGAAGCAGCTCGCGAAGAACGGTGTGACCGTGGAGCACTCCCCGGTCGCAAACATCCCGAGCGACGCCGATGTGGTGGTCACCCAGGCAGGACTCGCGGAACGGGCGCGCGGGGTTGTACCCGACATCCCCGTCGTCCCGTTCCAGCTCTTCCTGGGTGACCCCGGCATTGCCAAGCTCGTTAAGGCGATCCAAAACGGCGAATCGGTCGAGGTCTGATCGATGAGCGACGAGCAAATTCCCCTGACAGAACTGCTTGCCGAGCAGTCGATCAACCTCACCGCGGAGGCAAAGGACCGCGATGACGCTATTCGACAGGCTGGCAACGCTCTTCTGTCTGCGGGTGCGATCGACGCGTCGTACATCGACGCCATGCTCGAACGCGAGAACTCTGTCTCCACCTTCGTCGGGGAGGGTGTCGCGATTCCTCACGGCACCCTCGCCGGCAAGGACGCTGTGAAGAACGACGCTCTCGTTCTTCTCCGTTTTCCGGATGGCGTCGACTGGGACGGCAACGATGTGAAAGTCGCCATTGGCATTGCAGCCAAGGGCAACGGACACATTGCACTGCTGTCCCAGTTGGCCACCGTTCTACTCGAGCCCGAGAAGGCCGAAGCTCTTCGCAACGCCACGACAAAGGAGCAGGTCTACGAGCTCCTCGCGTCTGAGGACGAGGAAGAGTAACAACCTCAGTGAAGGCAGCAAAGTTCTACGCTCCTGGTGATATCCGGCTTGAGGATGTCCCGGAGCCCGAGGTCTCGACAGGCTCGGTCAAGATCCGCGTACGCAATTGTTCGACGTGTGGCACCGACGTGAAGATTTCACGCTCGGGCCACCCGAACATGACGCCGCCGCAGATCATGGGCCACGAAATCGCCGGCGAGATCACGGATATCGGTGATGGCGTTGATGGCTGGACCGTGGGCGACCGCGTGCAGGTCATTGCCGCCATCCCCGATGGAACCTGCCCCGAATGCCTCGCGGGCCATCCCGCAGTGTGCGAGAACCAGCTCTCGATGGGCTACCAGTTTCCCGGCGGCTTCGCTGAGTACCTCGTAGTACCCAACGAGGTGCTCCGCGTCGACGGCCTCAACCGCATCCCCGATTCCCTGAGCTTCGCGGAGGCCTCACTCGCTGAGCCCCTCGCCTGCGTGCTCAACGGTCAGGAACTCGCTCGGGTCGGCGAGGGCGACACCGTCGTCATCGTCGGCTCTGGCCCCATCGGCTGCCTGCACGTGCGCCTCGCTCGTGCCCGCGGAGCAGCACAGATCATTCTCATCGACCTCAATGCCGAGCGTCTCGCGGCAGCTGCTGACATAGTCAAACCCGATGTCGCAATCGCCTCAGAAGACACCGACCCGGTCGCCGCGGTGCTCGCCGCCACGTCTGGGCGCGGTGCCGACGTCGTGATCACGGCGGCGGCGAGCGGTCGGGCCCAAGAGCAGGGCCTGCTCATGCTGGCCCGTCGTGGACGACTGAGCCTCTTCGGCGGACTCGCCAAGGACGCTCCGAACATCACCGTCGACGCCAACCTCGTGCACTACCGCGAGCTCACTATCGTCGGCGTCAACGGCTCGAGCCCTGCGCACAACAAGCAGGCACTTGAACTCATCGCATCGGGCAGCGTGCCCGTCGCAGACCTCATCACCCACCGGCTTCCCCTTGACCAGGTTCTCGATGCACTCGATATCGTTGCCAGGGGCGAAGCCATCAAAGTAACAATCGAACCGTAGGAGCACCCATGTCAGAACGCACAGTCACCGTAGCCTCGAGCGTCGGCCTCCACGCGCGCCCCGCGTCGCTGTTCGCGCAGGCCGCGGCTAAGACCGGCGTCGCAGTGACGCTCACGTCGGCCGCAGGTAAGGCCGTCAACGCGGCATCCATTCTGGGAGTTCTCTCGCTCGGAATCGGTCACGCTGAAGAAGTGACCCTCAGCGCCGAGGGTGAGGGTGCGGACGCTGCGCTCGACACCCTGAGCGAGCTTCTCGCTACCGACCTCGACAAGGAGTAGTTCACTCCTCGCCTGCGGCGGGGGTGTGTCTTAGGCTCGAAGTATGACCGACGACGCCTCACGCATCCCCACCGCTCGCGAATCCACACCGATCGACGCCATCGCAGAAGCGTGGGTCGACACAGAACTCGACCTCTACCCGGAGTACCGGGTCTATCTGGGTCGCCCCGGCCGCGAGGGGGAGTACGCGGACTACTCGCCCGCGGGTGCCGAACAGGCAGTCACAGAGGCAAAGAAGGTTCTCGCCGCCATCACGGCTGCGACACCCGTCGACTCGATCGACGAGGTCACCAAGATGGACCTCGCGCGAGAGCTCCAGCTCGAGATCGACAAGCACGATGCTGGATTCCAGGAGCGCGACCTCAACGTCATCGCCTCCCCGCCGCAGGACCTCCGCGCCATCTTCGACCTGGTTCCCACCGAGTCCGAGACGGACTGGGCGAACATCGCGAAGCGCATGCACAACCTGCCCGCAGCGATCGACGGCTATATCGAGACACTGCGAGCCGGTGTGTCGAACGGCAACGTTCCCGCCGTGCGCCAGGTGCGTGAGGTTCTCGAGCAGGTGAAGAAGTACGCCTCAAAGGACGGCTTCTTCTACGAGTTCGCAGGCTCAGCCCAGGGCATCCCTGATTCACTCGCGAAGGAACTCGAGGCGGGCGCCGCTGCATCCGCCGCCGCTTATTCGGGCCTCGCGGACTTCTTCAGCGACGAGCTGCAGGGCAAGGCAACCGAAAAGGACGCCGTGGGCCGCGAGATCTACTCCCTTGCCTCGCGCTATTTTTTGGGCGCAGCCGTCGACCTCGACGAGACCTACGAGTGGGGCATCGAAGAGCTTGCACGCATGACGAGCGAACAGGAGTCGATTGCCAACGAGATCAAGGCGGGCGCTTCGGTCGAAGAGGCGATTGCATTCCTCGATGGTGACCCCACCCGCAAGCTCCACGGCACCGATGCTCTTCAGAAGTGGATGCAGGAGACCAGCGACCGCGCTGTGGAGGAGTTGTCGCGCAGCCACTTCGACATTCCCGAGGAGGTCAAGCGCCTGGAGTGCATGATCGCCCCGACGCAGGAGGGCGGCATCTACTACACCGGCCCGACAGATGACTTCTCACGCGCTGGACGCATGTGGTGGAGCGTCCCCGAGGGCGTCACGGAGTTCGACACCTGGCGCGAACTCACCACCGTCTACCACGAGGGTGTTCCCGGTCACCACCTGCAGATCGGGCAGGCCACCTACAACAAGGCGCAGCTCAACACCTGGCGCCGCAATGCGGGCACGAGTGGCCACGCTGAAGGCTGGGCGCTCTACGCTGAGCGCCTCATGGAACAGCTCGGCTACCTTGACGACCCCGCAGACCGTCTCGGCATGCTCGACGGACAGCGTATGCGTGCGGCCCGCGTCGTGCTCGACATCGGCGTGCACCTCGAGAAGACCCTGCCCGATGGCTCGGGACCGTGGACGGGCGACTACGCCTTCGGCTTCATGGGCAAGAACGTCAACATGAGCCCGGAGTTCGTTCGTTTCGAAGTCAACCGCTACCTCGGTTGGCCTGGGCAGGCGCCGTCGTACAAGATCGGGCAGCGAATCTGGGAGCAGTTGCGGGATGACGCGGCACAGCGCGAGGGCGTGGCCTTCGACATCAAGGCCTTCCACAAGCGTGCGCTCGACATCGGCGGAGTCGGCCTCGACACCCTGCGGTCGGCGCTCGCGTCCTAACTCTTCTCGAACTAGGGTGGAACCGTCGGTCTATAGTCCGGCGGTTCACCAGGGGGCTAATTTTCATGCGATTCCAGCGATTCATGACCATCGTGACGAGCATTGCCGTTGTCGCGTCGGGCCTCACATTCGCCGCTGTCGCGGCCCCCGCCGAGGCGAAGTCCGAGCCGTTCGATGCCGGCCATCTGATTAGCGACACACTGATGTTCGATGGCGGCAGCATGACTGTCGCGCAAATTCAGTCATTCCTCAACGGCAAGGTGAAGACGTGCGCCACTAACCCAGAGCGCGCATGTCTCAAAGACATAAAGGTCACAACCAACGATCGACCGGCGACAAGCGTTCGTTGCCTCAAGGACATCGAGGGCAAGAGCAATCAGTCCGCGGCGCAGGTCATCTACACCGTTGCAATGGCTTGCGATGTGAGTCCAAAAGTTCTTTTAGTGACTCTTCAGAAAGAGCAAGGACTCGTGACCAGCACGTCACCCACGGCGCGTATGTACAAGTACGCGACTGGAAACGGGTGCGCCGACAGTGCACCCTGCGTGGCTGAGAAGTCCGGATTTTTCAATCAGGTCTACTACGCGGGTCGTTCTTATCAGGCTTACGCCAACAATTACAACGGCAATTTTTCGTATCTTCGCCCCGGTGTGAATGCAATTAGTTATCACCCGGATGCGGCAAAAAAGTGCGGAACAAAGTCGGTGTCCATTGACAACGTTGCAACGTCCGCGCTCTACATCTACACGCCCTACACACCCAACGCAGCGGCGCTCGCCAACATGGGCGGCACTGGTGACAAGTGCAGTTCGTACGGCAACCGCAACTTCTGGAAGTACTACAACGCGTGGTTCGGTAATTCGGGTGCGGGGGATTACCTCGTCACGCGCGGATCGTCCACTTCGCTCGTCATTGATGGGGCACGCTGGGCGCTGCCCTCATCCACGCCGCGCCTTGCAGCCGCGATCGCCCCGATCGACGCGCCCGCGCCGGTGTCTGCCGCATACCTCGGGTCGTTGAGTGCCGGCGGCACCGTAGGACTCGTCGCACGATCATCGACGGGCAGCGCGTACGTTCTCGCGAGTGGTAACAAGTACACCCTCGACTCCTGCACGGTTGCGACGTCCATTGGATTCTCGTGTGCCAACGCGCCAGTGCTCCCGAAAGCAGCCCTAGGCGAACTTACGACATCAACAGCGCTTGCCGGAAAGGATCGAATCAAGGTTCAGACCGCCTCGAAGCAGAACTATGTGCTCGAGGGCGGGCAGCGACGGGAGTTCGTGTCGAGCGCGAACGTGACGGGAGCCGCGCTCGGGAGTGCGATTCAACTCGACGCCGCCCTACTGGCGCCCGTTGCCTACGGAGTTCCGTATCTTCCTGGCAACGATCTCGTTGCAGTGCGCGATACGAAAAACTACGTGACGTCGACTGGAGGCGCGACTTACCTCGTTCCTGCGACGACAGTCACTCAGACGGATGCCGATGAATGGTTCGGCATCGCGAAGGGTGCCTTGGACGTCGGAAGTGTCGGCGAGCTGCCCGCAGTCACCGGACTTCCTCATTTGTTCACGGCGGGGGGCAAGTCGTACGTTCTCGCAACGACCGGAAAGATCGAACTCACCGCACCCTCGCAGTGGTCGACCTCCATCCCTGCTCTCGACGAAGCGACAGCCGCGAGCATTCCTACTGTGAGTTCCATCTCCGGTCCCGTCTTTGTGAGCACTCTGACCTCAAGCAAGATCTACCTCGTGGCTAACGGTGAACGTCGCGCTGTAGCCTCGACGGCCGACCGCGACAAGCTCGCGAAGTCGCTCGGAATCGCACGAACAGTCAAGAAGCTGCCTACTGCGTCGGTTGCTGCAATTGCGATGGGAGATTCGATTGTCCCTGCCGGCACCGTTGTGCGGACGGCGAAGAGTGGCCCGTACTTCCTTATCGACGGCGATGCATCTCGCATCCCTCTTTCAGCCGCGGCCGCTAAAGAATTCGCTGGCTCAGCGACAGTACGCACAGTTACGCTTTCGGCACTCGACGGGTATCCGGTCGCCGACAGCGAACAACTGCCCGGTGTGACCTGCGGCTCGACAAGTTATCTCGCGATCGCGGGTGTGCTGCGGAAGGTCAGCGCTGCGGACGCTGCACAGTACGGCTCGGCATATGGATTCACGGCGCTCGATACCGAGACCTGTGCGGGACTGACCCGATCGGGAGCGATGGGTGTCTTCCTCAAATACTCGACTAAGTACTACATCGTCGAGAATGGCGAGCGTTCCCTCATCAGCACGAGCAAATACAAGTCGCTGTCGAAGGGACTCGAGCCAGCACGCACGGTATCGAAATACTTCCTGCAACTCCTGCCCATTGCGACCTAGGGATTGGCGCAGCCCAAACCAAAGCGCTAAGCTGGAACGTCGCATTTGTGACGTCCTATTAGCATGCCTCCTTCGCACTTTCATCAACACCGCGTGGTTGGCCCGATTTATGTCCACACTGGAGCACTAACTACATGACACTCGTAACGCCCGCTAAGGCACCCAAGCAGGTCGCCATCAATGACATTGGATCTGCTGAAGATTTTCTTGCCGCGGTCGAAAAGACGCTCAAGTTTTTCAACGACGGAGACCTCATCGAAGGTGTCGTCGTCAAGATCGATCGTGACGAGGTCCTCCTCGACGTCGGTTACAAGACCGAGGGTGTAATCCCCTCCCGCGAGCTCTCCATCAAGCACGATGTGGACCCCACCGAGGTCGTCCAGGTCGGCGACACGGTCGAGGCCCTCGTTCTCCAGAAGGAGGACAAGGAAGGCCGTCTCATCCTGTCCAAGAAGCGCGCTCAGTACGAGCGTGCGTGC
>Ga0247813_10001939_pt1 | contig 14818 bp, 14 predicted proteins | sample UWRJL169409C1_FD_180719 | JGI IMG/M metagenome (GOLD analysis project Ga0247813, IMG submission 180719) | Plant litter microbial communities from Arlington Agricultural Research Station in Wisconsin, United States - UWRJ-L169-409C-1 | ecosystem: Environmental > Terrestrial > Plant litter >... | reverse complement strand
TGCACAACTCGGCGAAGGCTCAGCACGTGATTTACCTGCATCACCTCGCTGACTACCTCGACGCACAAGCGCAGCAGTCAGCCTGATCCAGGCGCCCCCGGCCAGCAGGGGGACATTCGCCCGCCGACGCCCTCTCACATTGCGCCGGCGGGCTTAACGGAGCACAGCACATGCAACCGCACCAGTACGCACTTGCCGCCGGAGTTATCTGGCTGGTGACACTGACAATCCTCCCCTTCCTGATCGCCACAGCACGCCGGCGCGCCTACGCCCTTGGCTTCGAGGCAGGAAAGGGGCACAGCGACCAAGCTCTGAATCTGCAGCTTAAGGAGGCGAGGCAGTCGCTGGAATTTTTACGCGCCGACCATGCACACCTAGCGAAGCACGCCAAGAAGCTTGTAGATGCCCGAGCATTCCAGGTCAGTCACCGACAAACACTGCTGCATATCTCGGAAACCCTGCGTGTCGCTGCAGAGACGTGGAGCGCCTTCAAAACGGGTAAGAAACTTGAGCGTGATGCCATCCGACTACGAGGACAGGCTCTGGTAATTGCGGCTGCGCTGAAGCCCACCGGCACGACTATGAAAATTGCACAGCGGCCGGAGGCAGTGGCATGACTACTCGCAAGCATGTGCTCAAGCATTTCCATATGTGCTGTGGCCTGGGCGGTGGCGCGAAGGGGTTCAACCGGTCCAAGCCCATTGTCGGCAACCTGCAGGCTGACTGGCAATGCATCGGGGGCGTAGACGTTGACCCAGCCGGACTGGCTGACTTCGAACGCCTGTCCGGCGTAAAGGGCACGCTGATCGATCTGTTCACCCGCGACCAATACATCCGATTCCACGGCAAGGAGCCGCCACACGGATGGCAGGAAGCAACACCTGAAGACATTCGCCGCGCCGCAGGTGGACAGCGCCCCGATGCCGTATTCATCAGCTCACCCTGCAAAGGCGCGAGCGGCCTGCTCTCCGAAACCATGAGCCTGACCCCGAAGTATCAGGCACTAAACGAGCTGACGTTGCGGTGCATCTGGCTGTTCTGCGAAGCATGGGCGGACGACCCCGTGCCGCTGCTCGTCTTTGAGAATGTGCCGCGTCTTGCCACCCGAGGACGGCACCTGCTCGACCAGATCAACAGCCTGCTGTCCAGTTGCGGCTATGCCGTCGCCGAGACCACTCACGACTGCGGTCGCATTGGCAACCTAGCACAGAGCCGTAAACGGTTCCTGCTAGTTGGGCGCCATATTGAGAAGGTGCCACCCTTCCTTTACGAGCCAGAGCAGAAATCGCTCAGGGCGGTGGGCGAAATCCTCGGCCGTATGCCTCTGGCCGGAGATGTCGAGGCTGCAGGCCCTATGCACCGAGTACCCGCACTGCAGTGGAAGACTTGGGTACGGTTAGCCCTGGTCGATGCAGGCAAGGACTGGCGGAGTCTCAACGATCTAGCGATTGAAGATGGCTATCTCCGTGACTTCGTGATCGTCCCAGAAGCATTTTCAGGTTACCTAGGGGTGAACGACTGGGAAAAGGCTGTGGGCACCGTAGCCGGACGTTCTAGCCCAACAAACGGCGCGTTTTCAGTCGCCGACCCGAGAGCCAAGGCCGGCGCTCTGCAATACCAGCAATACGGTGTACGCCGCTGGGAAGACCCAAGCGGCGCAATGATTGTCGTCAAAAGCCCAGGTCAAGGCACCTTCAGCGTTGCCGACCCACGAAGGGCCGGCAACGGATTCGGCAAATACCAAGTCACGCCTTATGAGAGTGCCGCACACACGGTAATTGCCGGCAGCACCACTGGCCAGGGCGCATTCGCAGTGCAAGACCCCCGCCCCGGCATGCGCCGGACCAAGGGAGATGCGTACATTACCGGCGGGCACTATGGGGTCGTGCCTTGGGAACGCCCAGCCGGCGCCGTTTCCGCAAGTGCGATGCATGACAACGGGCGGTGGAGCGTGGCCGACCCACGACTGCCTGCAGCCAGCGACCGACTTACCTGCATGATTCAGAGCTTGGACGGCACATGGCACCGTCCATTCACGACGCTGGAGATGGCCGCACTGCAGAGCCTGGTCGAGCCAGAAGAACAGCTTGAACTGGATGGATTGAGTGACCAGGCGTGGCGCGAGCGCATTGGCAATGCAGTACCGCCAGCCGCCGCTGAAGCTGTAGCGAATGTAATGGGCACCACCCTGCTGCTGGCAGCTCAGGGCGAGACATTCGTGCTCAGCAGCATGCCGATCTGGGTTCGTCCTGTCGCGGTCGGCTTGAGCGTCGCTCAGCGGGAGGCCGCATGAGCGACGACCAGCCACTACTGCCGTGTCCATTCTGTGACGGCAAAGCCTCTCGTTTCACCATTTCAGATGACCGCGACCCTAATCATGGGGGCGACGTGATTTCCTGCAGTACCTGCGGTGCATGTTCCCGCGTTGTATTCGGTGAAAAGGCAGGCCTTGCGGATGCGTGGAATAGCCGCACTTTCACTGGCTCCGCTTGGCTCGGCCAGGCCGGGCTGTACCGCAACCGTTTAGACGCCGTGGGGAATGGCGAGCAAAGCGTGACGCACTTATCCAGCGAAGAGCTTTTCAATCACGCGAACCGTTACTTGTACGTGACCAGAACCCTTGGCTTGCGGCTTAAGGCCCCTAACTCGCTCGTTACTAAAACGCCAGAGGAAACGGACAGCGCCACCGATGAGCACATTCAGCGCCACATGGAGAGCTGGCATGTTTAATCCACTACGAATTTGGCAGTTGGCCAGCTTGATCCTGGCTTGCGCGCTGATCGCCGCAATCACCCAACTGCTCCGAAACACCACGCAAGCAGAACCGGTGAATAAAGTCATGTTACCGACCGTTATCAACACCGTCGGCTACGAGCACCTTGCGCTGAGCCCGAAAGCCCGACACGCACAAGAGAGGTATTCGTTGTGACTACCGCACGGACATACACCCCTTCCATACGGACACCGAAAGGCATGCAGACAATGCATCGCCCTGCAATGTCAGTCGTTTGCGACGTATGCAGCAAGGCTCGTACCAAGGGTAACCACGAACTTTGCTCCAAGGTCCGCCAAGCAGCTGGCTTCATCATCAGCCGGAGGACTACGGCATGACCATCGACCTTCCGATATTGAAGGCGCTCGCTACTGCCGCCGCTGCGAACTCATCTGACACCTCGACGCTGAGTGACTATTGCACGGCAGTGCCGCCAGCGACGGTGCTGAACCTAATAGCCGAAGTTGAGCGCCACCGCCTGGTAAACGCCGAGGGCTGCAAGCCTGAGAGCAGCATCATGCCCGACATGCCCTGTGCCGGGTTTGGGGTCAGACGCGATCTAAACCCAGCGGAGGGCGGTAGGCCCGACATCAGAAATTCCCACACGGCTGCTCTGGCTGTTCTCGAGGAGCGGCTGCGCCAGATAGAGAGCAAGGGATATACAGCAGAACTAGATGATGGGTACACCCGGGGCCAGCTGGCCGACGCGGCCGGTGCATATGCGTTTTGGGCTTACACCTGCAACATGGACTATTACAAGGTAACTACCGTTCCGCCATCGTGGCCATGGACGCCAGATCACTGGAAGCCGACCAATCAAAGACAGATGCTCGTCCGAGCAGGCGCACTGATCCTAGCGGAAATTGCACGCGTGGATCGCAAGGATAGACGCGAGGTCATCGCATGAGCACACCACGCTGGGTACTGATTAACCGCGCCGCCGAACTCACCGGCTACTCCGAGGACGCCATTCGCCACAAAGTGAAGAATGGAACTTGGGCACAAGGCCGCATCTGGCGAAAGGCCCCCGACGGCCGCATTACCATCAACATCACAGAGTATGACAAGTGGGCCGAGAGCGCATCACAAGTGGCCTAGAGGCCGAACTGGCTAAGCACACCGGCATTGAGATTCATGGTGGGAATCTGCGGGTCGTCTTCATGTGGCGCCGCATCCGCTGCCGAGAGTCGCTAGGGCTTCCGGTAACGAAAGCCAATATCAAACACGCCGCCCTTCTAAGGGCGGCAATTCTCCACGAGATCAAACTCGGCAAATTCGAATACGGACGGCACTTCCCTAACTCGAAACATGCTGCCAACTACAGCAATGCCAAAGATGAACGCCTTGAGGCACTAGCAGAGCGATACAAGCCGCTAAAAGCCATCGACATCACGCCCATGACGGAGGAAAAGTATGCATACGCCATCGACATTTGCGTGGCCCTGGTTGGCAAGGATCGACTGGCCGGCATCCTGCTGCCCGAAGACATCCAGGTTCTTCGCGCCCGCCTGATCGAAACGCGGGCCCCATCTACGGCCAACCATTATCTCGCAACCTTCGCAGGCTTTCTAACTTGGTGCGAGAGCAACAACTATTGCAGCGCCGGCCTCGCTGCCGCCTGCACGCGCTTCGCGATGAGTGACAAGGAGCCGGACCCGCTTAGCCATAGTGACTTCCACCTGCTGATCTCGAAGGGCTGCCTCCATCCGCAAGATGCTGCGGCCATCACTCTCGCGGTGTACACCGGTCTCCGCCCCGGAGAACTTTGCGCACTCGCCGTTGAGGATATCGATTTAAAGGCTGGCAAAATTGAGGTGACCAGGGCGATCACCGCAAACGGAACCTTCAAAATTCCCAAGACAGGCAAACCACGTACTGTGCTGCTAATGGAACCGGCCATCGAAGCATGTCGAGTGCTGATGGCAATCGTATTTGGCAATCCTAAACGAGACATTCGTGTCTATCACAACAGGCACGAGTCGAGGGAAGAGTACGTAACTCCACTTCTATCACCAGCCACTCAGGCAAGAAAGCTAGTAATCAACGAGTGGTTTGTATCAACAGCGTGGAACACTAAATGGGCGGCAATACAACGCAGAGCAGGCATCAGACATCGTCGACCCTACCAAACACGCCATACATATGCATGCTGGTGCCTTACAGCAAGAGGTAACTTAGCATTCATCGCAAACCAAATGGGACACAAAGATTATACGATGCTCGTTAAGGTATATGCACGCTGGATGGATTCAGAATCGCCAACAGAGCTTAATCGAATCTGGGAAAATTTAAAAAGCGCCCGATAGGCGCTTACTCCTCTGGAAATCTACTTGCCAAAAAGCGGTGTTTAGTGATCAGCTTTCTTAATATCGCCTGATCATCCTTAACCGACTCAAAGAGCGCTTTCAAAGCCTCATCATCTAGCCCTTGAAAATCTGCTGAAGCCTCATCCATTAAGCGACACGCGCGCTCATCTCTCACTCGGGCAAGAAGAGCATCGCATTCTTTCAACTTAATCACATATAACTTCAACCGACTATTTAGCGCAGAACTGCTTAGATCCGGTTCAGCAGACATCGTCTCTAAATCTTGAGGCACCAATTCCTTATTCCAGATACCCATTATTTTAAAAGGATTAAAAACCCGATTTGCTGGGACATCGGCAGCAGAGACGGAATCGATTGAGCCAGAGACCTCTTTGTTAGCTTCACGGACTTCATCAACAGCTTGAGGGGAAACTTTTTGATGGAGGAATTCGCCTGCTCGCTCAAGAAAGCGGTCAGGGAGATACATATAAAACTGCTTCGATACAATCGACACAAACTCATCGATAAGTTCAGGTAAAGGACCGATAGTCTTACCAGAGAGTTTTAGCCACCAGTCTTCCTTGTGATCACCCGTGACATAGATAACACTTTGACTAGAAGCCTTCGCCTTATCCAAAAGCTGCAACCAACCAATATAATCACCATAGGGACCCAGCCGATCCTCTAAGGCCTTACCACCACCTTTACCAGCATCCTTGAACCCGGGAGGGGTTTTATTCTCGTACCTTACCTCACCGAGCTTTATTATTTCCTCCAGTCTTTCTGACGAGTATGGCTGACCTACACGCCCCTCAAAAATCTCACTAACCCGCGCTTTGACATCATCTTCATTTACCTTTTGACCATGTCGCGCCTTGTTTGCCTCAAGCTCACCGACAATCTGATCGAAGGAGCGTATGCAGTCAGTCAGTACAGCTGGACTTACAAATGGATGTTGATTCGAGTTCTCAAAGTCAACCTTTAGATCGCGCAACCCATCAATAGCCGCATCATACAACTTTGCCTGATCGCTGATAACCTTAAGACGGTTCTTAAGATACTCTTTCGCTACCTGATGAGATATCCAGAGCCTGCCCTTAAGCTGCTCGAATATCTTAAAAAACTCATCCCGCGTGGTGTCGGAATATCGATACAAATTCAAAAGGACATTTGCATCCATGACAAACAAACTATCATCCCAAAGACGCTGAAGGTCAGCGGGGTCATTGGCAAAATGGCCGGGGAAAGCTGTCTTCATGGCGGAACTCTGCGAGCGGAAAAGCCAAGTATGCCACGGCTGTTCAGCTAGCTGAAGCAGGGCTGCTTCGTGATAACCTACGACAATGAGCCGCTGAGCTAACCGGCAACGAATGTGCCGAAATGCCCCAGATTTGCCCCACCGCTTTCTCGAAAATGCCATAATCCCTTGATGAACAAAGCAATTTCTGACTTCTCCGCACACACTCCAATGATGCAACAGTACTGGCGGCTGAAAAATCAGCACCCGGACCAGTTGATGTTCTACCGCATGGGCGATTTCTACGAGATCTTCTACGAAGACGCGAAGAAAGCCGCCAAGCTGCTGGACATCACCTTGACCGCGCGCGGTCAGTCGGCCGGCCAGTCGATCCCGATGTGCGGGATACCGTTCCATTCGGCAGAGGGCTACCTGGCCAAGCTGGTCAAGCTCGGCGAGTCGGTGGTGATCTGCGAGCAGATCGGTGATCCGGCGACCAGCAAGGGCCCGGTCGAGCGTCAGGTGGTGCGTATCATCACTCCTGGCACGGTGAGCGACGAGGCGCTGCTCGATGAGCGCCGCGACAACCTGATTGCCGCCGTGCTCGGCGATGAGCGGCTGTTCGGCCTGGCCGTGCTGGACATTACCAGCGGCAACTTCAGCGTGCAGGAAATCAAAGGCTGGGAAAATCTGCTGGCCGAGCTTGAGCGGATCAACCCGGTCGAGCTGCTGATCCCGGATGACTGGCCACGCGACCTGCCGGCTGAGAAGCGCCGCGGTTGCCGGCGCCGTGCCCCGTGGGACTTCGACCGCGATTCGGCGCGCAAGGGCCTGTGCCAGCAGTTCGCGACCAAGGACCTCAAGGGCTTTGGTTGCGACAAGCTGACCCTGGCGATCGGTGCCGCAGGCTGCCTGCTGACCTACGCCAAGGAAACCCAGCGCACCACCCTGCCGCACTTGCGCAGCCTGCGCCACGAGCGCATGGACGACACGGTGATCCTCGATGGCGCCAGCCGGCGCAATCTGGAGCTGGACATCAACCTGGCCGGTGGCCGCGACAACACTCTGCAATCGGTCATCGACCGTTGCCAGACCGCCATGGCCAGCCGCCTGCTGAGCCGTTGGCTGAACCGCCCGCTGCGCGACCAGAAGGTGCTGCAAGCGCGTCAGGAATCGATCCGCTGCCTGCTCGACGGCTATCGCTATGAAAAGCTGCAGCCGCAACTCAAAGAGATTGGCGACCTGGAGCGGATCCTGGCCCGGATCGGCCTGCGTAACGCCCGTCCGCGCGACCTGGCGCGACTGCGTGACGCCCTCGCCGCCCTGCCTGAGCTGCAAAATGCCATGGCTGACCTGGAGGCGCCGCACCTGGCCCGCCTGGCGGCCATCACCGGCACGTATCCGGAGCTGGCCAGCCTGCTCGAGCGAGCCATCATCGACAACCCGCCCGCAGTTATCCGCGATGGTGGTGTGCTCAAGACCGGCTACGACAGCGAGCTCGACGAGTTGCTGGCCATGAGCGAAAACGCCGGCCAGTTCCTGATCGACCTGGAAGTGCGGGAAAAAGCCCGCACCGGCCTGCCCAACCTCAAGGTGGGCTACAACCGGGTGCATGGTTACTTCATCGAGCTGCCCAGCAAGCAGGCCGAACAAGCGCCTGCCGACTACATCCGTCGGCAGACACTCAAGGGCGCCGAGCGCTTCATCACGCCAGAACTGAAAGCCTTCGAAGACAAGGCGCTGTCGGCCAAGAGCCGGGCCCTGGCGCGCGAGAAGATGCTCTACGATGCGCTACTGGAAAACTTGATCGGTCACCTCGCGCCGCTGCAGGACAGCGCCGCAGCACTGGCCGAGCTGGACGTGCTGAGCAACCTCGCCGAGCGCGCTCTGACCCTCGACCTGAACTGCCCAAGCTTTGTTGACGAGCCCTGCCTGCGGATCGAGCAAGGCCGCCACCCCGTGGTCGAGCAGGTGTTGACCACGCCGTTCGTGGCCAACGACCTGGGCCTGGACGACAGCACGCGCATGCTGATCATCACCGGCCCGAACATGGGCGGTAAATCGACCTACATGCGCCAGACCGCGCTGATCGTGCTGATGGCGCACATTGGCAGTTTCGTCCCGGCGGCGCGCTGCGAGCTGTCGCTGGTCGACCGCATCTTCACCCGTATCGGCTCCAGTGATGATCTGGCCGGCGGCCGTTCGACCTTCATGGTCGAGATGAGCGAGACTGCCAACATCCTGCATAACGCGACCGACCGCAGCCTGGTGCTGATGGATGAAGTCGGTCGTGGCACCAGCACCTTCGACGGCCTGTCGCTGGCCTGGGCCGCCGCCGAGCGCCTGGCGCAACTGCGCGCCTATACCCTGTTCGCCACGCATTACTTCGAATTGACGGTACTGCCCGAGAGCCAGCCGCTGGTGGCCGACGTGCATCTGAACGCCACCGAGCACAACGAACGCATTGTCTTCCTGCACCACGTCCTGCCAGGCCCTGCCAGCCAGAGTTACGGCCTGGCGGTGGCGCAACTGGCCGGCGTACCCGGCCCGGTGATTCAACGTGCACGCGAGCACCTGAGCCGACTGGAAACTGCCAGCCTGCCTGGCGAGGCTGTAACCAGCCCAGGCAAAGCTGTGCATGACCCGCATGTCCCGCACCAGAGCGACCTGTTTGCCAGCCTGCCGCATCCTGCCATCGACAAGTTGGGCAAGCTCGACCTGGATGACATGACCCCGCGTCAAGCTATCGAAATGCTATATCAACTGAAGAACCTGTTATAACGGCTGCCTGCGCAAGCTGGTAGAATCCCGCGCGGTTTGCTGGTGCTGCAGGTTATTAGCCTGGCCTGCAGCCACATACCTGTGAACCGTGCTGCCCTGCAAGGAAGGGCATGCAGCCGTTGCCTGAGGAGAAAATTAGAATGACCTTCGTCGTCACCGACAACTGCATCAAGTGCAAATACACCGACTGTGTGGAAGTGTGTCCGGTGGACTGCTTCTATGAAGGCCCGAACTTCCTGGTCATTCATCCGGACGAGTGCATTGACTGCGCGCTGTGCGAGCCAGAGTGCCCGGCACAGGCGATTTTCTCGGAAGACGAAGTGCCTGCCGGCATGGAGAACTTCATCGAGTTGAACGCCGAGCTGGCGGAGATCTGGCCGAACATCACCGAGCGCAAAGATGCCATGGCCGACGCTGAAGAGTGGGATGGCAAGCCTGGCAAGATTGCTGATCTGGAACGCTGATACGCTTGGCGCATCTGGTTCGAACAAAGCGGCCCTCGGGTCGCTTTTTTTGTGCCCGGCGAGAATCGCGAGCTCAAATCGCAGGCAAAAAAAGGGGCGGTATTAACCGCCCACATTTTTTTCCGTAGTCCCTGCTTGTCCCTGTACATCATCCTGATGAATCACGTCCTGCGATGTCCTTGGCCTTCATCCTGAAAGCCTGTGCCTGTCCGTTGGCACAGTTCAGATACTAGCGATTTCAGCGGAACAGACAACGTGGAGATTTCTCTGATTGTTACAGCGGACATATTTCCACATGTCTAATAATTCTTTATTTATCAGCTACTTACGAATTCATAACTACTGAAAACGACAATGATTTACTTACCCATAGGCCAATCTCCTACGCTGGCCGTAAGCAATCTCGTACGCTAGCTGCAACAAGGGTGGCAACTACAACATTCTCAAGGCTAAAAAAAAACGCCCCGAGAAATCGGGGCGTTGTTCGACGCAGTCAGCGCTACTGGAACAGCGACTCGCTGGACAGACCGTTCTTCTCGAGAATCTCGCGCAGACGCTTGAGCCCCTCGACCTGAATCTGCCGAACCCGCTCACGGGTCAGGCCAATCTCCAGGCCGACATCTTCAAGGGTGCTGCTTTCATGGCCGCGCAGACCAAAGCGGCGTACCACCACTTCACGCTGCTTGTCGGTCAGCTCACCCAGCCACTGATCAATGCTCTGCGACAGATCATCGTCCTGCAGCAGTTCGCAAGGGTCGGTCGGGCGATCATCGGTGAGGGTATCTAGCAGGGTCTTGTCGGAGTCAGGCCCCAGGGAAACATCGACCGAAGACACCCGCTCGTTGAGCCCGAGCATGCGCTTGACCTCTGCAACCGGCTTCTCGAGCAGGTTGGCGATTTCTTCGGGGGACGGCTCGTGATCGAGCTTTTGCGTCAGCTCACGCGCAGCGCGCAGGTAGACGTTGAGTTCCTTGACCACATGGATCGGCAGGCGAATGGTGCGCGTCTGGTTCATGATGGCGCGTTCGATGGTCTGACGGATCCACCAAGTGGCGTAGGTGGAGAAACGGAAGCCACGCTCTGGGTCGAACTTCTCTACCGCGCGAATCAGGCCAAGGTTGCCTTCTTCGATCAAATCGAGCAGTGACAAGCCGCGATTGACGTAACGACGGGCGATTTTCACAACCAGACGCAGGTTGCTTTCGATCATGCGCTTGCGACCTGCAGGGTCGCCTTTTTGCGAAAGCCGTGCGAAATGCACTTCTTCTTCGGGAGAGAGCAACGGCGAGAAGCCGATCTCATTGAGGTACAGCTGAGTCGCATCGAGTGCCCGAGTGTAGTCGATGTACTTGTGCTGTTTGAGCGATGAGGCCGATTTGGCCTTGGTCCGAACCGCAGATACAGCAGGTTCGTCTGACACCACATCCGTTTCCAAAACGATGCCGGTCTCCATCAGGAGAAGGTCATCGTCGATGTCAAACTCCGGCACTTCTTTGCTGAGAGCCATTGTTATAGTCCTTTGCTGAGTTCGAACTCAGACTCTAGCGGCACCTGATTCCGTGGCAGCGCTGGAGCCTGTCCCCTCTACATCCAAGGAACAGGCCGGGTGCAACATTCAACGACGTGGCAAGAACTGGAGCGGATCGACGGGTTTGCCCTGACGGCGGATTTCAAAATGCAGTTTCACCCGGTCAGTGCCCGTGGACCCCATTTCAGCAATAGCCTGCCCTGCCTTGACCTGCTGCCCTTCCCGTACCAACAGCCTGCGGTTGTGACCGTAGGCACTGACGTAGGTATCGCTGTGTTTGATGATGATCAGTTCGCCGTAGCCCCTTAATCCACTCCCGGCGTATACCACTGCACCACCAGACGCAGCAAAAACAGGCTGTCCCAAATCACCGGCGATATCAATGCCTTTATTCAAACTACCGTTTGAAGCAAATTTTCCAATTAATACGCCGTTGGCGGGCCACGTCCAGCCGCCAGCCGTACGCTCTGCGGCGGGGACTGTGGTAACGGTCGTGGTAGTGCTCGATGGGGCGCTGGTTATCACCTTGCCACCACTGACGGACGGTACAGGTGTGCCCACCGGGCGCCGGGTAACGGTGGTCTTGCTCGAGGACGAAGGGCTGGAAACCACGGTGGTACTACCGGTCGAACCACTGTTGAAGCGGATCGGCTGACCTGGGCGAATGGTGTAAGGCGCCGGAATGTTGTTGCGCGCTGCCAGCTCCTTGTAGTCCCAGCCGTAACGGAAGGCGATCGAGAACATCGTGTCGCCCGGTTTGACGATGTATTGACCAGTGGTCACGGTCGGCCGCTTGGGCGCTGCGTTGTTGCGGTCCACCACCCGGGCGCTGCTCGAGCCGGTACTGGAACAGCCCGTCAGCAGCGTGCCCATGGCCAGTGCCACCACCAGGAGCTTGAAAAACGACCGATCCTTGCGCTGCAGACTGATTGTGTGACCCACCCGCGCTCCCCTCATGGTGCCGAAAACCGACTAAACAAAATGCAATAATGTTGCAATTATAACCGAGCCCACTGAAGTGTGGGCGCGCAGGCAAAACATCAAAAGTCTTTCAGGACGTGCTTGGTTTTTTCAGCACTCGCCCGCCACATAGACAGGTACACGCCACAGGAATTCGTTGCGGCTGCAAATATTCCCTGTGACTCAGGCCAGCGGGCCATTGAGCAGCGGCACAAAGCGCACCGTACCCATGACTCGTCGAGAGAAGCCGTGCTCTTCACGGACGATCATCAACAGCTGCTGTTGCTCGCCAGCGGGGCCAACCGGGATCACCAGGCGCCCGCCAGGTGCCAGTTGATCGAGCAGCGCTTGCGGCACCTCAGGCGCCACGGCCGTCACGATAATGCCGTTGTAAGGCGCCAGCGCCTGCCAGCCATCGCAGCCGTCGCCCCAGCGGAACACGACATTGCGCAGGTTGAGTTCGAGCAGCCGCTCCTTGGCCCGGTCCTGCAGGACCTTGATCCGCTCTACCGAGAACACTCGCTCGACCAACTGCGCCAGCACCGCCGTCTGGTATCCCGAGCCTGTGCCGATTTCCAGCACCTTGTCCAAGGGGCCGGCCTCGAGCAGCAGCTCGCTCATGTGCGCAACCATGAACGGCTGGGAGATGGTCTGGTTGTGCCCGATCGGCAGCGCCGTGTCTTCGTAGGCGCGGTGCGCCAGTGCTTCATCGACGAACAGATGACGCGGCGTACGGCGGATCACGTCAAGCACCTTGGGGTTGGATACGCCCTCTTCGGTCAGACGCTGGATCAGCCGTTCGCGGGTACGTTGCGAGGTCATGCCAATTCCGCGGCGCTGCAGATCGTCCTGTTCGCGCATCAGAGCACGCCCTCCAGCCAGCCGCTGAGCTGGTCGAAGGCATCGTTGAAGGTGCGGTCGAGCTGCAGCGGGGTGATCGACACATAGCCCTGCATAACGGCATGGAAGTCGGTACCCGGACCGCCATCCTCGGCGTCCCCGGCCACGGCGATCCAGTAGCCTTCCTTGCCGCGCGGGTTGACCACCTTGGTGGGCGCCGCCGCACGTGCACGATGGCCCAGCCGGGTGACCTGAATACCGCGGATATGCTCCAGCGGCAGGTTGGGGATATTGATGTTGAGCACGGTGCGCGGCGGCAACTGCAGGCGCGACTGCGCCTCGACCAGGCGCCGGGCAATATGGGCGGCAGCGGGCAGGTTGTCGGGCTGGCGCGACACCAGCGAGAACGCCAGCGAGGTGCCACCGAGAAAACGCCCTTCCAGCGCAGCGGCGACGGTGCCGGAATACAGCACGTCATCGCCCAGATTGGCGCCCAGGTTGATCCCCGAGACGACCATCTCCGGCGTTTGCGGCAACAGCCCGTTGAGCCCCAAGTGGACACAATCGGTGGGCGTGCCATTGAGGCTGATGAAGCCATTGGCCAGAACCTGCGGATGCAGTGGCCGGTCCAGCGTCAGCGAACTGCCGGCGCCGCTCTTGTCTTGGTCCGGGGCGATCACCGCGCACTCGGCATAGTCCGCCAGCGCTGCATGCAGCGCGGCGAGGCCCGGGGCGGTAACACCGTCGTCGTTGGAAATCAGAATACGCATGGGCTGTCCGTCTGCCCTACCGGCACCAGATCGACTAGCTCGCGCACCACGACGGTGGCGAAGCATCCGGCCGGCAGGACGAATTCCAGTTGCAGGATATCAAGCTCGGGATAATGCCACGTCAGGCCGCCAATAGGGAGCCGCAGGATGCGCCGTTCGTGACTCATGCCCGCCCGCGCCAGCCAATGTCCCAATGCAGCATGTTGTGCACCGACAGCGGACTCCAGTTCGGCGGTGGCGCCGGTGGTTGGCGTAGGCCCCTCCCCCCACAGCGGACCGGTCGGGTGCAGGTCGAGAATGGCCAGACGCGGATCGGCGCACTCGGCCTCGCCCGCCGGGAAGAAGCTGCGGCTATCGGTGAACGCCAGCAAGTCGCCCACCTGTGCCCGCTGCCAGCTGCCGTCGGCGACCCGCGCTGCCAGCACCTGGTTGAACAGGTAGCTGCGTCCGGCCGAGAGCAGCCGCGAACGCACATTGCGCTGCTCGGGCAGTGCGGCACGCTCGGCCCAGCTCTGCGCATCCTGGACATTGCCGCCGCCATGGCCAAAGCGCTGGCTACCGAAGTAGTTGGGCACGCCTTGGGCCTTGAGCTGGTGCAAGCGCGCATCCAGCGCGGCATGGTCAGCCGTCAACGCTGTCAGGCGCAGAGTGAAACCGTTGGCCGAATGCGCGCCGCGCTGCAGTTTGCGCAGGTGCCGGTCGCGCTTGAGGATGCGCAGGGTGTCGTCTTCGGCGCGGCTCAGGTCAGGGTCGGCCTTGCCCGGCAGGTGCAGGCTGAACCACTGGCGGGTCAAGGCCTGACGGTCCTTGAGGCCGGCATAGCTGATCGCGCGCAGCGGCACACCGGCGGCGCGGGCCAAGCGGCGGGCGGCTTCTTCGGTGTTGAGGTCGCGTTTCTCGACCCACAGCCAGAGGTGTTCACCCTGCCCGGTCAGCGGAATGTCGAGCACTTCATCGACCTGGAAGTCTTCCGCGACTGCCTTGAGCACAGCGCTGCCCAGCGCTTCACCCGAAGCGCGTGGCCCGAGCAGTTCCAATTCGGTCATAGCGCCAGCAGCAGGGCTACCGCATGCACGGCGATCCCTTCCTCACGGCCAGTGAAACCGAGCTTCTCGGTGGTGGTGGCCTTGACGTTGACCTGGTCGAGCTCGACTTGCAG
>Ga0247813_10001938_pt1 | contig 14820 bp, 14 predicted proteins | sample UWRJL169409C1_FD_180719 | JGI IMG/M metagenome (GOLD analysis project Ga0247813, IMG submission 180719) | Plant litter microbial communities from Arlington Agricultural Research Station in Wisconsin, United States - UWRJ-L169-409C-1 | ecosystem: Environmental > Terrestrial > Plant litter >... | reverse complement strand
ATTCTGAACGCATCGCCCATAAACTGCCCGGTCTGGGTAATATTTACATTAAACTTAGTGTCCCTGTCAGTATAAGCATAGAGATCAATTATCTCATCAATCAACCGCTGAAAGTCTATTGAAGACGTGTCTGATACGTTTTTATTATTTTTATAGTACTGCAGGGTTTTCTGGATATAATAATCCAGTTTGTTGGAACAGGATTCTATCAGTTCCCAGTATTCGCCGCTGCTATGGTAAAGTCCTTCCATCTTTACAAGGTTCACAATGCCGATCACTGAAACCAGTGGTGCGCGGAGCTCGTGAGAGATGCTGTAAATAAAGCGGTTTAATTCGTCGTTTGTTTTTTCGAGTTCCTGGACCTTATTTCTGAGATCTATCTTTGCCCTGTAGGCATCATGTGCATTTTTTATTGAATTATGCAGTTCCAGGTCGTTCCAGGGTTTAGTGATATAACGGTAAATATCACCGTGGTTAATTGCGTCCGCAAGCGCTGCAATATCCGTATATCCTGTTAAAAGAATCCTTACCGGATCGGGATAAGTATCGGTTATACTTTTAAAAAATTCGACGCCGGTAGTATGCGGCATTTTCTGATCCGCAATAATTACTTCAACAGAAAGGTTTTGTAAAACTTTAAGTCCTTCCGCAGCAGAGTTTGCTGTATAAATTTCATATTGTCTTCTGAAACTTGCCTTAAATGCGAGAAGATTATTCTCTTCATCATCAATATATAAAACTTTAACAGGCGAACGAGTCATATTTATCAAATGTTTACAGGCAAGGTAATAATAAATTCTGTACCAAGTTTTACTTTTGTGATAACATCAATATGGCCTTTGTGTTTTTCGATAATACTGAACACAATTGATAAGCCCAGACCGGTTCCTTCACCTACCTCTTTTGTGGTAAAAAAGGGTTCAAATATCTTCTGTTTGATCTCCTCCGTCATACCCGGCCCGGTATCTTTGATACTGATTTTTACGTGGTTATCCTCTTCCCATGTACTGATATAAAGATGTTCTACAGCTTCCTGGTCCTGTTTGATTTTAATCGCCTGGATAGCATTAGTGATCAGGTTCATGAAGACCTGATTTATTTTTCCCGGTAAACATTCTACCAGAGGTAATTGCTTCAGGTCTTTGATAATCGTAACATAAGACGGAACGGTGCTTCGCAGTAAAACAAGCGTAGATTCCAGTCCTTCGTTGAGATCCACCGGTTTTGTATCACTTTCATCCAGCCTGCTGAAATTTTTAAGACTTCTGATGATTTCTGCTGTTCTTTTGGCACCTTCCCCGATTCCTGAAAGGAGGGAGTTGATCTCGGTTTTAATAAACTCGATATCAATCTGTCTTTTGAACGCATTTACAGCTGCAAGCTGCTGATTTATATCCTGTTCCGGGTCCAGTTCTTCATATTTCTGGATTAAATCATACAAATCATTAATATCAAGTTCCAGTGGTTTAATATTGGAGGTGACAAAATTGATCGGGTTGTTGATTTCATGAGCAATCCCTGCCGTAAGCTGACCTAGACCGGCCATCTTTTCTGCGTCGACCAGTTGTGATTGTGCTTCTTTTAATTCTTTAAGGGTAAGGTTTAACGTACTGTTCGAATTCTGTAATTCCTGTGTGCGTTTATCCACCTGGATTTCCAGTTCAATATTTTGTTCACGGATCAGTCTTTCGTTCTCTTTGGAGATCTTAAGCGCCATTTCCTGCGACTGGTCTTTGTCTTTCCGGTACACATTTATTTTGTCTGCCAAAGCAAAAGAAAGCAGTGTAATCTGTATCACCGAACCAATTTCCAGGATATACGACGTGAACAGATTATACTGGATCAGGTTGAAATTCCGCAGTACAAAAATAACTACGCAAAGTAAAAAAATCGTGTAGGCAATCAAAAAGAACATAGCGGGGCGCAGGCCTTTTCTCCTGATTACATTCGCTACGTACAGGAAGTACAGGGAACCCAGTAAGGCTAAAGATTGCAGCGACTGGATACTGATTACATGGTAACCTGCTATCCATGTGAAGAGCGACAGAAAATAGAGCGCAATAAAGAAATTGATCCCTTTATTTAATCCCGGTGTATGTTTTTTGGTTTGTAAAAACCTTTTCAGGAACAGTGCAGTGGTAATGCCCGAGAAAAACGGGACCAGGAAAGAGCTGTTAATAGCAAGCCATGGGCTTTGCGGCCATAAAAACTTAAACGCATAACCCTGGAAAGTTGCCTGTGTAAGGCCTACAAAAAAAATGTAAATGATATAATAAACGTAGCTCGAATCTTTTACCGTAAACGAGATAAAAAGGTTATACAGAATCATAATCGCAATGATCCCCGTGTAAATACCAAAAAGGATATTTTTGTTATTATCGTTGGTAAAGACCGCTTTAGCGGTGCCTACTGAAATGGGCAGCTGGATCTGGTCCGTAGAATTCACACTGATGTAAAATACCTTACGCTGGTTCTTTTCAATATGGATCGGGAAAATGTAATTCGGATTGTTGATAATCCGTTCATGAAATGGTTTGTATTTACCGAGGCGGGAAGACTCATAAAGCTGATTATGATCTTCAGAATATAATGTTATGCTGTCGATCGCGGGCTGGTCTATCACCAGCATCAGATCTTTAGAAAGGCTTTGGTTTTCGATGGTGAATTTAACCCAGATCTTATCGGAAGTAATACCGAGATTTGGTACTTTCTGGTCCAGGTATTGAAATTTATTTTTTATGACCTCACTGATATTCAGTGTGTTGGATGGGTCTTTGAAGATGAAAATACCCTCGTCAATCTTTAGCGTTTCATTGTCATTTCTGAAGACCAGTGTGCTGTCCACATTGGCGTAACAGGTAGTACAGCCTGTAATGAAGAATGCAAAAAGTAAAAAAAATATTTGCTTAAAGTGCATTTTAAAGATTTGGGATGTTCAAATTATATTCCAGCTGGTAAACGCCTTTAGGTCCTCTTTCTTCAATGATCTGGTTAGGGTTATCCCTCAGTGAAAGTATTTTGACGGTCTCCGATTCGTCGGCATGACTCAAATCTTCAGGGTCCCTCAGTCGCATCGCCGTCGCAACAAGGTCATCTTTAGGGTAGTAAAACAACCCGTTATTTCCCAATGTCGTTTCGATCTGGCAGCCAACCCTTCTTCCCATTCTTACGGTAACCGGGGCACATAATACGAATAAACTGACGATCGGTAATTTTGCTGCAAGCACGGAGCCAACCCTTGCCAGGACGTGGCTTCCGATACCCATACCGGCTACCTCTCTCGAATTCCATAACCCGCATAATTCGCAGGTACCGCCACGTTCAAAATCCTCATCGATCATTTCATAAACTTTAGGATCATATTTTCCGATAGCAGTGGAAATCGGCAGTTCGTACTGATCGGATTTAATCTGGATGCGCGCACCGCCATATACAAATTTGGTTTCCTGATCCTCTACCAGGATAACTATCGTTTTCGGGTCGTCTACCCAATCTTGCCTGTTAGAAGTGATTTGTGTTATTCCATAAAGTTCAAGTAGTCTTTTATGCCCAACGATAAATTTTGCGCACGCTTCCGGTTCATCAGGAGCTCTGAATGTTCTAATATGTATCATTGTCGCCGGTTATAATGTTAATTGTATTGAATTCATCAGTAAATAAATCATCAAAGTCTACAAAGTATCTTCCCGAAGCCGTAAACTGGTTAAGCAAAATCTTTCTGCTTATATCCGTAATCATTGCTCCGCCTAATGTAACTGCAGAGGCTAGCTGCGGCCATCCGACAATTGTTTTATTCATTTCGCCTACCGATCTTTTCATGGCTTCGGACAGGTTTTCAAAACCGATAATTTTGCCGAGGTAACCAATTTTTTCAGGGATGGTCAGTGTATTTAATTTTTCTGTTAGTTCATCTGCGTTTAAGGCTTCAAGCTCCTCAACTTTTCCATGAAAAATAGGTCTTTCAGGTTCAAGGTCAAAGCGTTCCACATCAAGCATGCCTTTGTCGTTTGTATCCATCACTACCGGGATACCAAGCGCTTTCGCCTTAATCCGCGCAAGGATTTTGATATCAATACCATCACATTCTTCAACAAGGATATCCAGTTTACCATTACCTGTAAAAAACTCGTCGATAGTACCCAGTGTAATGCCCGCTGTAAAACAGATCACATTGATATACGGGTCGAGCTCAGCGATTTGTCTCGCTGCCACGATTGATTTATTTAAACCAAGATCCTGTATATTAACTTTGATCCTGTTCATATTGCTCAGTTCTATTTCATCAAAATCGGCAAGGCGTAATTCTCCGCATGTACGTTCCATAGCTAATGTTAAAGCTATACTTTGTCCGACAGATAACCCAATAATCCCGATTTTTTTATTTTTTAACGTTTCAATCTCCTCTGGCGTGATCTTATAGACGTTTCTGCTGGTACGTACCTGCGCAAACTCCTGCTCATCTAAAGTGTGGACCAGTTTTTTTGACCATGGATAATAAACCCATACACCGTACATATCGCTGTCACCATTAATATGTTTGGCTACCAGTTCTGCTGATTCTTCTTTGGTTAATCTTTGCTGCGGGTGGTTGAGTTTAATTAACTCTGCTAGTTGCCCGGCAATCGTATCATAGATGATAATATCCGGATTGGAATTGATTAAAGCATTTAGCTGTTCTTGATCATTCTGATTAATTATCCGGTAATAAAGCGGGCGGTAAACGGGAGATTGGCTTGGAGCATTAACACTAGAACTAATCTTATTCATTTTGCTATTTTAGGTGAGCTTTTGCGTAAAACTGATCAATTATTATTTCGAAATAATTTTTATCCGAAATTAGTTTTTTTGAATTTATAAAAGCAATATATTTAACAAAAAAATCTAAGAAAAACGAATGAATTCCGACACCTTAATAAATGTGCTCTACGTAGATGATGAAGTTCATAATCTAAACTCTTTTAAAGCAGGGTTTAGAAGAAAATTTAATGTTTTTACGGCAGAATCTGCCCTGGAAGGCAGGAAAATTTTGGAAACTGAACTGATCCATATCATTATTACCGATCAGCGGATGCCGGTAACCACCGGTATAGAATTTTTGGAGTCGATTATTCCTGATTTTCCGGATCCGATACGGATTTTGCTGACTGGTTACGCTGATATTAACGCTGTTATTGATGCGATTAATAAAGGCCAGGTCTATAAATATATCCAGAAGCCCTGGATGGATGAAGATCTGCGGATAAATATTGAGAAGGCTTTTGAGATTTATTCACTTAGAAAAGAGAATAGAGAGTTGACGGAAGCTTTACTTGTTGTAAACAAACAGCTGGAATTTCTGCTTAGGCAAAACCTGCTGTCTTAAAATAAAATATCCTGATGAGGCAGCTGTTCAAGCTGTCTTATCAGGATATTTGTATGATTATCAATACGCTTATAGTTCTTTTCTTAGTCTTGCGACAGGGATATTCATCTGTTCCCGGTATTTGGCTACCGTTCTGCGGGCGATATTATAACCTTGTTCCTTCAGGATTTCGGTCAGCTTTTCATCGGCAAGCGGCTTACGTTTATCTTCGTTGCCGATACAGTCTTCCAGGATTTTCTTTACTTCTTTATTTGATACTTCTTCACCGCTTTCAGTTTGTATCGCCTCGGAGAAAAATGATTTTAAAAGGAAAGTTCCGAATTCCGTCTGTACATATTTAGAGTTGGCAACTCTGGATACCGTAGAAATATCCATATCAATCTTATCAGCAATATCTTTCAGGATCATCGGGCGCATCTTACGCTCGTCGCCAGTCAGCAAGTATTCATACTGGTACTGCATGATCGCATTCATGGTTTTCAGCAAGGTTTGCTGACGCTGTTTAATCGCATCGATAAACCATTTTGCAGAATCCAGTTTTTGCTTTACGAATTGTACTGCTTCTTTTAGTTTTTTATCTTTTTGCGCCGCTTTATCGTAGTGTTCAAACATATCAATATAAGAACGGCTAACCCTTAATTCCGGCGCGTTCTTAGAATTCAGTGTCAGTATAAGTACCGAATCATTATTTGATATATGGAAATCAGGAATTACCTGTAATTGTTTGGTAGTAACTTGGTTGGAGTCTCCCGGTTTTGGGTTCAGACGAAGGATTTCTGCAATGATTTCTTTCAGATCTTCACTGTTCAGCCCTAATGATTTTTCCAGTTTATCGTAATGCTTCCTCGTAAATTCGTCCAGATAATTCTCTACGATAAGGATAGCTTTCTGAATGATCGGGTTTAACGGATCTTTTCTGCGGAGCTGAAGGGTAAGACATTCCTGAAGGTCCCTCGCAGCAATTCCCGGAGGATCAAAACTCTGGATCACTTTAAGCATTTCCAGTACATCTTCTTCTTCGACCATTGCGTTTTGTGAAAAAGCAAGGTCATCTATCATCGAAGTGATGGGTCTTCTTAAATATCCGTCATCGTCCAGGCTGCCTATGATCTGTTTACCAATAATGAAATCCTGATCGGACAGAGGTACAAGATCAAGCTGTTCCTGCAGACTTTCAAAAAAGGTACTCTCAATTGCTATCGGAGTTTCCTTTTTCTCTTCGTCATCGTCATTGTTATTATAAGAAGTGCTGTAATCGTTCCCGCTGTCATCCTGTAAATAGTCATCCACATTAAATTCATCAGTACTTTCTTCTTTCGGGCCGCCATCAAAATCTTCCGGTGTATCATTAAGATCGTCGTATTCTCCTTTAGGTTCTTCCGCAATCATTAAACTTGGGTCTTCTAACGCTGGATTTTCTTCCAATTCTTCTTTTATACGGGTATCCAGTGAAACAGTAGGTACCTGCAGCAATTTGATAAATTGAATTTGTTGTGGAGAAAGTTTTTGAAGTAACTTTTGTTGTAAATGTTGTTTAAGCATGTTTTGTAGAAAAGGTATTTTGACCCGTTTCAAAAATAAGCATTTGGTTTAGATATAAACTATAGACTGGTGCTATTATTATAATTGAATGGATTTTTCATCATAAATTCATTGATTTCTAATAACTATTTATACTTTTAAATGATAAGTCAACATATTAAAAGTTTTCATTATGGGTTTTATTAAAGAATTTAAGGAGTTTGCCGTTAAGGGAAACGTGGTAGACCTGGCTGTCGGGGTTATTATCGGCGGGGCCTTTGGGAAGATCGTAACCTCTATGGTAAACGATCTGATTATGCCCCCGATCAGTTTGCTGATTGGTGATAAAGGGTTTACCAATCTGTATGTTCCTTTGAACAGTAAAGTAAGGGAATTTGTTGCGGCTAATCCTACTGCATCCCTTGAAGAAGCTAAAAAGGCAGGACCTGTATTTGCATGGGGTAACTTTGCGACAGAGGTTATTAATTTTATCATTCTTGCATTTATTATCTTTTTGATGGTAAAAGCTATTAATGCGATGAAACGTAAAGAAGAAGAAGTTCCCAAAGCACCACCCGCACCTTCTAAAGAAGAAGTGTTATTAGGAGAGATCAGGGATTTACTGAAGACCAGGACTTTATAGACCGTTCCTGCAACACCTGATATTTCAGACAGAAAGGCAGCATAACATCCGGAGATAAAACCTAGAGCAGGAAAGGTGATTCGGGATATTATGCTGTTTTATGATCTTTATTTAGCTGCTACGGGTTCGGTAACAATGATGTAATCACCCAGCGACAGGTAGTTATTCCATTGCGGATCAGCGAAATCCGTTGCTGCGAAACAAGAGATATTAGCTACATTCAGTTTAGCTGCATATTTTTTCAGCTGTGCCACAGTGCCGATCTTTTCATCACTGTGAAAGCGTCCGTTCACCTGTAAAATTTTGCGTTTAGGGTTTGTCTTTGCGTATTTGGCGATTGCCCATGCCATGGAAGCATCCCATAAATTCTGGGTCTGGAAAATCTTCATAGTCCCCATGTCATGTCCGCCCATACTTTCTTTGAATTTTTCGTAATACCTGCCGGCAGCAGTATCGACTGGCAGGGGAGGCAGGAATAATTTTGAAGCCGCAGAAAATTCATTTAATTTCTGTAATCCCGAGTAGGTAACAGCATTGCTGTATCTGGTCGCTACATTACCACCAATTACATCCGTTTTATTCAGTTTGGCTGCTTCTACCAATGGTTTATAGTCTTTATAGTTGTTCCATGCACGTGCTTCTTTGATGAAGTTCTTCTCAGAGATCAGGGAAGAAAGATATTCATTGATAACCGGCTGTACATCTGTAGCGAACATCTCCATAGTAAGAGCGGTACCAGGATAGCTAAGTGTCATTTTCCGGAAAATCTCTGCCTCTAATAAATGTCCGATAGAGTCATTATGTTCTTCACCGAATACCAGAACATTGATGTTGTTCAGATTTTTAACCAATTCGTCCAGGGTAGTGATTTTCTTATTTTTAACATCGTAGATTTTATAGGTCTGTTCCTGCGCCTGCGCAAAAACAATTGCGGGTAAAAAAAATGATATGATGAGAAGAAGTGTATATTTCATAAATCAAATTAACAAAAAAAAATCAGCAGTACCGGACCCCTGAAAATTTTACCGGTAAAAATAGGATGTTCACCGACTGTTTACCGCTGCATGGAGATTTGCACTATAGGAATTGACTGGCAGGGAGTAGATTTGGTAAAAATAAATAGAATGAAACCTGAACAGATTACTTCTTACAAAAAGTAATGAATAATCTTTTGCAAGCTTCATTATAATTAAAAAACAAATTATTTATCATGAAAACCTATAATAATTCTAACAATCATTCCAGCAGGATGTGGAGTGGTTTGATTCTCTTACTCATCGGATGTATATTCTTTCTGAGGAATTTTGGCATCTCATTGCCGCACTGGGTATTTAGTTGGCACATGATCCTGATTGTCATCGGACTTGCGGTAGGTGCCAAACGGAATTTTACAGGCAGCGGATGGCTGATTATGGTACTGATCGGCGGGTACTTCACCTTGCAGGATATTGCCAGCCTCAATTTTTCAAGGTATGGTTTCGCAGTAGTCCTAGTAGGGCTGGGATTGTTCCTGATATTAAAGCCTTCTAAACGAAGCAAGTATATGGACGAAAAAAAAAAGGCAGACTTCAGTTCAACTGACGACCTGAACAGCGCTTCCGAAGATGCGGATACCAATTCAGGACCGTTCGTGCAGGATGATACTGTTGCGATAGATGACTTTGTAGATGTTGTAAATGTTTTCTCTGGCAGTAAGCAGCATATCTATTCTAAAAAATTCAAAGGGGGCGAGGTGGTTTCCATTTTCGGAGGTTGCGACCTTAACCTTTCACAGGCTGATTTTTCAAATACAGTCGTTCTGGAAATCACCGCTATTTTTGGTGGGGTAAAAATTATAGTGCCGCCAACCTGGACTGTTAAGTCTGATGTTACAGCTATATTCGGCGGACTGGACGATAAACGGAGTGTGCTTTCAGTAACTGAAGAACCTCGTAAAATAATCATTATCAAAGGGCTGGCCTTATTTGGCGGGGTGGATATCAGGAACTTTTAAACAGCAGAGCCGTGAGTAATAACCCCTTATTCAGCAAGAAGGTATTAAGAACAGCAGTAATACTGTTTTCTGCATGGATAGCTGCATTTATACTGCTGTTCTATTATACCCTTAATTTTAACTGGTATGCCTCTGTGGCAGACAGTGTAATTACTAATGTTTTATTGCTGCTGTCGTGCCTGCTGATCAGCACTATCCTCAGGTTTTATCAGCCAAAGCAGGAAATAGTTTTATTTGTGATTGTCCTGGCCATAGCCCTGTCTATCACCGCTGCTTTTTCAAGCCAGTATATACTGGCGGCCATATTTGTGAAATACCGTTCTTATCTGAACTTTCTGTTGGTTTCGCTGCCTTTCCGGTCTATTGTCCTGTTTGTGTTTTTAAGCTGGTGTGCTTTTGCTAATTTACTCTGGTACCGTTTAGAAGAGCAGTCTGAAATGCAAAACCGATTGTTTATGACACAAAACCTGGCTAAAGAAGCAGAATTAAATAAATTACGGCATCAGTTGCAACCCCACTTTTTATTTAACAGCCTGAACTCCGTATATGCGCTTACTATCGTAAACCCGAAGGAGGCCGGAACTATGATTACCAAACTGGCTTCATTTTTAAGAGGGACATTAAAGCGTGATGATGAGGTGTGGGTCAGTGTAGCAGAAGAGATGGAATACATTCAGCTTTACCTTGATATTGAGAAAGTCAGATTTAGCCACCGTTTAAACCTGGATGTGCAGGTCGATGAAAATACTTTAGCCTTATGCCTTCCCGGTACGCTCTTGCAGCCGATTGTGGAAAATGCGATCAAATTCGGACTTTACAATACTTCTGCGGCGATATTAATTTCCGTCCATGTTACACTGGAGAACAATCTTTTAAAGATCAGTGTCAGTAATCCTTACGATCCTGAAATGAAAGCGACAGGCGGGACAGGATTTGGGTTGACAGCAATCAGAAGAAGGTTATATTTGCTCTTCGCAGACAGTACATTGCTGCAGACCACAGCTATGGAAGGTAATATCTATTTAACAACGCTTAAAATACCACAGAAAGATGATTAGAACCATACTCATTGATGATGAACCTTTAGCGAGGGATATTGTAAAATATTATCTGAAGAATTTTCCTGGTATTGAGATCGTCGCAGAGTGCAGTGACGGATTTGAGGGATTAAAAGCGATCAACCAGTACCGCCCGGATTTTATTTTTCTGGATATCCAGATGCCAAAGATCAATGGTTTTGAAATGCTGGAACTGGTCGAAAACCCACCTGCGGTTATATTTACTACCGCTTTTGATGAGTTCGCCATTAAAGCTTTTGAAGTGAATGCGGTAGATTACCTTTTAAAACCGATAGAGCAGGAGCGGTTTGACCAGGCCCTGAAAAAACTGCCATCTAAATTAAAGCAACCGCAGTTGCCGGATGAGCTGCTGGAGACAGCCTCTTTAAGTCCGGCACAGCACAACAGGGTAGTGGTTAAAACCGGTGGTGTAATTAAAATTATCCCTGTGGCCGACATACATTATTTTGAAGCGGATGATGACCATGTGAAATTAAGTACGACCGACGGGTTCTATCATAAGAACAAAACCATGAGTTTCTTTGAACAGACACTGGACAGTGCGCAGTTCATCCGGATCCATCGTTCCTACCTGATCAACCTGGCGCAGGTCAGTAAAATAGAACTGAAAGAAAAAGATAGTTATATCGTCCTTTTAAAGTCAGCTATTTGGTTACCAGTCAGTAAAACAGGATATACCAAATTGAAATCCGCTTTAGGATTATAAATTACAGCGAAAAATGCAAACACATATTGAATCTATTTGCATTTTATAAAAAATCACGCTATATTTGCACCTCTTATTTAAAAAAATAATAGTTAAGATATCATACAGTTATGAAAAGAACATTCCAACCTTCGCAAAGAAAGAGAAGAAACAAACACGGCTTCCGCGAAAGAATGGCTACAGCAAACGGTAGAAGAGTATTAGCTTCTCGTCGTGCAAAAGGAAGAAGCAAATTATCAGTTTCTGACGAACGTCGTCACAAAGCATAATTTTGATTGCTGCACTTTAAGTGCCGGCAGATCATTATATCTGCGAATATGCGATCAAAAACATGAAGAAATTTACCAAAGAAGAACGGTTATGCAGCAGGAAATCATTAGACCTGCTATTTAAGAACGGTTCTTCTTTTTTATTGTACCCTTTCAGGGTTTCTTACTTATTTGTGCCAGGAAAAACCACTTTTCCGGCACAGGTAGTGATTAATGTATCTAAAAAGAGGTTTAAGCGTGCGCATGACAGGAACCTGATCAAGCGCAGAACACGTGAAGCTTACCGGATGCACAAATCGTCTGCACTTTATCCATTGCTCGATCATCCTGATCAGCTTTTATTGCTTTCCCTTCAATTTATTGGCAAAGAACATTACGAATATGCTTTTTTTGAAAAAAAGATGAGTGGTGTTCTGCAAAAGCTTATTTTAACCATAAAAAAAGATGGGACTGATTAAACGCTTAATCGGCTGGTTGTTTCTGGGCCTGATTAAATTCTATCAGTGGTTTATATCACCACTTTTAGGTTCAAGTTGCCGTTTTACACCTACCTGTTCACAATACGGTATTGAAGCGATCACTAAACACGGGCCTTTTAAAGGCGGATGGCTTACCCTGAAGCGTATCGGCCGCTGCCATCCCTGGGGTTCCCATGGGCATGATCCGGTTCCATAATCTAAAATCAACTATATTTGCTGCAATGGCTACCATACTCCAAATTGAAACAGCTACACAAGTGTGTTCAGCTGCGTTATCTGTCAACGGTAAAACGATCGCTCTAAAAGAACTTGCTGCGCAAAATATCCATGCGGGCAGCCTTACTTTGTTTATCCAGGAAGTCATGCGGCAATCGGGTATAGCCTATCAAAGCCTGGATGCTATTGCGGTAAGCAAAGGTCCGGGTTCCTACACGGGCTTGCGGATCGGGGTTTCAACCGCCAAAGGAATTTGTTTTGCACAGGATAAGCCGCTGATCGGAATTGATACTTTGCAGATGATGGCAAAAGGGTTTTTAACGGAACATGCGGATTACAGCGGATTGATTTGTCCGATGATTGATGCGAGAAGGATGGAGGTGTTTACTGCCATGTACGACCAGCACCTTGCGGAAGTATTACCTGTCAGCGCAAAAATAATCGATGAGGAATCTTACCGGACAGAACTGAAAAATCACCATGTTACATTTATTGGTGACGGCGCAATGAAATGCAGCAGCGCCATCCTGTCTCCGAATGCCAGGTTTTCTGATCTTAATTTTAATTCTGCTGGTAATATGAGCAGTCTCGCATTTGAGGCTTTTAAAAATGGTCAATTTGAAGATGTAGCTTATTTTGAGCCTTATTACCTGAAAGACTTCGTGATCACACAAGCGAAAAAGAAAGTCTGATTTTTTAGTCTCTTCTGAACATATTAAAGAAACGGCTAAAGAAACCCTCTCCGCGGTCAGCATCGCCTCCTACACCGGGCATATAACTGCTGTTTTGCGGGTGTTCCACCACATAACCGAATTTAATTGCCATTCCCATATATACAGAAGCGCCAGTGTAACCGGTGTTTACATTTACCTGCTGTCTGATTGCTGTCGTACGCAATAAATTGTCAGTCCCGAGGTAAAATTCAAAGTTAGGCGTCTGGTACATCACCTGCGTTCCGAGCATTGCCAGGCCAAGCATATTATAAGTAGGTGTCACGCTCAATGAAAACTCATTTTTCTTAAAGGTATTCACCAGTGCGACGTCGCCACCCGGATAAAATACGTTTTTAGATATAATCAGATTAGGCGTATAAAACTGAAAAGTTTTGGAAATCAAAAAATCAACTTTTGCATTGGTTGCTGAATAAATACTCTTACGGCGGTCAGCATCCGTGAAAAGGTGGTAAATATCTTTTTTCAGTTGCTCCTGGTTATTGTCGGTCCTTGGCAGCACTACCTCTCCATTGTCAACAAATGAATCGTGCGATTTGCTGTTCCATTTAATAAAACCCAGGTCTTTCACATTGGCCATAATAAAAACGCCGGTTTTGGATTTGTACGTGGTACCAAAACTAGCGGAGATACCGGGATTCTTAAAATCAGGTCTCAGCATTTTGGTGGAGATTTCACTGGTATCTAAAAAATTGGATTTATATCGTGCTGTCACCCCAATGGCTAAACTTCCCTGGGCATCAACAATCCGTACATTTGAATTGGTAACATCAACATTATTGTAAGTTATCCCGCTTAACAAACTTAGCTTTCCCCCGAATGAAAGTCTCTTATCATAATTTTCACGGTACGTGATACTGAATTGATGATAGGATTGTCCGTATGCGTTTCCATTAAACAATCCGTCCTGCGCCGTTGTAAAACGATGATAGTTATTTATAGCAACCAGTGTTTCGTTAGAGTAATCCGCAAACCCGTCAGCACGCAACTGCCACGAAAAGCCCATTTCCTGCTGGAATTTGTACGACTTAAACAATCTGAAGGTCAATAAATAAATATTGGTGGAGATACTGGCTTTGTTTCTCCCGTTTGTACCTATCGGCACACCCGAGGCGTCATATTCCCCATTAAACTTCCCGCCGTTGATCAGTGAACGGAGTGGGAAATTGGAATCCCCTTTATTAGACAGGTTTAACCCAAGGTTCGGGAACAGGAAATTGGACGCATAATGACGTGATGAATCCAGTACAAATGCTTTTTGTGCCGGGTTTTCAAAAGCATCGAATAAGGTTTTTGTATTAAATAATCCGAATTGCTGTGCTTTAAGCTGTGTGCTTAAGGAAATGATAGTAAATAAGATAAGGTATATTTTTTTCATAGATCAAACGCGTCCCTAAAGATGGTAATTTAAACAGATGATTACAGTTTAAATTTCTGTTAAAATTAATGTATTAGTATTGTTTATGCAGTGATCATGAGCTAAATCGTTAATTTTTTTGGTATTCTGCTGGTCGTTGTTTCCTCAGTCTTATACTGCAGCTATCATCACTTAATTAGCATTACTTTTTGTAAGCGATGAGTTGCTGGTCTCTTCATTTTGTATATCAGGCGGGGTATTAATTAATAAATTTGTTTGAAAATTTCCTTTGTCGCCATTCAGCTGGAAAATAAATGAACTGAAAATCCCCAGTCCCTCTGCCGACATAAAGTGTTTATGGTAAGGAGCGTATAATGTATTACTGCTCAGTTCCGCGGAGTTCTTTCTGTTTACATAATAAGTTACGCTCGCACTGTTAGAAAGCTGGCTGTATTGATTGATAT
>Ga0247813_10001936_pt1 | contig 14846 bp, 9 predicted proteins | sample UWRJL169409C1_FD_180719 | JGI IMG/M metagenome (GOLD analysis project Ga0247813, IMG submission 180719) | Plant litter microbial communities from Arlington Agricultural Research Station in Wisconsin, United States - UWRJ-L169-409C-1 | ecosystem: Environmental > Terrestrial > Plant litter >... | reverse complement strand
AAAATCCATTTTCCAGCGGGGAAGAATCAGCGTTCAGCTGAGTATCAAGCGCTTTATGCCGACTTTTACATGCCGCCAGCATACAGCTGATTAGTAAAAAATAGGAAATATTCTTTAACCTGCTCATCAATTTTATTTGGTGTAAAATGAATGAAAGTCAGCACACATTGCTGGTCAGCTGATTTTCATTCATTAATTTGTGTAATATCTATAATTTTACTGCGTATTCAAACTGATAAGTACCAGAACCAGCGTTTATTTCAACATCGTTACCTTCATTAGACACCTTGCTAAATCCTTTAATCTGTTTTAGTTCAGTCCCATTTTCTGTAACAAATGCTTTAGCAGCACCAGGCAACCTGATCAGTGCTGTAGTATTAGGAGGAATCACTACTTTTAATTTGAAATTGCCGTTCTCTATTTTCCAGTCACTTACTGCCAGCCCATATAATGTTTCCAGTTCTGCTGCCGCATGTGTGATATTGCCTCCCGGTTTTGGAGAGATGGTTATTTTTTTGTACCCTGGTCCCGACTCATCCGTATCCAGACCTGCCATCACCCTATACATCCAGTCGCCGATTGCACCATAGGCATAATGGTTAAACGAGTTCATTCCCGTGGTTTGAAAACTGCCATCAGGCTTGATGCCATCCCAGCGTTCCCAAATGGTAGTTGCGCCCATTTTAACAGGATATAACCATGAAGGATAGGTTTCCTGCAGCAACAATTCATAAGCTACATCCGTACGACCAAAACGGGTAAGTACATGACATAAATAAGGGGTTCCCAGGAAACCGGTAGTGAGGTGGTTACCATAACTTTTAATATTTGTAACCAGGAAATCTACCGCCTGCTTTCTCAGGTTTTCCGGTAACAGATCAAAATTCAGTGCCAGCACATAAGCGGTCTGTGAACCAGAAACCAGTCTGCCGTTAGGGGTCAGATATTCCTTTAGAAAAGCCTTTTTAATCCGTTCCAGCAATGCAGTATATTTATCTTCATCGCCCTTATTGCCTAACACTCTCGCAGCGTTGATTAATAATTGAGTAGAGTGTGCATAAAAGGCCTGTGCAATCAGGTATTTATCTGTGATGGCCGAGCGACCGTCATTGTCGTCATCCGGACGATAAAACAGCCAGTCGCCAAAGTGAAAGCCTGTATTCCAAAGGTCATTTGTACTTTTCGACGTCATGAATTCTACCCATGCCCGCATACTGGGATACTGGTTTGCCAGTATTTGCTGATCACCATAAGCAATATACATATTCCATGGGATAATCGTTGCTACGTCTCCCCAACCAGCAGATCCCGCGGAACCTTCATTCAACACATTCGGTACTACAAAAGGCACACTTCCATTGGGCAATTGATCTGATGCTACATCTTTCATCCACTTCGTAAAAAATCCTGCTACGTCCATGTTAAAAGCTGCTGTTCTGAAAAACACCTGTGCATCTCCTGTCCAGCCCAGCCGTTCATCACGCTGCGGACAATCCGTGGGCACATCCATAAAATTACCTTTTTGTCCCCATTCAATATTATGCTGCAGCTGGTTCAGCAGGGTATTTGACGTATTAAACTTTCCTGTCGTTGCCATATCGGCATACACAGCGATAGCTTTAAAAGCTGCAGGATTTAGGTTCGCTACATTTCCTGTTACTTTCACATACCTGAAACCCTGGTAAGTGAAATGTGGTTCATAACTTTCTACACCAGATCCTTTAAAGATATACTTCAACAGCTGTTTTGCTGAGCGCATGTTATCATCGTAAAAATTGCCCGCCTTATCCAATACCTCGCCATGTTCAAACTGAATGGATGATCCAGCTTTGCCACTTAACTGGAATGACACCCATCCGACCAGGTTCTGGCCAAAATCAAGCACAGTTTCCCCTTTTGGGGTTTTGATTATTTTGATCACTTTGAACTCCTCATGTTTGCGGGTAGCGGACTAATACTGCTTTCCAGTACCTCTTTCCCTGCATCTGCAATTTTCACTCCCTTCCAGCCTGCATCGTTATAGTTTGGCAGTGCCCAGCCGTTTTTTTCATACCTTGCATCATATACCTCTCCGTTATATAAATCCGAGAAGCGGATAGCTCCGGTTGTGTACTTCCAGGTATCGTCACTACCAATGGTTTTCGTTGTGCCATCAGCATATTCAATCTGCAGCTGTACCAGTCCGCTAACCTGTTTACCATAAAAACCTTTTTGATTATCAAAGCCAATACGACCTGCATACCATCCATTACCAAGCGTAAACCCAATGGCATTCTGTCCGTTTTTTAGCAAGGAGGTTACGTCATAACTTTGATAAAGGAGCCTTTTGGAATAACTAGTCCACCCGGGAGCCAGGTGATCACTGCCTACACGTTTACCATTTAACTGCGCTTCATATAAACCACGCGCAGTAATGTATAAGATGGCAGATTTCACATTTCCGGTCGCAGCAAATACCTTCCTGAAAATCGGACTTGGACCTGCGACCGTGTCGGCAAGATCACTGGTAATCCATTTGGCCGACCAGTTAGCTGCGCCAAACAAACCAGTACGCCAGGAATTAGTAGCACTCCAGGCAGATTCCTTTCCCTGGTTATCTTTTACCTTCACCTGCCAGTAATATTTTGTATTTGGTTTTAACCGCGTACCTCCATAAGGAAGAAACACCGAAACCTCGCTTTTCAATTTACCACTATTCCATACCAGCGATTTTCCTGCAGATAAATTCGCAGAATCTGTTCCTACCCTAATCTGATAAGCCGTTTGCATGAGATTGCGCTGGGCTGACCTGATCTTCCAGCTTAATCTGGGCGCCGTAGCGTTAATATTTAATGGATTTTCCTGATATTCTGTCTTTAAGTCACGCACCTGCAGTTGCTGAGCAGCTGCTGAAAGGGTAAACAGGGAACAGTGGAGGGCAACTATTATAAAATAATTTCTCATACAGTGGTTATTGAGGGTTTTGAGTTAGATTATCAAGATTCACTTCTCTCTGTGGAAGTGGTAATAAGAGTTTATTTGTATTTAAAATATAGGATCCTGAAGGAATATTTGGCTTGTTTGCGATTTCATATTGCCCATGAGTAGCCATGACTGTTTCTGCTTTTCCTGATCGGACAAGATCATACCAACGATGATTTTCGAAAGCCAGCTCAACTCTTCTCTCCTGCAAAATCGCATCTCTAAATGCCTGCTGACTGTCTACACTCAAAGCAGCAACAGCATTTCCCGCAGTCTTTACAGGCAAAGCGGCACGTGTACGAATCTGATTCAGCAAAGTAAATGCTTCTCCCCCGGCAGCAAATCCCTGCTCATTTAAACATTCTGCAATCATCAGCAAAACATCCGCATACCTGATCACGGGGAAATTATCATTTGTGCGCCCCCTGTCTACAATACCGTGGTTATATTTTTTAACATATGGGATATTGACCACTTTACCGGTTAGATCTGTGAAACTCGTTGCCAGTGAAACGTCTTTCCTTAAATCGCCCGCCTCATAGGCATTGATCATGTCTTGTGTAGGGATATTCCATCCGTTACCACCCCCAAGGGTTGTGCCCGGATCACCTGTAACAATACTGCCAGAATTCCATGGTGCAAACTGATACATAAAATTACTTTCCAGACCGGGTTGTGCACCAAGATACTGAATTTCAAAAACAGACTCGCTATTATTTTTACTTGATGGCAAAAAAATATCGCTGTAAACAGGTATCAGACTATAACCTAAAACCTGCACTTTACGGAGGGCAACCAGCGCTTCGCTGAATTTCTTTTGCGTCATATACACTTTGGCCAGCAGGGAAAGTGCAGCCCCCTGTGTAGCCCGTCCTGCATCTGTGCTGCCATATTTTGCAGGAAGGTTTGTAGCAGATGCATTCAGGTCGGCAATAACCTGGGTATACACCTCCTCTAAACTTGCCCTGCCTTTTGAACGGGCATCTTCGGGCGATTGTGTAGGCAGCAATCTCAAAGGCACGCCGCCAAACTGCCTGACCAGGTTGAAATAATTAAAAGCTCTCAGAAATGTTGCCTCCCCGGAATACTGATTTTTTAAGGCCTCTGCCATAGGCACTTCTCCAATTCTGGCCAGGATCTCATTACAACGGGCTATTCCTGTATAATTCTGTTGCCAGTAAAGCTGCAATGGCTCTGCTGTGGCACCTACAAGAAATTCATCAATGAACTCACGCTGCTCATAGCCCCTGTCTGACGGATTATATTGATATGTTGTATTGTCCGACCGCATTTCACCGAACAGCCAATAGCTTACTCTCCCCATATCACTGATGGAGGAGTAAGCGCCATTAACAGCCTGTCTGATATCCCCTTCCGTTTTATAAAAGTTAGTTCCTGCAATAGAAGCTTCAGGAGTCTGATCTAAAAAGTCTTTTTTACAGCCGGAAACAGTTATGCTGATAAAAAATACGCCTGTGATGATATATGTTGAATAATTCTTCATGATGATAATTGCTGAAAGATTAAAAAGTTAGGTTTACACCAAGGATGAAAGTTCTTGGCAAAGGATAATTCGTGAAATCTTCTCCAGGAACCAGCGCACTGCTCACTGCATTACCCGAAATCGTATTTCTGCTCACCTCTGGATTAGCACCGCTGTATTTGGTGAAAGTGGCCAGATTCTGGATGCTGGAATAAATCCTTGCCCCTTTAATCACTTTAGAGCTTTCCAGCCATTTCTCGCTGAATTTATAACCCAGGGTAACGTTCTGGATGCGCATATAACTCGCGCTTTCTACCCATGATGAATTGACATCCCGGTAAATTACCCTGGAGCCATTTGTAGTTGGCGTGAAGCCGTCGCCGGGGTTTTCGGGCGATCGCCATCTGTTCAGCACTTTCTGATCCACATTAAAAATACCATCAATATTCAGCAGGTACTGGTTTGCCGTTTTCAAGATTTGTCCGCCTTGCGAGCCTACCAGCAGCAGGTTCAGGTCAAATCCCTTATAACCAAATGTATTTGTTAATCCCCAGGTAAAATCTGGCTGAGGGGAACCAATCACAGCAAAATCTTTTACAGGCTCAATGATCCCGTTATTATCTACGTCCTTATACTTTACAGACCCCACTACAGAAGTGACATGTTTCGGAGAGTTAGCCAGATCGGCCTGATCCCGGTAGATCCCTTCCAGAATATACCCATAAAATTCACCTACTGGCCGCCCTACCTGCGTAATGTGCTGGTATGACCCTTCACCGCTCCGTCCGCTATAGACCGGATCATTATTATCATTTAGCGCGAGCACCTTGTTCCTGTTAAAAGCAATGTTTGCACTCGTACTCCAGGTAAATTCACCCTCCAGATTTTTAGACGTCAGCCCAAACTCAAAACCTTTATTTTCAATCTTACCGGAGTTGATGATCGCATTTGAGTAACCGGAAGACAAGGGAATTTCACTATTGTACAACATGCCCTTCGTGATCCGTTTATAATAATCAAGGTTAACATATACACGGTCTTTGAACAGCCCCAGATCTACACCGGCATCCAGTTGTGAAGACTCTTCCCAGGTCAGGTTAGGATTATTCAGGGAAGTAGGAATCCGTCCACTAGCTAACTGTCCGCCAAAAGCATAGTTAGATGACCCAATATTGGTGATATACGTGTAGTTTCCAATGTTAAAATTACCAGAAAGGCCATAAGTAGCTCTTAGTTTTAAGTCGCTCACCCAACCTGCATTTTTCATAAAATCTTCCTGAGACACTCTCCAGCCCACCGCAGCAGAGGGGAAAGTACCATAGCGGTTATTACTTCCAAAACGGGAAGAACCATCCGTACGCACCGTACCTGTAAATAAATACTTATCCTTATAAGTGTAATTTACCCGGGCCAGGTAAGAGATAATAGACCATTTTTGTACATCCGCTCCATAAGAGCTGATAATAGACGCCGCATTGATGGTCTGGATTTTATCATCAGGATAGTTATCAGCAAATAACCGAAGGCTCTCTGCACGTTCCTGTTGCGCGCTATACCCTAATACTACATTGAGGCGATGATCTTTAGCAAACGTTTTATCATAGGTCAGCAGCGCTTCAGACAACCAGTTAAAACTGGTCGATTTTTCTGTAGTGGAATTCGGCACTACCGGCGGCGGAGCATTTACACCACCTACAAAGGAGGGGTTAAACACAAAAGAAGAGCCATTGATATAATCTACATTGAAGCTGTACTTTAGTTTCAGTCCGTCCAGCACCTGGTATTCCGCAAAAACAGTTCCCAGTCCTCTGAAGCTCTTTGATTTAGTCCCGGCAAATTCCAGACTATTTAGTGGATTTGGCCCTGCATACATGTCAGGAGACAATATATACGGCGTACGGTTTCCCGAAGCATCGGTAACCGGTATCAGCGGACTAAGCCAGAGACTCCTGCTGAGCACATCCACAAAGTCGCTCTCAAAGCTGTTCAGGTTTTGTACACTATTGGTCGGCGCCATATTTAGTCCCACCCGCAACTTCTTACCGATTTTACTTTCCGTATTCATCCTGATGGCATAACGCTCAAACCCGGTATACCGCAGCGTTCCTTCCTGGTTCAGATAGCCAAGAGAAAAAGAGTATTTTGTATTTTCTGAGCCACCGCTGATACTTGCATCCAGATTAGTGGTAGGTGCGTTGTGGATAATCTCGTTATACCAATTTGTACCCTCACCATATTGCGCAGGATTTCGAAAGGCAGCTGGAATATCTGCATCTGTAGCCACTAATCCCCTTGAAGCAAAATCATCAACGATAATATCTTTTCTGAATTGCGCGAACTCAGTACCATTCAGCATTTGCGGTCGCCCCTTCTGAGGCACTTGCTGGATGCCAGTAAACGCACTTACATTGACCACAGGAATTCCACGCGCACCTTGTTTAGTCGTAATCACGATCACCCCGTTGGAACCTCTTGAACCATATATAGCTGTAGAGGAGGCATCCTTTAATACAGTTACCGATTCTATATCATTTGGATTGATCACATTCAGGGGGTTGGATACCTGTCCCGAAGTATTTGATATCGGATAGCCATCCACTACAAACAACGGATTATCACCCGCACCTATAGAACCGGAGCCCCTGATTTTAATTGACGTGCCACCGCCTGGCGTTCCTGTTGTAGTACTGATCTGCACCCCCGGAATCTGTCCTTTTAATTTCTGATCTACAGAACTGACAGGTAAATCTTTCATCTGTGCCGCAGAAAGTGTGGCCACAGCTCCCGTAGCATCCTTTTTTGTGGTAGTTCCATAGCCGATCACCACAATCTCATCCAGCCGCTGATTATTTGACACCAATTGTACATCGAGCGTGGTTTTACCGGCAACAGCTACCTCCATTTGGTTGTAACCTATATAACTAAAGGTGAGAATAGCATTATCTACTGTTTTAAGCGAATAAACACCGTTCGAATTTGTCGTGGCCCCGGCAGCGGTACCTTTTACTTTTACTGTAACTCCCGGAAGCGGATTACCATCATTTTTATCCGTTACCTTACCGGTAATGGTGATCTGCTGGGAAAAGGCATTTGTAGCTGATGTTATTGTAAACAAGAGTACACAAAGCACCGCAGAAAAGAATTTTTGTAAATTTCTCTCAGTTGTCATATGCATTTATATTTGGTTGATCTAAAATAAATCAACCACTCCTGATCGGCAACCTGCTCTATCCTGTAAATGCGTTATTTTTGTGTTTTAAAACGTTTTTATATCAAAAAAGGGCGACAAAATGAATTGCGCCCCCTCTTAAAATATTTAATTATACTACTTTATCTCGAATACGTATTTTCCCGCGCCAATCTCATGAACAGCATTCACTTTACTACCTTTTAAATAAGCAGATTGATTCCCTGTCAGCGGGAAGCGCACCGTCGCACTGGAATTCGACGGCACCGTCACCTCATAAATAACCTGTTTGCCTTTCCTCTTCCAGGAGGAAAGAATAGTGCCATATGGCCCTATGTGGCTCGCCTCAAAATGGCTTAATCCAGACACGAAATTAGGCGCCAGAATAACATTTTTAAAACCCGGATGCTGCTCATCAATCTTGATTCCACCCAGACCTTTAAAAAACCATCCACCTATTTCACCGAACATCATATGGTTTAAAGAGATGTCCCGCTCTGCTTTAATATTCCAGTTTTCATATAAAGTGGTCGCCCCATTTACAATCCACCATCCCCATGAAGGGTAAGTATCCTGTGCAGCCAGTTTGTATGCCGTCTCCGCCTGTCCGTTATCACTTAAAGCATTTAAGATCGCCTTCGCTCCAAGTACTCCCACATCCAGGTGCATTCCATCAGCCGCCACTCTTTTTGCTAGGTTTTCTGCCACTTTTGCTTTCAGTTCTTCAGGTACAATCCCCCATTGCAGGGCAACGCTCAGCTCTGTTTGTAATCCGCTGCCATATATAGCTGTAGCGGTATTCAGATATTTGTCGTTGATTGCCTTTTTAATCTTTGCCGCCAATGCGGTATAATATGCAGCATCCGCTGTTTTACCGAAAATCCGGGCTGTTTTGGCTAGAATATTAGCATCTACGTAATAGTAAACCGAAGACGTATACTCCAAAGGCGATGAAGATTTTACAGGCACCCAGTCGCCCCTGCCGAAAGAAGTTAATCCTGCCGGACTAATCTGCTCTACATAATTTACATAACTTTTGATATTATCATAGCAGTCTGCCAGCAGTTTACTATCTCCGTAAAACTGATAAATATTCCATGGAATGATGGCAATGGTACTGGTCCAGTCCGTTCCATTTGCGGTACCATATCCCCAGCCGCCTGTAGGAATGATATCCGGTAAAACGCCGTTCGGCTGCTGTTCATCCCTATGATCTGCCATCCACTTTTCATATACGGTAATCCCATCGAAATTATACAGGCCCGTTTCCACTGCAAAATGACCGTCACCCGTCCAGCCGTTCTTTTCGCGCTGCGGACAGTCGGTCGGGAATCCAAATAAATTAGATAAGTACGAGTTATTCGTAGCCCACCATAATTTATCAATCAACGGGTTTGAGGAGCTGATCTTCCCTATTACAGGTACATCGCTATGCATAAAGTAACCAGTGATACTACCTTTATCAATTTCTACCGGTTTGCTGCTGATGACTTCCACATACTGAAAGCCTTTATAGTTAAACTTAGGCATAAACTCTTCTACTCCTTTTCCGCTCAGGATCAGGATATCGGTCTGAAAAGGATCTTTATTATCTGCCGGACGATGGTAGACATCAATGTTAGACAGATCAAGGCGACCATCAGGAAAGAGTCGTTCTCCATGTTTAATGCGTACAACAGTTCCGCTTTCTCCTTTAACCCTGATCTTTGTAACCCCGGCGATGTTCCTGCCCAGATCAAACACATAGGTAGTATCATTGAACTTTTTAAGCGATACTGCCGGAATAGTCTCCACATTACGGATCGGATGCATAGCCTGACTCACAATATTTTTTGATGGCGCCGCACGAAGGGAGATACCATTCCATTTACTGTCGTCAAAATCCACTGTGTTCCATCCCGCTTGCTCCAAACGTGCATCATAATGCTCCCCCGTGTAAATGCTGTTAAATGTCACCGGACCGCTATGCGTTTTCCAGCTCCCATCCGAAGTCACGACTTCAGTAGATCCATCTTCATAAGTGATGCGCAAGTCCAGGCAAAATGCCGGTCGCGCTCTCCATGGTGCTTTATCGAAATCCCAAACAGCGAGCGACTGGTGGTTATACCATCCATTGCCCAGTAAAACACCTACAGCGTTTTTACCGCTTTGCAAATTAGCCGTTACATCATAACTCACATATAAATTCCTCCTGTCAAAACGCGTATACATGGGATCCAGGCGATGGTTACCTACCTTTTTACCATTTAGGTATAACTCGTATAATCCGCCTGCAGCGATATATGCACGGGCAGATTTTACTTTTTTAACCGGTTCGAATACTTTCCTGAAATATGGGGCAGGCAACTTATTGATATTATTTCCGTCACTGATCCAGGTTCCTTTCCAGTTGGACATCTTCATCATTCCCGTCTCAAAACTCGCCATCTTTCCTGCAGTGCCTGGTTTTCCATCTTTATCCCAGACTTCTACCAGCCAGAAATATTTAGTAAAAGCTTTTAGCTTCTCCCCTTTATAAACAACTAATGATGTTGAGGAGGTCACCTTACCAGAGTTCCATAACACCTCCTTTTGGTTAAGCAGCGCGATAGAATCTGTACCTACAGTTACCCTGTAAGCTGTTTGATTTGCCCCCTGTCTCGTATCTGCAAGCATCCATGATAACCTGGGTTCTGGTGCGTCAATTCCTAAAGGATTGACCAGATGTTCACATTGCAAACCATATGGCGATACTGTTACATTCGCAAAAATGAGCTCTGCCGACAATAAAATGAGGATGAATAACAAAGAGGAACTCAATAATTTTCCTGAATAAAGTTTCATAAATATCATGTATGTGCTTTACAATAGTAACATGCGTAATTCTTTACAGCAACCTGTACTATCCTGTTCTCAAATCTAAAAAAAACCAGCTAACTGAAACCAAGCTATATTTTTTATATTTGCCGCTAATGAAATCTACATACCTAATCTTACTTGTTTGTATAGCAGGATGCTTTACCGCTTGTTCCAAAAAAGACTCTTTTGATGCTGAGGCTCAATTCACCACAGATACAACTATGATCCGTGACTTTGTGAAAAAAAATAATATTCCAGCTATCAAACATAGCAGTGGTATTTTTTATGTGATTTCCACACCTGGTACCGGCTCTTATAAATATACTGCTTCCACAAAAGTTACCGCAAACTATACAGGAAGACTGTTAGACGGTTCTATTTTCGATAGTACAACAGGTAAAGCACCAGTTGAGTTCCCTCTTAACCAGGTAATTGAAGGCTGGCAGATTGGCGTTCCATTGATTCAAAATGGTGGAACTATTCGTTTAATTATCCCTTCGGGATATGGGTATGGAAATACTTCTCAACCTTTGCCGTCAAACTCGATTACCGATTTTGATATTACAATCACGAAGTTACGAGAATAATAAAAGATAAATTTTAAACGCGGAAAGGCTCCCTAAGCAGGAGCCTTTCCGCGTTTAAAGAAGTTTAGGGTCTAAACCTGTATAGTTATTCATTGTAAATGGCTCTCAGGAATTTTGCCATTTTTGCAGGGGAATCAGTATTCAAATAATCCACGCCCATTTTAATAAAAGCCTGCCAGCAGGTTTTTGTATCCGGATTACCCCAGAAGCGTACCTGTTTACCTACTTTATGTACAGAATCTACGAAGTTTTGTGACTTTGTGTAATCAGCTTCTGCCATGCGCCCCATACCGTTCCATTTCGAAAATTCATAGAGCCCCACACTAAAAAATGCTACTCTTTTCAGCTGCTCTGCAGTGTACGGAGTTCCCCGCTTGCCATCAAAGAAAAAGATAGGGTCAAAAGCTTTAAAACGATCCGGAACTGGAACATTTCCCGTGATCACCAACCGCACGGCATCCGGATTAGCCGCCAGGTCAAAATAATGGCGCAATGGTCTCAGCTTTGCTTCCAGGCATTTCAGTGTAGGTTCTCCCGCAGTCTTAAGGTCAATCAGCAATTGAAGTTTACCACCATCTTTATAAGCCTGGTTATTCCCGTTGCGTTTGATCTCTTTTAATAGTGGTTCGATGTACAGGCTTTCTATAGTCCGTTTTTTATCAATATCCTCTATGGTATGCGCTACATAGAGCTCATTACCTTCCAGAAATACATCCACCTCCATAGAACCAAAATGACTCGCATGTGCCTTGTAAAAAGGCTGACTTTGCAGATAATCATTATGGGAATGCGTATTCTTATTTACTTCGTACTTATTTACCGGAACATATTCCTGTGCATGAGAAGCCATAACATTTGCAACCTGAATTAGCATTGTAAATATTGCAATGTTAGATAAATGCCTGAATGCTTTACTCTTTTTTCCTTTTTTCATCATCCTTTTTTAGGGGTTTAAACCAAAATTAAGGTCGCCTCATCCTTCCCAGCAGAGATGTCTTGACAGTCGGTATCGTTATTAGCGTACCCAACTTGTGTCAAAGATATACGCTGATGCATTAAACTAAAGTTAGCCTGAAATTATGAAAAGAATACACTATCGGATTTATATAAAGATATCTGGATATACATACATCAAGATCTTTAAACAAGTAAATAATTATGTATCGGTGGCCAAAACTATATAAATCTGCTATTTGTTATCTAACAAATTATCAATAAAACGAGATGATCACTTATCAAATTTGATCAACTGATCGTTTGGAAGATCATACTCATAGAGCAGATCACTTGTACTATCAAAATATAACCACTGAACAACGTTTATTTTATGCTCGAATTCTGTAGCGATACCAATCATTGTATATTCCTTATCTGCTCTGGTTTGTGCTTCTATAGAATAGGAAAGATCATTTCTATTTGTAATTTGTAGTTTGAGCAACTCATTCTGAGAATTTGCAACATAGTATTCCACAATCAGATAAAGTTTATCCAGGTAGCTTTTTGAATATTTATCTGCTTCAACTGTATAGTATCTGAGTTCTTTCTGGTATCCTTTTCTAAATGCTGAAACCTTACCATCTTTAACTTTTTTTGTGGACATTATACGTTTCGCTTCCTGTGGGGAATCTCCATCACCTGCCATGTAGATCGTATCTTTTTGCCATATCACCTCTACCAGGTCCCCCCTGAGGAAAGTTCTCTTATCGTTAACGGAATTCACAAAAGAATAATTTTCCTTTCCTTTCCTCGCGTCAAACAATTCGTAGTCGCCATCATCATTATACCCAATAAATTCAACTGTTATCCGCTGTTGCGGGATAGCTACTGAAGTCTCTTTGTGCGGGATTTTCTTTTTCTCTGGTGCCACAACAACGTGATCTGGTATTTTAATCGCATCAGAATGACATGATATGCAAAGGTATAAAGGTAAAGTACAGATAATAATAAATCGTTTAATCATGTTTTACAATCATATTCATTTTGAAAAATTATTACCTAATCAGACTTATAGATTTTGTGCGTAGTACATGCTCCTTGTTTGGATCATACTTTTTACAATCTACCCGCGCTATCAGATCATCTGCATATCTTTCCAGTGTTCTGTTTTCATTGTCTCTGGCCGATTCATACAAGTTGTCATTATAATCCACAAAGAATCTTTTTCTATAAAAAAATATGGTCATCCGTTTGATACTGTCGGTTCCGATCAGGGGATAATGCATATTTACAAACTTGCTGATGGTATCCAATAGGATTTTGTCGGATAAACTATCATAGTTATCAATCTGATAATATTGCACCACATCTGTTGTACTAAAAATCCTTCTATCCAAACCTGTACCGGTAAGAAATTTAGTATTGTATTCTTTACTTATTGGTTCTATAATCAAAGCTGCATCATTCTTGCAACTGCTCATAAAAATACCTGCCAGGATAATAAAAAAAGCTGTTTTATAGATTCTAATCATAGTAAAGAATTGTCGCACAAACCAAAATGCTTATCGCAATTTACAAATCTTATTGATCTTCTTTTTGATCCTTTTTCTTTTTTGTATCAGGCTTAGTTTGTCCGTTCGGGAGAGGTGTACCTGTAGTATTTTTACCAGAAGAGACACTCGAAGCATCACCCGTTGCCGGGCTAACCGGACCTACAGGTTCGGTATGGTCCTTTTTGCTCATCGCTGTATGCGTTACATGACAGGCTTGTAGGGAAAATATGGCTATTGCTGCTATAAATAGGTGTTGAATCTTTTTCATGGTATATGGTTTATAACCTGATATTCGCAAATAACGTGCTAGGTATTATTAAAGAAAGGTTACAGACAAAAAAAAGCCGCTCCGTTTTACACTTCCCCCAAAAAGTTATACAATTCTGGAGGCAGTGCAAAACGGAGCAGCTTTTTAAATTTAATTATTCTTTCCTTAGAATTTGAAATTCACCGCAGCTTCAACCGTAAAAGGACGGATATAAGAACTGGTTAAAACAGAGTTATAATAAGGCGTTGGATCTGTAATCAGCTCTGCACCATTGATCGTACCCTTTGCACCATTCTGGTTCAGGATATTCACTACTGTTAAGCCTAATCCGATGTTTTTCTTTGCCTGGTAATTTACCCCGGCAAATGTTTCCCACCAGCCTTTGAAATATAGGGCATTGGTTAAATTGGCAAACTGGTTACTGAAGTAACGTGCGCTTCCCCAAACTTTCCATTTTTTGAATTCATAACTTGGATCAATCTCCATCAGTGTTTTAGAGACACCAAGAACGTTATTATTGGTAAAACTGTAAGCACTGTCAAAAGCATTGAAATCGTAGTTCTGATAAATTGGGTTTTGGAAAGTAATCAGGTAATGCAGACTAAAACCTTCGAAAGGCTTGGCAACAATATCAGTTGTCCAGCCCGTAGTTTTAATATCATATTGCTGATAAACCACATTAGACTGCGCAGCATCAGCTGGATTAACAAGATTTAAGCGTTGTACATAGTTATTCCTGGTTAGGTAAGTCAATGCAGATACTACACTGATTTTTGGGCTGTTAAAATACAGACCTATACTTGCATAAGGACTTTTTGTTTTTTTGTAATCAGGTTTATAACCTCCTGAGAAATCTTCCAGCTGACCATGTTTTTCGGTATAAATAAAATCACCCGTTACACCAAAGTTGTCAGTCGCCTTGTAAACCAGGTTCACAGAAGCGCCCATATGCATCCAATCATAGTTGAAATAGCTTTTCTCCTGACCTGCAAAGCTAAAGTTAGCCGTTCTTGGCTGTGCATAATAATCGCCT
>Ga0247813_10001934_pt1 | contig 14851 bp, 16 predicted proteins | sample UWRJL169409C1_FD_180719 | JGI IMG/M metagenome (GOLD analysis project Ga0247813, IMG submission 180719) | Plant litter microbial communities from Arlington Agricultural Research Station in Wisconsin, United States - UWRJ-L169-409C-1 | ecosystem: Environmental > Terrestrial > Plant litter >... | reverse complement strand
CGCCGGACATACGGGGCCCCATCAAAGTAACACTTTGATGGGTTCTTGGCGCGGGGTGGAGCAGCCCGGTAGCTCGTCAGGCTCATAACCTGAAGGTCACAGGTTCAAATCCTGTCCCCGCAACCATCTTCGACGACACTCCTAGCCCCGCAGCGCAAGCTCCGGGGCTGTCGTCGTTTCTGGCCTCTTTCCTTTCCCGCGCTCCCAGCCATTCGAGGATGGCGCCGAACTCACCTTGCAGCATTACGTGGACCTCGCCGCGCCTTGCGCCGGGCGATAGTGTTACCCGCTCGATGAGACCGCGGATGGCGTCTGCGGCTTCGTCGCGGTCTTCCGGCCGGTTCAGGGCTTCCGCCAGCCGCTCGACCTTCTTCGCGTAAATCCCGGCGATGTTCGGGTGAATGTCAGGTGTGTCGGCAGGGGCTTCGGCCAATGCGGTCTTCAGGACCCTCTCCTCGGCTTCAAGGTCAAGCAGCAGTCCATCAGCGTCTCGCTGTGTTTAAGCCCGAACCGCATCCGTTCGGCCGTTACTCATCCATTCCTGCCAGACCAGCAGCAACGCGGCCATGATCACGGGGCCGACGAAAAGACCTACCAGGCCGAGCTCCGCCAGTCCCCCAAACGCTCCGACGAGCGCCATGAGAAACGGCAGCTCGACGGCACTGCCGATCACCGAGGGCTGCACGACATTGTCGCCCACCGTCATGACGATCACGCCGAAGCCGAACAGCAACGCGCCGGCCAGTACGGATCCACTGCCGATCAGTATCAGGCTCGCCAGGCCGAAGGCGAGCCAGGCACCGAACGGGATCAGCGCCAGTACGATCGTGAATGTCGCGAACAGCAGGGGCTGAGGCACCCCCGCGACCCAATAGCCGATGCCGATCGTCGCGCCCTCGGTCACCGAGACCAGGATCGTGCCGTTCACCGTAGCGCGCACCGCCCCCAGCATGCGGTGCAGGAACTCGGTCCCGAACGTCCCGAACATCCGCGGCGCGACGATGCGTGCCTGGCGACCGATCGTCGCACCGTTCGACAGGAGCGTGACCAGTGCCATGAGCGTCACCAGGAACAGCCCCGCCTCGCGCGCAACCTCCCCGCCGATCGAACGTGTCCAGCCCAGCACCGAGGACGCGCTGAGCGTGCCGAGCAACGTATTTGCCGCACGCGGATTGCCGATATGCTGTTGCCAATAAGCGGCGATGCGGGACCCAACGAGGGGGATGTCCGGAAGCCACGCGGGCGCGGCGATACCGAACTGCTGCGCGTGCTTGAGCCAATCAAGTGCCGCTTGGCTTTCCTGCGCCAGCGTCACCGCCGCCAGCGAAAGCGGCACGATGACGAACAGGGCGGTGACAATGGTGAACGCGAACGCCAACAGGGTCGGCCGGCCCGGCACGCGCACCGCGATACGCTGGTAAAGCGGCCATTCGGCGATCGCGAGCACGGCCGCCCAGGCGAGCGGGTCAGGAATTCGTACGACATCCAGATCGCCAACAGAGCGATCCCGACCGTCAGATAGAGCTGACGGGTCCGTTGCGCCGGCGTGTTGGCGCGGGACCCTTGCGAGGACGTATCGTGGTCGGTCATCGTCATGGCCCGTGTTCAGGAAACGCCTGCGGTATGCGCCCCGCGGCGCCAGTGCGACAGGACCAAAGCATGTAAAGCGAACAACTTCGTGCGCGGTCTACCGTATCGCGCTCAGCATGACGGGGTACGATTACGCCAACAGTTCGCCGCCAATCCTGCGATCAGCAGCTGACCAGCGCTATGTTGGGATGATCCGCGATAACATCCAGGACGATATCGAAATACGTCCTGCCCCGTCCCTGTTCCAGTGCTGCGAGCTGTGATGCGATCGGCGCTCCGGCGAACGCCTGCCGATCCGGTAGTCTTGCGCGGAGCAACGCCATCGTCGCATCGACGCCGAGCGCGGCGCGGCTGGCCGCGATATCGTGCCAGACGAGCGTGACGGGTTCCTTGCCCGCGATCGCGCCATAGCCGCCGTACAGCATGTCGTCGAGCGCATCGAGGCTCTGCCCCAGCGCCCAGTCTTCGCCGGCCATGAAGACGCGATTGATCTCGTCGTAGAAGGTCGGAATGTCGACGATCGCGGTGCCGTCGATCTCGATCGTCTTGTGAGGTTTCGCCTCCGTCATGTGCACCCTCTCTTCCGACCGGGCGTCCTTGGCAAGGCTAGCGGACGCTGGCTTCGATCCCGCATCGTGTGGCGTCGGGTACGGCGCCTTTCGCCTGCGCGAGTTCTTTCCGTGCCAAGTCCATGTCTCGCCGGAAGGCGGCAGAACTGTGCAGCATCGTGACGAGCACCGACCCCGCCATATAGCCCGCCTCGACGGCGCTGCGGCTGTGCGATCCGCAGATGTAGCGGCTTTCGCCATATTGCCGTCCGCGGCGCAGGATTTGCGTGGCCCGGTCCGGCATCAGTTCGGCGAGGATCAGCGCGGCGGACCAGCCCGAGGTCGTGTGGCCGGACGGGTAGTCGCCATTGCCTGCGAGATGCGCGGTCTTCGGCTCGCAGATCGGCACGTCGTCCTTCAGATACGGCCGTCGGACCGCGAAGCCGTCTTTCGCACGTCCGACCATGTTGCGGTCGCTCATCTGCGCGAAGATGCGGGTGAGGGCAGGGGACGAGGTCGCGTCGAACTTGCGGCCGATCGCGCAGGCGAAGACGGTGAAGCGATCGTCTGTGACGTCGCGCGTCGCCATTTCGCCGCGTGGCGTGCCGAGCAGCGCACGGGTCTCGCGGAAGGTCGCACGGTCGTCGACGTCCTGCGGCGATCCGGGTTTGGGCGGCGCGGCGAGGACCTGCATCAGGTCGGGCATCGGCTGGTCGAGCAGATAGTCGGTCGAGACGGTCGCAGCGGTGGCCAGCGCCAGCACGCTGATGAGAGCAAGCGTCCGCATCACTTCGTCCCCTTGTCGAGATCGCCGCAGTCCTTGGGCCGCCGCACGGGATTGCAGCGCGCTATCAGGCCGCGGGGCAGGGCGACATGATAACCGCCGGTCAGGCGCGGATCGGGCCATAGATAGTCGGTCGAGACATACTGCGCGCCGCCCCCCAACGCGGTGTCACGCGGCACGGTGTCGTTGGCGCGGGCCTCGCGTGTGTTGGCGTCGGCTCGCGTGCGGACGATGAAGCCGGCGGCGACGTCACGGCGGATACGGGCGGCGTCCTTTACCGGATCGTTGAGCGTCAGATAGGCGGCGGCGGGAGATCGCTCGTCGGTATTGATGAAGAACACGCGTCCCTCGAGCGAGCGCCGCTGGCCGCGATACACCGCGACCTTGGCGGGGGGCTCGTCGAGCGCGAACAGGAATTTGCCCCGCGATGCCTTTAGCAGTGGCCAGGCGTTGGCAAGCACCGCGTCCCGCAGGGTCGGATACCGGCCCTGCACGTCGTCCGGCACGATCAGCTTGGCCGGCGTCATCACCGAGCGGATTTCCGCATCGAGCGCATCATAGGCCGCCGCGTCGAACGGCAGCGCGTCGATCCCGCCCCGCGCGGCGTTGCGTTCGTCCTTGGCGTTGAACATCAGCAGGATCGGCACGTGGCGCGGATGCTTTGCCGACCAGTCGCGGATGATCGTCAGGCATTCGGTCAGCAGGACGCAGCTCGAGGCGTTGTCGATGCCGGGGATGTGCAGCACCTTGAAACCCGGCCGCTTGAGCTTTGGATCGTCCGAACCCCGCGCGTAATGCCCGCCCTGCGGATCGTAATTCACGTCGATCTCGAGTTGCCGCGCGCCGGCATCGAGCTGCTCGGTCAGACTGCGATGCGAGTAGTCGAGCGCATCGGCCATCGCCGGATCGACCGCGCGGACCTTCGCCATCGTCGCGGCGGGCATCGGCTGTTTGTAGCTGTTGTGCGTGCCGATCACCGCGATGTCGTTGATCCGCAGCGGCGACGACGCATCGCGCGCCGCCGCTGGCTGGGCTGCCTGGGTCAGGAGGGCAAGGGCAAGCCCCGCCGCGGTCGATCGCCTCACGGATACGCTCCCGATCAGAATTTGAACAACACCGAACCCTGCACCGCGCGGCCGAAGATCGGTCGCGCCAGGATCACCGCACCGTCGGCGGCGCCGGGGACGAGTTGCTGCCCGCCGCCCTGGCCGAGCCCGAGCGCGTTCGACAAATTGGTACCCTTAACCTGCACGGTGACGTTGGTCGTCACATCCACCTCTGCGGAAGCGTTGAACACGGAGAACGCCGGCAGCCTCACGAGGTTGGCGTCGTCGTTGAACTTGTTGCCCTCGTACCGCCATTCGCCGAGCACGCGCAGGCGCCCGCCGATCAACGATACGCGAGGCCGGATGCTCGCCATCACCTTGGGCATGCTCGAAGGGCGGTTGCCGTCGAACGATGTGGTGACGGGCGCTCCAGCGACGATCGTATTGTAGGTGTAGTTCTTGAACTCAGGCTCTTGGTAGGTCGCGGTCGCCGAGACGTCGAACCAGGACACCGGCTTCAGGTTCGCTTCCAGCTCCACCCCGGTCGTGCTGACGTCGCCGTAATTGATTTCCTGGACGATGCGCAGCGATGCCGGGTCGATGTACGTGTTGGTGAACTGCACGTCCTTGAACGAATTGTAGAACAGCGTGGCGAACAGGCTGCCCCACGGCTTCTGGAACTTCACGCCCGCCTCGGCCTGTTCGATCGACTGGCTGCGGATGCCGGTCGGCAGCACGTTGTCGCGGTACTGGCCGATCTGCGGCAGGCGATAGGTGCTGGTGTAGCGACCGAAGATCCCGGCCTCCGGCATGAACTGCCAGTTGGCGCCGATCGTGTAGCTATGGTCGTCGAAACGCGGGTTGAAGCGGTTGAAGACACCCGATCCGTACAGGACGTTGTCGTCGGCGAGCGTGTCGGGATTGCCGAGATTGTAGCTCTGCACGCCTTCCGAATAACCGTGAATCCAGATGTTCTCGTAGCGGAAGCCGCCGTCGACGCGCAGCTTCGGCGTGATCTGCCATTCGTCGGAGATGTAGAAGGCGACGTCCTCGTAGCCGCCGAACGAATGCGCGAACCGTGCTTCGTAGCGCTGGATGCCGGTGTCGGTGACGCGTCCGACGACCTGTCCGCCCGCGTTGACCGCGACGATATCGAGCAGCCGCGCGTTCGGCGCCACCTCGGTCAGGCCGACGCCGTCGTTGCGGTCGTGCGCCCAGTCGGCGGTGGTGCCGTAGACGCCGAGCTTCACGTCGTGGCGGCCCATCCCGGTCTCGTAGACATGCCCGAGTTCGATCAGCCCCATGGTTTCCTTGATCGGGTTCTGGATCGACTGGAAGGTGTTGACGCCGACCAGGCCGTTGCCGTTCGCATTGGCGCCGTACGCGCTGCCGTCGTCGTTATAGACCAGCCGCACGTCGGTCGCGCCGCGCCCTGCGAACGCGCGGACCGCATTGGCGCGGACCGAGGACAGTTGCGCCGCCTGGGTGTTGAGGCTGTTCAGCCCGCGCGCGTTGCGATCGGTGGTGGAGTCGCGATAGCGGAACCCGCCGCTGATCGTCGTCCCGTCGTCGAACTCGGTATTACCCTTCAGCGTGAACTGCAGGTCGCTGGTCTGGTTGAACAGGTTGAACTGCGCCTTGCGGATGCCGTCGGGCGTCTTGATCTGGACGCGACCGTCCTGCGCCCCGGTCAGCGTGTCGTCATGGCCGTTGAACGGCGCGAGTGGCTTCAGGTGATCGCCGTTGCGCACCAGCGGAATGGCGTCGAAGAAGAAGTTGTTGTCCTCCATGTACTTCACGCCGAACGAGATGCTCCCGCGCGCGAAATCCTTGGAGATCAGCACGCGGCCCTGGCCACCGTTGTTCGCGGCCGGGCCCGGATCGCGGATGCCCTGGTCCTTGTTGTAATAGCCGCCGACCGAGAAACGCCAGCCGTCCGCGATCGGTCCGCCCAGCCATGCGTCGCCGCGGATCTGGCCATAGTCCGACGTCGTCAGCTTGAGCAGGCCGCTCAGTTGCGGCGTGCCCTTGCGCGGGATGAAGTTGACGAGGCCGCCGGGCGCATTGGCGGCGAAGATCGAGGAGGGGCCGCCGCGGACCGCCTCGATCCCCGAATAGGTCTCGTCGATGCGCAGGAACTGGTCGACGTTGATCCAGTTGATGCCGGGATCATGCTGGATCGGCAGGCCGTCCTCATACACCGCGAGCGACTCGTATCCGCCGCGTGGGATGCCGCGGACGCGGGTGTTGTTGGCGCCGACACCGCCGGAGGAATCCGCCCACACGCCGGGGATCTGCTGCATCGCCTCGGCCAGATTGCCGATCGCGCGTTCGCGGAGGTCCTTGTCGCTGATCGTGGTGATCGAATAGCTCGCGTCCACCTTCTTCTGCGCGACCGTGCCGAGGCGGCCGGTGACCAGGATCTCGCCGTCCTCGGTCACGGCGTCTCCGGCCTGCGTCGTCGTTGCCTGGGGCGCCGGCGTCGATTGTGCCTGCGCGGATGCGGCGAAAGACACGATCGACAGCGACGCCGCGGTTGCCCGCAGCATGGTGATGGTACGCATGGAAAACCCCCGTTGTGGAGCGGCCTTGCCGGCCGCGTCGTCCGGGGCGCTATGGGGACGGGTCGTGACAGCAGGGGGACGGTTTTGTTGCCGCTGCGTGATGATATGATGAGGGGATCATGACGGTTGCGGCCGCATTACGTCATTCTGCAGGCTGGTAGAGGTGCGTCCCGTAAAGGCTGACTGCCGGCGATCTGGCAGCGTCCGATACGGCGGAAGATTAGGAAGTTGAGGCCTGGAACGGTGTTTGCTGGGTCGGAAAATTAGGAAGATTAGGCCTAGGACGCGTTCCGCCGGCTGCGCAACGTATCGCGTGTGGGCGGCGCGGGGCGTGGGTTCGTGAGGGACGGCGGCCTTGCGTCATGCGTGCTCCTTTCGCCCGGGTATCGGCCGCACTGTATAACCATATGGGTTCGTGTAGGACAGCGGTTTCTTCGCGGACCTGGCGCAACACGCGGGTCGACTCATCGCGGACTCGCTTCGTCGCAGCGCGCATCTTTCGGTAACCGCTGCCGCCTAGCGCGGGGCGATGGAGCATCCGATCGATTTTCTGCGCGACGTGACGCGGGGGCCGCGGCGTCTGGGCGGACGGCGCGCGCGGACCGCCGGTGAGGCTGGCACGGGGGGACTGTGGCGCAGAAGTTTGCGCGAGGCGCGGGTCGTGCTGCTCGCAGGGCTGGCGCTCGGGCTGGGCGTGGCGGTGGTCGAGCGTCGTGACGACGGGCCGACGCGAACGGCAAGCGCGCGGGGGACGGCGGCCGGCGCTGCCGACGAGGGCGTGGCCGGCGTGCGGTTCGGGTTGTGCGGGCGGGGCCGGCGGGTCGACTGCGTGGTCGACGGCGACACCTTCTGGATGGCGGGCGAGAAAATCCGCATCGCCGACATCGACACGCCCGAGACGCATCCGCCGCGCTGCGCCGCCGAGCGCCGTGCGGGCGAGGCGGCGACGCGCAGGATGCAGGCGCTGCTGAACGCGGGGCCGTTCACGCTGGTGCCGATCCGGCGCGACGTCGACCGCTATGGCCGGAAGCTGCGGCGGGTGGAGCGGGATGGCACATCGCTGGGCGCGGTGCTGGTCGGCGAGGGGCTGGCGAGACCCTATGGCGGCGGGCGGCGGGCCGGGTGGTGCGGCGGGGCGTGACCCGCTCGGAAAGTCGCAAAGGTCACGTCCGAGGGGGGGCGCGCCCGAGGGGGTGTCACGCCTTGAGCTCGTCCGGGCGATGCGGCCGATAATCGTCGACGTCGAGCAGGTCGGCCTCGACATCGGTGTCGATCAGCCCGGTCATCGCGGGCGCGAAATCCTGCTGCATCGTCGCGATCGTCGCCGCTCGCGCGCCCATGTCGCCGCCGGCGTCGAACAGGGGTTGAGGTGGCGCAGCAGGACCATCAGCATCCGGTCCGACGGGATCTGCTGTTCGGCGACGAGCCGCCCTTCGCGCCAGATCTCACGCGGGGTGCCGGCGGTCGCGCGCTCGAACGCCACAGTATCAAGGGGGGCATCAGCCGGCTCCCGGCGCGCATCAGCGCCGCATCCCAGGCGCGCGCAAAGGCCGCGCCCTTTGGATGGTTGCGCAGGCGATAGGCGGAGCGCGGCGTGATGTCGGCGACGTGCGCGGCGACCGCGATGCTGCCGCTGTTGGCGAGCGTGTTGAGGAAGAGCCGCTGCCGCTCCGCGGTCCAGCCGTCGTGGCGGCGGCGGAGTTCGACGGTCTCCATGCTCTCGGCGATCTGCCGGGGCGCCTGTTTCGCGGGCGGTTCGTCGTCGTAGACATATTCTTCGTGGCCGAAATTGGTGACGATGTGGCCGGTCCGCTCGCCGGCTGCCATTTTGTCCGCGCGCATGGTTCGTACCTCCTCTGTTCTCAGGAGCCGTACGAGGTATGCGTGGTTTGGCGTGTAGGACAGCGGTTTTTCTGGGGGGACCGCAGGCTCTCGGCTCCAGGGGGCAAATATGATCGGTCTTATAGTGAGGCGCGGTTTATGGTAGAGCGGAGGCATGAAACCAGTCGTCGACGAGCAGGAAAAGCTGGACGATACGGGCGGGGCGCCCGAGCGCGGCTATGACGCGTGGAAGCGGGCCAAGATCGAGCGCGGACTGGCGCAGAGCCGGGACCGCGACGCGATGATCCCCGCCGAACAGGTTCTGCGCGACCTGTCTTGAACGTTGGCTTCACACCGCAGGCGCGGGATGACCTGGCGTCGATCCGCAACTGGATTGCCGAAGATAACGCGCTGGCGGCCGAACGCGTGGTTGCGCGGATCGTGCAGACGGCGATGATGTTCGGGCAATTCCCGCTGCTGGGCCGCGCGGGGCAAGTGCGCGGAACGCGGGAGTTCTCCGTGGTCGGGCTGCCCTATGTCATCGTCTATGCGATCGCATCGGAGCGCGAGATCGACGTGTTGACGGTGTTGCATACCCGGCGGCGCTATCCACCGTCGGCGTAGCCTCTCCGTCATCCCGGGCTCGTCCCGGGATCCAGAGTTACGGGCGGTGCGGGCTATTACCCTGGATCCCGGGACAAGCCCGGGATGACGGCGGTCACGGTCGCGCTACGCAGCGTCGCGGACTAGCGCGTCGCTGGCGTCCAGTTGCTGGTGCAGCGCTTCGGCGGATAATTCGAACCCATTGGGCCTCGCGAGCGCACCGCCTTCGATGAAGGCGCGGGCGAAATAGGCAGGGTCGGCGAGCGGCTGAGCCGTCACCGTATGCGCTATGGGGCGGCGGCGGACCAAGGCGCGGCAGTGCCGTCGGAGAAGTTGAGTTGCGGAGCGGCGTCACTTTCAACAACCAGCAGATCAAGTATGACTATGATGAACCGCAACGGGTCACCCTTACCGGCGGCCGTTTGTTTAAAACGGCACGTCGTCATCAAGGTCATCGCTAAAACCCCCTCTCGCGGGTTGTTCGATGATAGCCGACCCGCCCAATGAAGTTAGTATCGTTTCAATTGCGGCATCAGCTCCGCTGGCCTGGCGTTTTGCTGTCTCGAGATTTGTCGACATAAGAAGGTAATAAGTATTAAACTTCGCTTTTGCCGGCATTTTCCCGCTAAAATACGTATCAGTGAACGTATCAACCTGATCGCCGTCCTTGTTAAAAACGGTAACCCTTATATCCTTCTCAAAGCTCTCAGCTTGATCTTCGGCTATTTCAATACGGTAATCACCAATTACTGACCAAACGCTTTGCCTATCAAAAGAAAGGTTCCAATCTAACTTTGACTCCTCCGTTTTTAGATATAGGAATTCGACCAATCCTCTAAGCTTTTCCGAAGTCGTGCTCATGGGTTGTGATCCTCTTGAACTTGAGATCGAATTTTTACAATAATTCCATGATAATCTCGAAGTAATGAAAGCTGTTTTCCAACGTGTCTATCTTCTGGAGGTTCTCGAGTTGGCGAGCTAGAAATCTTGTTGAGATTATTTATTGCAGAACGTAGCTTAATACGAACATCTTCCGATACTGATGCGGAACCTTCAAGTATGCTCATAAACGGCGTTGCCAACTTATCGATTGTGTCGAGAGGTATGTCGCATCGAGAAAAAGTAAGCTTTTTGATCTCGCTTATTGCGGATTCGGCTTTGGTGCATTCTGCGATAATATCTAACTGCGACAACCGGAAGCTCAAACTGTTAATGGCGTCCCGCTGAGCGCTGGCAACCGTCTTAACTTTGCCAATCTGAATAAGTGTCAGACCAAAGCCAATGACGCCGAGGAGAAGCCCTCCCAAACCAATAATCTGGTTGAATAGGGCTCCCCCCGGCGAGGCGGCAAGTTGAGAGAGGTTGTACAGATTTAGATCCCTAAGTATCTGATTTGCCTTACTCAGCCGCAACCCCGGCGAGCGAGAACATATCCCGGCTCTCGCCCAGGTCCTCGTTCGCTGCCGGACCCTTCTTCGCCGTCTGGCGCTTGTCGAAGGAGTCCCAGACGTCGTTCCACTGGCCCTTGGTCGCGGCCTTCGAATATTCGGTGGCGCGGGCTTCGAAGAAGTTGGCGTGCTCGACGCCGTTGAGCATCGGTGCGAGCCAGGGGAGGGGGTGTTCGTCGATCATGTAGATCGGCTTGAGGCCGAGCTGGTTCATCCGCCAGTCGGCGATGTAGCGGATGTACTTCTTGATCTCCTTGGGGGTCATGCCGTTGACCGGCCCCATCTCGAACGCGAGGTCGATGAAATTGTCCTCGAGGCGGATCGTGGTCTGGCAGACGTCGGCGATGTCGTCCTTGACCGCCTTGGTCAGGCACTGGCGCTCGGCGCAGAAGGTGTGGAACATCTTGATGATGCCCTCGCAGTGCAGCGTCTCGTCGCGGATCGACCAGGTGACGATCTGGCCCATGCCCTTCATCTTGTTGAAGCGCGGGAAGTTCATCAACATCGCGAACGACGCGAACAGCTGGACACCCTCGGTGAAGCCGCCGAACATCGCCAGCGTGCGCGCGATATCCTCGTCGTTGTCGACGCCGAAGCTCTGCATGTAGTCATGCTTGTCCTTCAGCTCGGCATATTCGAGGAAGGCGCCATATTCGCTCTCGGGCATGCCGATGGTGTCGAGCAGATGGCTGTAGGCGGCGATGTGCACCGTCTCCATGTTGCTGAACGCGGCCAGCATCATCTTGATCTCGGTCGGCTTGAACACGCGGCCGTATTTCTCGTGATAGCAGTCCTGCACCTCGACATCGGCCTGGGTGAAGAAGCGGAAGATCTGCGTCAGCAGGTTGCGCTCATGCTCGGTGAGCTTCTGCGCCCAGTCGCGGCAATCCTCGCCCAAGGGGACTTCCTCGGGGAGCCAGTGAAGCTGCTGCTGGCGCTTCCAGAACTCGAACGCCCAGGGGTATTCGAACGGCTTGTACTGCTTGCGGGCTTCGAGGAGGGACATTGTAGGCCTTTCGGAAAATTTGGAATTCGGAAGATCAGGAAGAGATATCGGAATCGGGATCAGGGGGCGGGGACCAGGAGTGCATCGCGGCCGCCGACAGTCCGAGGACGATCGCGCCCGAGACGAGCATGATGCCGATCATCCGGAACGCATAGACCTGCGCTTGGGTCACGTTCGGCGCGGCGAGCCGCAAGAGACATCCGATTCCGACAAGACCGGCGACGCCCGATACGGCAAACATGATGATGACCTGCCAGGTCATGCGACGAATCCCCGGGCGGTGCGTTCTGCACCCGAACCCAACACAGGAGAATACCCATGGTCGACGCCAGCCAGATCCAGGAACATGCCGAAGTCATCGGCGCAGACGGCGTCCATGTCGGCACCGTCGACAAGGTCGAAGGCAACCGCATCAAGCTGACCAAGAAGGATTCCGGGCCGCAGGTCGTCGAGGGCACGGGCAGCCATGAGGGACATCATCACTTCATCTCGCTCGGGCTGGTCGCGGATATCGAGGACGGCACGGTGCGGTTGAGCGCGAATGCCGACGTGGCGGTGACGTTCGAAGAGGAAGAGTGAGGCGGTAAGTCCCTCTCCCTTTGGGAGAGGGAAGGGGCCCGCCGCGTTAGCGGTGGGAAGGGTGAGGGCGCTCCGGGTCATGCCGCGGCGCCCTTTTTCTGTGCGTCGCCCTCACCCTTCCCATTGCTGGCGCAATGGGCCCCTTCCCTCTCCCAAAGGGAGAGGGCGATAGAAGCGATGACGCCTTCGAGGTTTTGCATGACGTCTGGGTTTCCAAAGCGGAGGACATGGTAGCCCCCACGTTCGAGGAACCGGGTGCGGTTAGCGTCGTAGGTTTCGGTGCTGGCGTGGGTGTCGCCGTCGACCTCCAGGATCAGGTGTTCGCTGAAGCAGAGGATGTCGGTGTGGAACGGACCGACCGGCGCTTGATGGCGCCATTTCAGATTGGGGAAGGCCTCGCGTAGCGCACGGAGCAGGCGGCGTTCGGGTTCCGGCGCGTTGCGGCGCAGGTCGCGAGCGCGGAGGACAGTGCCGGAATGGCCATTTTCGTAGAGATGCATACCATCCTCACCCTTCCGCCGCTGCGCGGCTCCCTCCCTCTCCCAAAGGGAGAGGGACTACACACCTCTCCTTTTGGGAGAGGGAGGGGCCCATTGCGCGAGCAATGGGAGGGTGAGGATGGCGATCGATCACCTCACTGACACGCCAGACATTCGTCGTAATCCTTCGATTCCACGTCGATCTGGCGCAGGTCGATGGTGTTGTCGGCTTCGACGCCGCCGGCGAAGCCCGCGCGCTGGACCGACTTGGAGCGGAGGTAATAGAGCGACTTGATGCCGAGCTCCCAGGCGCGGAAGTGGAGCATCAGCAGGTCCCATTTCTCGACGTCCGCCGGGATGAACAGGTTCAGCGACTGCGCCTGGTCGATGTACGGCGTGCGATCGGCGGCGAGTTCGAGCAGCCAGCGCTGGTCGATCTCGAAGCTCGTCTTGTAGCAGTCCTTTTCCTCGGTCGAGAGGAAGTCGAGGTGCTGGACGCTGCCGCCCTGCTCGAGGATCGAGTTCCAGACGGCGTCGCTGTTCTTCGACTTCTCGCTCAGCATCTTCTCAAGATACGGGTTGCGGACCGAGAAGCTGCCCGACAGCGTCTTGTGCGTGTAGATGTTCGCCGGAATCGGCTCGATGCAGGCGCTGGTGCCGCCGCAGATAATGCTGATCGACGCGGTCGGGGCGATCGCCATCTTGCAGCTGAAGCGCTCCATCGCGCCGGTGTCGGCGGCGTCAGGGCAGGGGCCGCGCTCGATCGCGAGCTGCATCGACGCTTCGTTGGCCGCGGCGTTGATGTGCTTGAACATGCGGAGGTTCCACGACTTCGCCATCGCGCCCTCGAACGGCAGGCCGCGCGCCTGGAGGAAGCTGTGATAGCCCATCACGCCGAGGCCGACCGAGCGCTCGCGGCCCGCGCTGTAGGCGGCGCGCTCCATGCCGGGCTCGTGGCGGTCGATATAATCCTGCAGGACGTTGTCGAGGAAACGCATGACGTCCTCGATGAAGCCCTTCTCGGTGTTCCACTGGTCCCACGTCTCGAGGTTGAGCGACGACAGGCAGCAGACCGCGGTGCGATCGTTGCCGAGATGGTCGCGGCCGGTCGGCAGCGTGATCTCCGAGCACAGGTTCGAGGTCGAGACTTTCAGGCCCAGCTCGCGGTGATGCTTGGGCATCGCCTTGTTCACGTGGTCGGCAAAGATGATGTAGGGCTCGCCGGTCTGCAGGCGGGTCTCGACCAGCTTCTGGAACAGCGAGCGCGCATCGACGGTGGCGCGGATCGCCTGGTCCTTGGGCGAACGCAGATGCCATTCGGCGCCGGCACGGACGGCTTCCATGAAGTCGTCGGTGATCAGCACGCCGTGGTGGAGGTTCAATGCCTTGCGGTTGAAATCGCCCGAGGGTTTGCGGATCTCGAGGAACTCCTCGATCTCGGGATGCGAGACGTCGAGATAGACCGCGGCCGAGCCACGACGCAGCGAGCCCTGGCTGATAGCAAGCGTCAGCGAATCCATCACGCGGACGAACGGGATGATGCCGCTGGTCTTGCCGTTGAGGCCGACCGGCTCGCCGATGCCGCGGACGTTGCCCCAATAGGTGCCGATGCCGCCGCCGCGCGAGGCGAGCCAGACATTCTCGTTCCAGGTGTCGACGATGCCGCCGAGGCTGTCGGGGACCGAGTTGAGGTAGCACGAGATCGGCAGGCCGCGGCCGGTGCCGCCGTTCGACAGAACGGGGGTGGCGGGCATGAACCAGAGCTTCGAGATCGCGTCATAGAGGCGCTGTGCGTGGCCGGCGTCGTCGGCGTACGCGGAGGCGACGCGGACGAACAGGTCCTGATAGCTCTCGCCCGGGAGCAGGTAGCGATCCTTGAGCGTGTCCTTGCCGAATTCGGTAAGGAGCGCATCGCGGCTGTGATCGACCTCGACCGGGTAGATTTGCGCGCGCACGGAGTGGCTGTCCTGTGCCTGGCGCGGGGCCTTGGGAGCCTCGGCTGCGATGGTGGGGGCTGCTTGGTCGATCGTGTCTGTGGTCATGTCGCTATCCCGGCTGCTGTCTCTGAAATCCATCGAAACCGCTCCTAGTGTTCTGTATTCGTTCGAATCGGCGTCATGTCGCCATGCTACCATCGGACGGCCCCTAACGGGAGAACAAAAAGTGACCATCGCGGCGGTGGAAGGCGCGCTTACGGTCATATCGCATAGGACTATGCGAGGGTTGTTCTACCAGCGATTGGGTCCGCCCCCGAACGCAACCCCAAGAGATTGTGCCAAAGCGCGAAGAGACGCAAGGGGGTGCGGGTGTGGTCGGGGCCTCGGTTCGTCGCGTTCGCGTGCGGGTTGGCCGAGCGGCATATTCGCACGCGAACGCGACGAAC
>Ga0247813_10001933_pt1 | contig 14852 bp, 14 predicted proteins | sample UWRJL169409C1_FD_180719 | JGI IMG/M metagenome (GOLD analysis project Ga0247813, IMG submission 180719) | Plant litter microbial communities from Arlington Agricultural Research Station in Wisconsin, United States - UWRJ-L169-409C-1 | ecosystem: Environmental > Terrestrial > Plant litter >... | reverse complement strand
GCCTGCGCTGCTCGGCTTCCTGCCGGCGCTGGCGCGACGCCTCATCGGCGAAAAGTTGCAGCTGCCGGCCCTGCCCACCTGGTGGTGCGGCGAACGCGCGGCGCTCGAATCGGCACTGCCCCAGCTGGGTGAGGCAGCGATCAAGCCGACCTATCCGGGTTACGACGCACGTGCGAGCTTCGAAGCCGTGCTCGGCAGCCAGATGGGCCGGCGCGAGCTCGACGAATGGGCCGGGCGCATCGTGCGCCAGGGCGACGAGCACACGCTGCAGAGCTACCTCCCGCTGTCCCAGATGCCGACCTGGGCGCAGGACGCGCAGGGCGCAGGACGTATCGCGCCGCGCGCCATGCTGCTGCGCGTGTTCGCCGTGAGCGATGGCGCGCAGTCCTGGCGCGTGCTGCCGGGCGGGCTGGCGCGGCTGGCCGGCTCGAACGCGCAGATTGCATCGATGCAGCGTGGTGGCAGCAGCGCCGACGTCTGGGTGCAGACCCATGGCGAAGTCGACCGCACGACGCTGCTGCAGCCGCATGCGACACCCGCTTCGCTGGCGCGTCACCGCGCACCGGTCACCAGCCGTGCCGCAGAGAACATGTTCTGGCTCGGCCGCTACACCGAACGCGCGGAGAACGCCGTGCGGCTGGCACGCCTGACGCTGGACCTGCTCGGCGGTGAGGACCAGTCGTCTCGCGCGCTCCTGACGTGGCTGCATCACGAGGCACAACGCAACGCGCTCATTCCGCCGGCCGTGCCCGTGGGCACCAAGTCGCGCCGCGTGTTCGAGCGTGCATTGATCGCCGAACTGGGCAACGTGAAGAGTGGCGGCAGCGTCGGCTACAACCTCAGCAGTGTGCGCCACGCGGCCGCAGCCGTGCGCGAGCGGCTGTCGCAGGACCACTGGAATCAGATCGTGCGCGCCGAAACCGAATTCCTGCGCCGCACCGCTGAGCAACTCGGCGAGACGCGTGAAGGCAGCTACGCCGCGAGCGCCGCGCTGAGCTCGCTGGAAGCCGCCAGCGCCGCACTGGCAGCCATGACGGGCGCCCAGACCGACCGCATGACGCGCGACGATGCCTGGCGCCTGTTGTCGATCGGCCGGCACATCGAGCGGCTGGCATTCCTCTCGAGTGCGCTGGCAGCCGGCTTCAAGACCGGCGCCGTGCACGAAGTCAGCGGCTTCGAGGCCATGGTCGGCCTGTTCGACAGCACCATCACCTTCCACGCGCGTTACCAGCAGCGCCGCGACGTCGCGACGCTGGTCGACCTGCTGGTGCTCGACGGCGACAATCCGCGTTCGCTGGCCTGGGTCACGCAGACGCTGCGCGGGCGCATCGCCAAGCTGGCGGGCAGCGCCCCCGGCAAGCTCACCGCGCTGTCGTACGAGCTCCCCGATCCGGCCAGCTGGTCACTGGAAAGCCTGTGCGACCCCGGGCCCGAAGGCAGCTATCCGGCGCTGATTGCGCTGTTCGCCGCCAGCGAAACGGCGGCCTACCACGTGTCCGATGCCATCGGCACCCGTTACTTCACGCTGACCTCCGAGTCCCTGCGCTCGGTCGGCGCTTAAGCCATGCTGCTCCAAGTCACCCACGAAACCCGCTACGACTACACGCCACCGGTCGAAACGGCGCAGCACCTGGCCCACCTGAAGCCGCGCACCACCGCGTCGCAACGGCTGGTGAGCCACGAACTGTCGATCACGCCGACGCCCGCTCAGCGCAGCGAAGCGGCCGACCTGTACGGCAACGCCCGCGCCTTCTTTGCACTCGAGTCCACGCACGACGAACTGGTGGTCACAGCGCAGAGCGTGGTCGAGACGTCGACCCCGGTCATGTCGGCCAGCATTGCCCGGGCCATGCCGTGGGAAGAGGTGCGCGAGCGCTTTCGGTTCAGCAAGGGCTCGCGCTTCGACCCTGCGTCCGACTTCATCTTCCCGTCGCCTTACGTGCCCCGGCACGACGACTTCGCCGCCTATGCGCGCGCGAGTTTCGTGCTGGGCCGGCCGACCTTCGACGCCGCGATGGACCTCACCTTGCGGATCTACCGCGACTTCGAATACGACGCCAACAGCACCGAGATCAACACGCCCGCGGTCGACGCGCTGGCCCAGCGCAAGGGCGTGTGCCAGGACTTCGCGCACATCATGATCGCCTGCCTGCGCACGCTGGGCATCCCTGCCCGCTACGTCAGTGGCTACCTGCTGACGCAGCCGCCGGCCGGCCAGCCGCGGCTGGTGGGCGCCGATGCGTCGCACGCGTGGGTGTCTGTGTACCTGCCGGGCGCCGACGGGCCGGGCGACTGGGTCGACTTCGACCCGACCAACGGCCGCCAGCCCGGCGAGGACTATGTGACGCTGGCCATCGGCCGCGATTACTCTGACGTGTCGCCGATGCGCGGCGTGCTGCATGGCGGCGCACGCCACACGCTCGACGTGGGCGTGACCGTGCAGCCGCTCGATGCGCTGACGGGCCGCGCGACGGAGCTGCCGCAAGGCATGCCGGCACCGTCGTCGCAGTCGCAGTCGCAGTCGCAGTCGCAATCGCAATCGCAGTCTTCGTCGCAGATGCAGTCGCAATCCAAGTTCTCGCCACAGCCTCCGTACCAGTACTGAGCAGGCGCGCTTCTTCTTTCAAACAGGACATTCTCCAATGAGCGTTTACGACAAACTCACCCAGCTCGGCATCTCGCTGCCACCCGTCGCCGTGCCGGCAGCCGCCTATGTGCCTTTCGTCAAGACCGGCAACCTGGTCTTCCTGTCTGGCCATGTGGCCAAGAAGGATGGCAAGCCATGGGTCGGCCAGCTCGGCGCCGGCATTGCCACCGAAGAAGGCAAGCAGGCTGCACGCGCCATCGCCATCGACCTGCTCGGCACGCTGCATGCCGCCACGGGCGACCTGAACAAGATCACGCGCATCGTCAAGGTGATGAGCCTCGTCAATTCGACCCCGACTTTCACCGAACAGCATCTGGTGACCAACGGCGCGAGCGAACTGTTTGCCGAGGTCTTCGGCCCGGAAAAGGGTGCGCATGCGCGCAGCGCCTTCGGCGTTGCGCAAATCCCGATGGGTTGCTGCGTCGAGATCGAGCTGATCGCCGAACTCGGCTGATTGCCCAAGGCATGGTGCGCCGGGTGCATCGGCACCGTCGCCCGCGCGATGGCGCCGACACCTGAAGGACGCGTCAGCCCAGCGAGGACCCGCGCACCACCAGCTCGCCAGGCAGCAGCAGTTGGCGGGCCTCTGACTCCAAGCCGTTCAGGCGTTCGATCAGACAGGTGGCCGCCGCGCGGCCGATCGCGTCTGTCGGTTGCGCGATGGTGCTCAGGCCGGGTCCGACCAGCGGTGCCCATTCGGTGTCGTCGAAGCCGACGAAGCCCAGCGCGTCGCCGAAGCGCCAGCCCAGGCGCGCCACGGCCGCAGCCACACGCAGCGTAACGACTGCATTGCCTGCAATGACGGCAGGACGACGGCCCGGCAACGCACGCTGCACCAGCGCGCGCAGAGCCTGGTCGAGCGCCTCGTTGGCGCCCTCTTCGCTCTCGGCGACTTCACCGCGCACCGTGCCGGCATGCGCGGCCATGCAGTCGCCAAAGGCGGCCGCGCGCTCGTGCCGTGTACTCACTTCGTTCTGCGGCTCGGTCACATAGAGGAATTCGCGCGCGCCGCCTTCGAGCAGGTGTTCACAGGCCATCGCCATGGCACCGGCGTTGTCGAGTGAAACGAAGTCGGCTTCCATGCCATCGTGCCGGCGGTCGACCAGTACGGCCGGCTTGCCATGCCGCGCGACGGCATCGACCACACCAACGCCGCGGCCCAGCGTGTTCAGGATGAAGCCGTCGACCTGGTAACCCGCGAGCGCATCGATGGCCTCGCGGCCACGGCCGAATTCGTTGCCGAGGTTGAACAGCATCACCAGGTAGCCAGCGTCCTGGCACGCCTTCTCGGCGCCCCGCAGCACGGCCACGGAGTAAGGATTGGTGATGTCGGCCACGATCAGGCCGATGAGCCGCGAGCGGCCGCGGCTGAGCGCCTGCGCCATGGGGCTGGGCGTGTAGGCCAACTGTGCGACGGCGGCCTCGACGCGCGTGGCGATATCGGGGCTGAGCAGCCGCTCGCGATGGTTCAGGAAGCGCGAGACGGTGGCCTTGGAGACGCCCGCCATCGCAGCGACGTCGGCGATGGTGGCACGTCCTGCGAGCCTCATGGCCTGCCGCTTTCCTGGCTTGACGCGCGACGTCCAGTCACACGGCGGCCGTGTCGTACACCGCCGTGGGACGCTCACCCGCCAACGCCTGCAGCAGGTTGGTGGTGGCCAGCTCGGCCATGGCGTGGCGCGTCTCGTGGGTGGCCGAGCCGATGTGCGGCAGCGGCGTGACGCGCGGGTGCGTGCGCAGCGCCGAGCCCAGCGGCAGCGGTTCCTTGGCGAACACGTCCAGACCGGCGGCCAGCAACTGGCCACTGTCGAGTGCTGCCAGCAGGTCGTCCTCGTTGACCGTGGCGCCGCGGCCGCCGTTGATGAACACCGCACCGGGCTTCATCTTCTCGAACAGGTCGGCATCGATCATGCCGCGCGTGCTGTCCGACAGCGGCAGCATCGCGACCACGAAGTCCGATTCGGCCAGCAACGCATCGAGCGGTGTGTGCAGCGCCTTGCCCTGCAACTCAGGCGCCTGAACGGAGAGGTCGACCGGGCGCCGCGCGTGGTAGCGCACCGGCATGCCGAAGCCCAGCGCTGCGCGCCGTGCAATGGCCTGGCCGATGCGGCCGAAGCCGAGCAGGCCCAGCGTCTTGCCGTGCACGTCGAAGCCGAACAGCGCCTCGCCGATGTTCTGGTCCCAGCGACCCTCGCGAACATGGTTCGACAGTTCGACCACGCGACGGCTGGTGGCCATGAGCAGCGCGAACACGGTGTCGGCCACGGTCTCGTCGAGCACACCGGGCGTGTGGCACAACACGATGCCACGCGCGTGCAGCGCGTCGAGCGCGTAGTTGTCGACGCCCACGGACACGCTGGAGACGACCTCCAGCCGGGGCGCAGCATCGAGCAGCGCACGGTCGACGGGATAGCTCGAGCCGATCATTCCCTGCGTCTCGGCCAGCGCGGCTTGAAAGGCATCGCGCTGCGCCGGCAGCTTGGGGTTGGCGACCGTCACGTCGTGCGCGGCTTCGAGGCGGGCGAGCTGGTCGTCCGGCAGTTCACGAAAAACGAGAACCTTCTTGCGTGCGGTCATGGTGCGGCTTCTTCCAGTTGGGTCCGGGTGGGCAGGCCTTCGGTGTCGCCGAGCACCTGCACGGCGCGGGCACCGATCCACGCACCGCGACGAACCGCGTCGGGCACAGAACGGCCCTCGAGTAGCGCGCTGACGACGCCGGCGGCAAAGCCGTCGCCAGCGCCCACGGTGTCGATCACCTCGGCCACGGGAAAGCCCGCCACGCGGCCGGTACCCGCCACGTCGCTGTCGTAGTAGGCGCCCTCGGCGCCGAGCTTGACGACCACCAGACTGGCGCCACGCGCGCGGTAGAACGCGGCCACCGCTTCGGGCGTGTCGTGGCCAGTCAGGAACAGCCCTTCTTCCATGCCTGGCAGCACCCAGTCGGCACGCGAGGCAAGGTCGTTGATGGCGCTGCGCATCGCCTCGGGCGACGGCCACAGCGTGGGTCGCAGGTTGGGGTCGAAGGAGATGGTGCGGCCCGCCGCGCGCATGACGTCCATCGTCTTGCGCGCGGCGGGCAAGGTGGTCGCGGAGATGGCGGCGAACACGCCGGTCGCGTGCAGGTGGCGCGCCGACGTGAGCCAGTCGACGTCGACGTCGTCCGGTGTCATCTGGCTGGCGGCCGAGCCCTTGCGGTGGTATTCGACCGGTGGGTCGCTGCCGTCGGTCACGCGGCCCTTGAACTGGAAGCCGGTGCGTTGCGCCGCGTCGCAGATGACGTGCGAGCAATCGATGCCCTCGGCCTTCATGGCGGCGATCAGGAAGCGGCCCATCGAGTCGGTGCCCAGCCGGCTGGCCCAGCCGACCTTCAGGCCCAGCCGCGCCAGGCCGATGGCCACGTTGGTCTCGGCGCCCGCAGTGCGCTTGTGGAAGGACTGCGCGTCCTCGATCGGCCCGGGCCGGTCTGCCACCAGCAGCAGCATGGCCTCGCCGAACAGCGCGACGTCGAAAGTGGCGGGGTCAACGGCGCGAGCAGCGACGATGGAAGAAGAAGAATTCATCAGGCAGCCCTTGCAGCACGGATCAGTGCGACCTGCTCGCGGGTGACGGCCAGCAGGTCGTCGCCGACCAACGGGTATTCGATGGCGTGTGGCACGTCGGCCGGCAACGCGCGCAACACGGCGCGCCAGGGCGCAGCCGACTCGTGGAGCGGCACGGCCACCCACTTGGCCGGCAGTCGCTGCGCGCCCTTGCAATGCACGTAGCGCACACGGTGGCCGAGTGTCTTGGCGGCTTCGAGCGGACATTCGCCCACCCAATGCCAGTTGCCCATGTCGAAGGTCATGCCCAGCGACACGCCCGCGCGGTCGGCGGCCTCGAAGAAAGCGACGAGCGCAGGCAGCGTGCCGGCGCGCACGGTCTGGTCGTTCTCGATGACGAGCTCGATGCGCGTTTCGGCCAGTTGCACTTTCAGGCCCCAGAGCGAGCCGTGCGATGCCGCGGAAAACCCGCCGATCGCCATCTTCAGCCGCTTGGCGCCCAGCGTGGTCGCGGCAGCGATGCCGCGTGCAAGCGCTGCGCTGTCGAGCCACCCGCCCTCCGCCCACAACCCCTCGGGACTCGAATACACGGCCGCGTGCCCGGCAAGCGCCGGCAGTTCGGTGGCCGGGTCGCGCAACAGCTCGCCGCGCACTTCGACCGAATCGGCGCCCGCGGCGCGTGCGAGCTGCGCGCACCACAGCTGGCCATGGCGGCCGATTTCGGCGGCGCCGAAGGAGGAAAGGGAGATCAGAACGTTCATGGTCTTCAGTGCCGAAAGTGCCGGGAATGCCGTGGCTTGCCGGCTTGGCCGGTCGCAGGCGGGAGGCCGATGCTAATGGTTCGAAGACAGGATCTGACCCAGGAACTGTCGGGTCTTGTCGTTCTGTGGGTTGCCGAAGAATTCGGCCGGCGGCGCCTGCTCGACGATCTTGCCTTCGGCCATGAAAATCACGCGGTCGGCCACCTGGCGCGCAAAGCCCATCTCGTGCGTCACACACAGCATGGTCATGCCGTCTTCGGCCAGGCCGATCATGGTGTCGAGCACTTCCTTGACCATCTCCGGATCGAGCGCCGACGTCGGCTCGTCGAACAGCATGATCTTGGGCGTCATGCACAGCGCACGCGCAATGGCCACGCGCTGCTGCTGGCCGCCCGACAACTGGCTCGGGTACTTCTTGGCCTGCTCGGGAATGCGCACGCGCGTGAGGTACTTCATCGCCACCTCTTCAGCCTGCGCCTGATTCATGCCACGCGAACGCATGGGCGCCAGCGTGCAGTTCTCCAGGATGGTCAGGTGTGGAAACAGGTTGAACTGCTGGAACACCATGCCGACTTCGGCACGCACGGCGTCGACGTTCTTGCCGCCCGCCGTGAGGTCGATGCCGTCGACCACGATGCGGCCTTGCTGCACGGTCTCCAGCCGGTTGATGCAGCGGATGAGCGTCGACTTGCCCGAGCCCGAAGGCCCGCAGATCACGATGCGTTCACCTGCGCGCACGCTCAGGTCGATGCCGGTCAGCACCTGGAATTCGCCGTACCACTTGTTCACCGCCTCCATGCGGATGATGGGTTCGGCGCCGTTGGTCGTCACTGCGTCGGTCATGGAAATCCCGTCAGGTGGTGCTTACTGAAGCTTGGGCAGGTCGGCGCCCAGCCACTTCTGATAAAGCTTGTTCAGTTCGCCGTTGGCGGTGTTCTTCACGATGAAGTCATTGACCGTCTTGGTCAGCTCGTCGGTGCCCGGACGCAGCGCAATGCCCATGGCCTGCTGCACCAGGTTGAATTTGTTCTCGAAGGTGTTGGCAGGCACGCGCTTGGCGATCTGCGCGGCCACCGTCACCGAGCAGCCGATCGCATCGACCTGGCCGGAGATGAGCGCCTGCATGGCCGAAGCGTCGTCGTCGAAGCGGCGGATCTCGGTGCCTTCCGGTGCGGCCTTGGTCACGGCCACGTCCTGCGTGCTGGCACGTGCCACGCCGATGCGCAGGCCCTTCATGTCGGCAGGTGCCTTGATGTTGCTGGCGGTCTTGCCATACAGCACGATGGTCGCGGCGGCGTACGGCTGCGAAAAGCTCACCTGCTTGGCGCGCTCGGGCGTGATGGCCAGCGAAGCCACCAGCACGTCCACCTTGTTGGTCAGCAGGAACGGAATGCGGTTCGGGCCGGTGACCGGCACGATGTTCGCCTTGACGCCCAGGTCCTTGGCCAGCAGCTTGGCGACGTCGGCGTCGTAGCCGTCCGGCTCGTTCTTCACGTTGGTCGTGCCATAGGGAGGAAAGTCGACCAGCATGCCGACGGTGATCTCGCCCTTTTTCTTGATGTCGGCCACCGACTGGGCCGACGCGAAAGGTGCGAACACGGTAAGGGCGGCGCCCAGGCCCAAAGCGGCGAGTGCGGTGGTGGCGGTGCGGCGGGTAGCGAAGCGGGTCATTCGAAGTCTCCTTGTGGGGAACGGGAACGGTTTGAAGAAAAGGAAAAAGGGTCAGCGGGCCAGCGCACGGGCACGCTTGCGCTCCATGCGCGCGGCCAGCAGCGAGAGCGGCCAGCAAATCACGAAGTAAAGCACCGCGACCGTGCTGAACACCTCCAGCGGCTGGAAGGTCGCGTTGTTGATGATCTGGCCGGCGCGGGTGATCTCGGTGAATCCGATGATCGCGGCCAGCGACGTGCCCTTGATGATCTGCACCACATACCCCACCGTGGGCGGCAGTGCGATCTTGAAGGCCTGCGGCAGGATCACATCGCGCATGCGGGCGCCGTACTTGAGGTTGAGCGCCTGGGCCGCCTCGAGCTGGCCGCGGGGGATCGCCTCGATGCAGCCGCGCCAGATCTCTCCGAGAAAGGCAGCGCTGTTGAGGATGAGCGCCACCCCCGCCGCGATCCACGGGTTGATGTCGAGGCCGAACACAGGTGCGCCGAAGAAGATCAGGAACAACTGCAGCAGCAGCGGCGTGCCCTGGAACACCTGGATGAAAGCGATGGACGCGCCGCGCGCAGCCTTGCTGTCGGAGGTGCGCGCCAGCGCGATGACCAGCCCGAGGATGGCACCGCCGACGAAGGCGATGGCCGACAGCGCCAGCGTCCACTGGGCGGCCTCGAGGATGAAGAGGAATTCTGGAAAGCCGAAGGTACGCATGGTGTTAGCGGCGGTCCGGGTAGTTGAGCGTGCGCTTGTAGATGAGCTTGAACAGCCCCGAGAACGACAACGCCAGCGCCAGGTAGATGCCGGCGACCACGATGTAGATCTCGAAGCTTCGGAAGGTCTGCGACTGCAGGTTGGCCGCCACCGACGTCAGGTCGTCCGCAGAGATGACCGAGACCACGGCCGAGCTCAGCATGAGCAGGATGAACTGGCTGGTGAGCGCCGGGTAGATGGCCTTCAGCGCGGGCTTGATGATCACGAAGCGGAAAATTTCCCAAGGCTTCAGATTGAGCGCCCTGCCCGCCTCGATCTGCCCCTTGGGGATCGACTCGATGCCTGCCCGCACGATTTCCGCGGCATACGCGCCCAGGTTGACGACCATGGCGGTGAGCGCGGCCGTGTAGGGCGACCAGCGCACACCGATGGCCGGCAGCGCGAAGAAGAAGAAGAACAGCTGGACGAGGAACGGCGTGTTGCGGATGACCTCGATGTACGCGTTCACGAGAAAGCGCACCCACAGCGGGCCGGAGGTCTTGCCCCAGGCGCAGACGATGGCCACCACCAGGCCGAGCACGGTGGCGATCAGGGACAGCTGGATCGTGATCCAGGTGCCCTTGACCAACAGCGGCCAGGCGGCGAAGACGGCGTCGAACTGAAATTGGTAGTTCACTCTACAAGCCCTGCAAGCAGGTATCGATGTATGGGCTCGCAGTGTATGAAACCGGTTTCAGAAGAGCATCGGGGTTTTCCCTTGTGTGCGAGCTCCGAGGCGGCCAAGACCAAGGGCCACCGATGGCTTCGACGAGAGCGCGGTAACGCCCTTGATGTCCTTCGTCGGCAACTGCCGCGCGATGTAGCTCGACGAAGCGACCGCGCCCAGGATGAATTTTTTTGGCCAATGCGGACGTTTTCGTTTGTCGAAGCGATCTTTGCAAAGTCGCCCGCCAAGGCCGGTGCTACGCTTTCCGCGTCACACATCGACAGGCACATCGAAGCGCCGACGAGCGCACGAAGGGAAACATATGAACCGGGCGTGCGTCACTCCGCAGCCTCCGGCGCCGCTTGGCGTCGGCGAGGCGTTTTGCAGTTCAATCACGTCGATGTGGAGCGCTGACTCCCACGAGAGCGCCACATGAGCGCCGCTAGCCAGCATTCCGCGAAGCACTCCGTTTGGCGAAACCCCGACGGCATTGCGCTGGTGCTGCTGCCAACGGTGGCCTGAACGATGTGATCAACGTTGGCCCGCACGTTGTGCAGGGCAATGGAGCTGAGGCGATGACAGAAGGACTGGGAGTTGCGGGTCAAGCAGATGGCGCCAGTAACGAACACGGGAGCGCGCATATGACCGTTAGAACCTTTTTCGCCGGCATGGTGCTGCTGGCACTCCTACTCCTGAACGGTTGCAACGCGCGCGCTACGCCAGTGATGGAAGAAGTGGGAGTACTGGAACTTCCCTACACGGTTCAGTCATTGGCCTGGCATCCCGACGGCCGACTGCTCGCGGTGGGCTACTTCATGCGCGATGTGGTGGAAGTCTGGGACACGCACACGAAGAAGCCGGTGTTCTCGGTGCCGAGCAAGCGCTGGGCGGGGAATCGCTCGGGGCAGGACGTGCTATTCAGTTCGGATGGAAAGCATCTGATCGTCCAGGACTATCAGGACATCAAGCATGGAGAACTCAAGGTTCCAGAAAGCATCGATGAAGCCGCGGAGATCGCGGCGCGAAGCGACAAGGATCGCTATGTGCTCGCGCGGGTATGGGACGTTACCCAACGGCGGGAAATTGCCCAGATCAAGGGCCCGGGAACAAGACGCATCGGCGTTACACCGAGGGCCATGTGCGTACTGGAAAACGGCCGCACGTTGGTCGTCCTGCGCAAGACAAGTGTTGCGATGTACGGTCTGCCATCCGGAACGCTCGAAAGCGAACTTGACCTCACACATCCGTTTCGCGACCAGCCACAAGTTGGACGCTCTTACGACACGATGAGTTGCAACCCGGCGCGTGACGAGATCTCATTGGGGGCACTGCAGTTCTCTCGGGACGCCGAGAAGTTTGGCTTGACGAACTGGACGGGAGCAACGGCCATCGTCATTGCCGATCTGAGGCGCAAGGCCATCAAGAAAGTCCTCTTCAGCCCCACGCCCTTGAACGGCGTTGCCTATAGCGCCGACGGCAGCAAGCTCGTGTCCTTCGGGATGTCTCCCATTCGGGTGTGGGATGCAAACAAGGACTTCGCGGCGATAGGCGAGATCGAGAACCCGCCCGAGTGGCTGTGGCTGAACCAGCGAGGCATGAAAGTCGACATGCTGCATCCGCCACCCAACATTCCGCGCGGCAATGCGGGCAAGCTCGTCCCCGTTGCCGGCACCGACCTGATGTTCGGACTCTCGGGCGACCTGTACCTTTGGAGCTTGACCGAGGCTCGCGCGGTTGCTCATTTGCCGGCCTTTCCGGACGTTCTGCGTATTGCGGCACATCAGCCCAGCGATGCCTTCGCTGTAGTGGATGACCGGCTCATTCACTTTTACAAGTTGCATCGCAGCGCGCTCGGCGCTCTGCGCAAGTGACACCAGGGAGTAGCAAGAAATCATGTCGTCCGCACCGACCACCGCTCAACTGCTGGAGCTCACCCGCTCGCCATCTCCACCGCAGGGCTTTGTTGCCGTTCCTGCTGACAGGCTTGCATTGCCGGACGGCCGCGACCTGGGGCGCATCAACTACCAAGCCTTCTTCAACCCATCCACCAATGACCTGGTCATCACCGGCACGCCGAGGGCGATGCAACGCCTGGACTTGGTGACGCAAAAGAAGATCGAAGACACCAACATCTTCTCGGACAGCGTGCGCATCACCAATGGCGCGATGGCCGGCGGCTTTGCTCGGGCGGCTGATCCTGTGATTCAGACCCTGACGCTGGTCGAGAGCCTGACTGCCAATGACGAAAGTCCCTACCCCAACGCTACCGTCAGCTTTGCTGGCGAGGGCGCGGTGGGCCTGGCTTTCTCCGCGGCCTCCTATGAATTACGCAAAGATCCCAACGTGTCGGCCATCGTCGGCAGCACCGTCACGCTCAACGCATGGACGGGCCACTGGACGCCCGACGGCAGCGTCGACCCGGGCGTGCTCGATGTACGCACGCCCCATCCTGCCAACGGGGACCCTGCATGGGCGCACAGATGGCCGCCGGGTGCCATCGTGGCCGCAGTGAACACCGGCGATGCCCAACTCGCTGGCGGGCTGGCCGACATCGGCACGCAGAGCGCCATGGCCTTGGGCGAATGGGCGGCCGGCAAGGCAGGCAGCCGGGTCATGAGCGAAGGCGCCGCGTGGATGGCCGACAAGATCGTCGGCAAAGGCGCCGAGGCCATGACCGCACCCGCGGCCGACGCTGCGTCGGGCGCTGCTGCCAACTACATCGACAGCCCCGCTCGTGCCATCGCGGCATTGGGCTGGCAGGCGAACCTCACGCCCGCCGAAACGATCCAGGTGCTGCAGCAAGGCATCGGACAAGGTCAGTGGAACGTCATGCAAGGCCTGAGCCCCGCGGGCTATGCCGTCGACGGCGTTTACTACGAGCACACCGAACCTGCCACCGTCGCTGGCGTAGGCAGCACGGCGGAGACCCGGCAACCCGCCTTGCGAAGGCTCAGTAATTGCAACGTGCGGAGGCAATCGGCATGAACCGCTCGATGAACAAAGCAAGCGCGTTCTGGTTGGTGCATAGCGCCATGCGAACTTACTGCATTGACTTGCTGCTGTTGTGGTTCTTGGCCACGGTTTGGGGGTGGTTCCTCGTCGGGCCAACCGTTCTGCGTGACAACCAAACGGCGCGCGATATCGTGACATGGGCTACCGATTTCTTCCCTTGGCTGGGGAACATTCGCAAACTTGGGCCGCAGGCCGAGAAGGCCGTATTCCTTCATAGCGTGCTTTTTTTTGTGGCAGCAACCTGCTCATTCGTGGTCGGCTGTGGAATGGACCTGACGCCAGAGCAACTTCGGACTACTGCGGGTCGAAGCAAGCTCTTTTTTCTTATGCGAGCGATCGCTGGAATGGTCTTGATGATCGCGGGCGCATCAATCTACGGAACTCTGGGGGCTTCACAGTTCGGACTCTCCAGTGGTCAGAAATTGGTGTTCGTGAACCCGATCACCTTGCCTTTTTTTTCGCCATGGCCCGGAGCGATGGTTGGCGGAGGTCTTGCGACGTTGGTTGCGTCGCTGATGCTTGCGCTAAGTGATTTCAATAACAGCATCGGGAGGAACGAATGACTGCTCCGGTAATTTATCAATTCGTCCGGCCGGGATCTATTGCCGATTGTGCGAAACGATGGCCGTCGCGCTGGACGTTACAGGCGAAAGAGCGGGGGAGCGGGCGCATGACCGTCAGAGCATTCTTCGCCGGCATGGTGCTGCTGGCACTCCTCCTCCTGAACGGTTGCAACGCCCGCGCTACGCCAGTGATGGAAGAAGTGGGGGTGTTGGAACTCCCCTACGCTGCCCAGTCGTTGGCCTGGCACCCCGACGGCCGACTGCTCGCGGTGGGCTACTTCATGCGCGATGTAGTCGAAGTCTGGGATACGCACACGAAGAAGCCGGTGTTCTCGGTGCCGAGCAAGCGCAGGCCCGTCAATCTGTCGGGCCAAGAAGTGCTGTTCAGCCCGGACGGGAAGTACCTGGTCGTCCAAGACTTCCTGGACTCGAAGAACGGTGAGCCGAAGTTTCCGCGGCGATACGACGACCCTGAGGAACTGACCGCGCAGCAAGACAAAGATCGATACATCCTTGCACGGGTATGGGACGTGGAACAGCGCAAAGAGATCGCACAGATCAAGGGCCCGGGGTCAGTTGTCTATGGAGGCGCGCAGGATGGTATTTGCTGGATCGCAGGCAAGGCGAATCAACTGGCGGTTCACCGCAAGGCAATCATTCAGGTGCATGACATGCCAACGGCGCGGCTCGCATTCGAGTTGGATGCTTCGCATCCATTTGCAAACAAGCCAGACCAACGCCGGGGTTACTGGAAGATGGCATGCCACCCTACGCGAGCCGAAGTTGCCCTTGAAGGAGCACAACTTTTCAAAGAGGCTCCCGAATTCGGTTTCCCCGAGAACAGCGGCGCCACGCCGATCGTGGTGGTCGATCTTGAGCGCAAGGCCATCAAAAAGGTTCTGTTCAGCGCCACGCCCCTAAATGGCGTGGCCTATAACGCCGACGGCAGAAAGCTCGTGTCCTTCGGCATGTCTCCCATTCGAGTATGGGACGCGAGCGAGGGCTTCGCGACGTTGGGCGAGATTGAGAACCCGCCCGAGTGGCTGTGGCTGAACCAGCGAGGCATGAAGGTGGACATGCTGAATCCACCACCGGACATTCCGCGCGGCAATGCGGGCAAGCTGGTCCCGGTTGCCGGCACCGACCTGATGTTCGGACTCTCGGGCGACCTGTACCTTTGGAGCTTGACCGAGGCTCGCGCGGTTGCTCATTTGCCGGCCTTTCCGGACGTTCTGCGTATTGCGGCAC
>Ga0247813_10001932_pt1 | contig 14867 bp, 7 predicted proteins | sample UWRJL169409C1_FD_180719 | JGI IMG/M metagenome (GOLD analysis project Ga0247813, IMG submission 180719) | Plant litter microbial communities from Arlington Agricultural Research Station in Wisconsin, United States - UWRJ-L169-409C-1 | ecosystem: Environmental > Terrestrial > Plant litter >... | reverse complement strand
TGCCTTTTTTGATGGTTTTGTTGATAAGCGCAGTATCGGGGCCGAGCAATTGTTTTTCCTGGGCATGCAATAAGGGTATCACAGCCAATTGAAATAATATCAATAGCACCCAATGCGTATTTTTTTTCAGTAAAAAAATTATATGTGCCTTGTTCATAAGCTGGTGATCCATGGGGCAGCAGGACGGTGTTATTTCATAAGAGGAGGATATTTGAGAATTAAAAATTAAAGATTAAAAATTAATACTAACATAACTTCAAGCGTACTTCAGTTGAGTGAATCTCTTGATTTTCCGTCGCTTTGGTCATTGATTTTTAATCTTTAATTTTTAATTGAGCTCTTCTCAAAGGTAATTTAAAAAACCAAAACCAGTGGTTTTCCACTAGAAAGGATTTAGGCTGTTTTACATGGGAAAATAAGTGAGTGATTACTATAATTTTAACAGATCGTCATCCTAAGGCGTAAAAATCTAATTGTTCAAGTAAAAAACTGTTGTTATGTTGCTACATCTACCAAAATTTAAGGCATGGGGAAGGAAATTTCACTTATTGATGTTTTTTGTAATATCTATTCCTTTATTGTTGGTTTCCAATGGTGTAAAAGCACAGGAACCGGTTTCGGGCACATTTACCATCAATTCCGCATTACCTTCTTCGGAAACAAATTTCCAGACTTTTACCGAAGCGGTATTCTCCCTGGCATATGGCGTAAACGGTCCGGTGATATTCAATGTAGCTCCAGGCAGTGGCCCGTATGTGGAGCAGATCAACATCAGCGCAGTGCCTGGCGCATCTGCCACTAACACTATTACATTCAATGGTAATGGCGCAACGCTTGAAAACACTTCTACCAATCCGTTGGCAAGGGCGGTGATGAAACTCGATGGTGCCCGCCATATCATTTTGAACAATATTGTTTTTCATGCGATCAATACTGCTACTCCGGGTTCTTACGGCTGGGGTGTGGGGATCGTGCGTAATGCAGATAGCAACACGGTAAAAAATTGTACCATCAACATTGATGTAAGCAACAGCAATAATGCGCAAAACACGATCGGTATTTATGTAGGTTCATCCGATGATTTTCCGGATAATAACGGCATAAGCGATTGCGATTATAATATCATCGACAACAATACCATCAACGGTGGGTATGACGGGATAGACCTGAACAACTATGCAGGTAACTACGGGTTTGATTTTACCAGCATGGATTTTAACCAGGTGACCAACAACAAGATCAGCGGGTTCGTACACAGCGGTATTCATATCATCTGGAACAAATCTACGCTGGTAAAGGGAAATGATATCAGCGTGAACGCGATCCAGAGTGTACATGGTATTTATGCCGAAGAAAAAAACAGCAACCTGAAGATCGATGCTAACAGGATACACAATTTTACTTCTGATCCTGCAGCACCGGATAATAATTTCATCGGTATCGAAGTGACTTATTGCGTTGCTTCCGCAACCACAAAAAATACGGTAAGCAATAATCTCATTTATGATATTCAAACTGTCAAAGACCAGGAAGGGATCACGCTTACGAACAGTTCTTATGTAGATGTATATAATAATACGGTGGTGCTAGATGGCACGGTGGCCGGATCGGGCGCTACCAATGGGTTGAAATATGATGGGCCTACTTTCAACATCAATTTCAAAAATAATATCATCAATGTAGCAAGGCAGGGTGTGAGCGGCGGATATGGTGTGTATGTAACTGCGGCTACTACAGCATTCGTGTCTGATTATAATAACATCTATGTTGCTGCTCCGCATAATTTCGGACGAAACGTAAGCACCACTTACAATACGCTGGCCTTATGGCAAACGGCTACTTCCCGTGATATACATTCCACTTCACAGGATCCGTTATTTACAGATCTTGCCGGAGGCAACCTGAAACCAACCAGCGTGCCGATGGATAATCTTGGAACATTTGCAGGTATCACCACAGATTTCAACGGTGATATCCGAAACAATAATACGCCGGATATCGGCGCCTATGAATTCCTTACACCGCCATGTAACACACCGGTTGCTCCAGGAACTGCAACAGGCATTCCGGGGGCGCCGGCCTGCAGCGGCATTGCACGTACGCTGAACCTGAATGGCAACTCATTCGGTTCGGGCCAAACTTACCAATGGCAATCGTCTCCTACGATCAACGGGACTTACACAAATGTTGGCGGAAGCCAGGTGGTTCCATTGCTGGACATTACGCCAACAACAGACTTGTATTACAGGGCAGTAGTGGCTTGTGGGCCTAGTGTAGAAAACTCTGTACCGGTATTGATCTCCGTAAGGCACGAATTGTCTGGAACCTATACGATCAATTCCGCAGCACCGACAGATGCCACCAATTTCAATTCTTTCGGAGATGTGGTTGCATCGCTTAATTGCGGCGGTATCACCGGCCCGGTTGTGTTGAATGTAGTGGCAGGAAGCGGCCCTTACAACGAACAGGTTGTTCTTGGAGCAATTCCGGGAACTTCGGCAACCAACAGGATCACCATTAACGGTAACGGCGAAACGCTTACTTATCTGGCGCTTGATGCAAACCAGCGTGCGACACTGAAACTGACCGGCACTAAATATGTGACCATCGATAACCTGACGATCACCTCCACCGGTTCTGCTTCGAGCCAATATGGTTTTGGTGTGCAGTTGTTGAATGATGCTGATTATAACATCATCAAAAATTCAAGGATCAATATCAATACTACCAGCACCTCACCCAACTTTACCGGTATCGCTATCGGCGGATTGGATGCTGATCCGGTAACGAGTGTAGAAAGTAAATGTGATTTCAACCTGATTGAGAATAATGTCATCACCGGTGGTTATTATGGTGTGATCTACTCCTCAGATCCTGCGCTGGTAAGGATGAGCAACGATACGCTGCGCAATAATGTTATCAAAGAACAGCATGCTTATGGTATCTATGTAAAAGGAACAGATCGTTTGTCGATAGAAGGCAATGATGTATCAAGACCATTAAGGACAACCGTTGCAAGCACATACTATGGTATCTATCTGAACGGCATCAGCACGGCATTGACTGTGGCAAAAAACAAAGTGCATGATTCGCACAACGCGATGCCAACCGGTACCGATACGCCGATCGCGATAGCATCGAACAACTGCGATGCAACATCTGCTGCGATCAATACCATCAGCAATAATGTGATCTATAATTTCGGCGCATTAGGTTCATTGGTAGGTATACAAAATACCGGTTCTGATCACACGGTGTATTTACACAATACGGTATCCTTCGACAGGAAGATAGGTGAACCTACGATCGCACGGACTACCAGGGCGTTTTACCAGACCACTGCTGCCGTTGGATTGGTTTACAGAAATAACAACGTCACCATTACAAGAAGCGGATTGGGCACCAACACTGCCATTTACATGAATACAAATACAACAGCTTTTGTTGCGAGCAACAACAATTATTATGTGGCGGGTACCGGTGTAAATAAAGTAGGGTTTAAAAATGCGATCGCGTATACTACCATCGACGATTGGAAAAATGGAAGCGCGAACGATGCAAATTCTGTATCGATCGATCCTGCTTACGCGGATCTGGCAACAGGGAATTTATCTCCGACAAACCTGGCTTTGGATAACCTTGGTATCAACACAAGTATTACAACGGATATCAATGGTTTTGCAAGAAGCGCTACCACACCGGATCTGGGAGCATATGAATTCACAGGGGCATTGCCGGTGAAACTGCTTGGTTTTTCTGCAAACAAAGTAGCGGGCAATGTATTGCTGAAATGGATCACCGCCAGTGAATTAAATACAAAACATTTTGTAGTAGAGCGTTCAACCGATGCCGTTAGTTTCGCACCAATAGGAACAGTACAGGCCCGTGGCAACAGCAATGTGAACCAGAATTATAATTTCACAGATGTAGATGCAGTATCTGTTTCCGCAAGAATATTGTATTACAGACTGAAAATAGTTGACAATGATGGAAAGGTGGAATACTCTGCCGTGCTCTCAGTTTTGCTGGGCAATGAAGAGAAGATCTCTGTGAATGTGCAGCCCAATCCGTTTATGAGCGAGCTGTTCAGCAAGATCATCACCAACAAAGCAGGCAAAGCAAATATCCGCCTGACGGATGTTTCAGGAAGGGTCATTCTTCGCCAGACGGTGGAAGTGGTTGCAGGAACAAACCTGATCCGGATTGAAAAAGTGGGAGGGTTGCCACAAGGGACCTATTTTGTAAACATCGAATTGAACAATAGTAATTATGTGCAAAAAGTGATCAGGTAGAGATCATGATCTGTGATAAGCGAGGGCAACCATGTTGTCCTCGCTTTATCAGTTTTAAAAAAAGACAAGAATTAAATTTTTTAAATAAATCATTCGTTGAAATTATTTTCATTCATATGTTGTCTCTTATTTACCCTGTCGGGTAATGCGCAAAACTTTACTAACAAAGGGAAAGAGTTTTGGGTTGGGTATGGGCAAAACCAACTCTTTGGTACCAACACGCAGGAAATGGTGCTTTACCTGAGCGCCGAACAAGCCGCCAACGTTACGGTAACAGTGAACGGTACAACATGGGTGAGAAATTATTCCATTCCTGCAAACACAGCAATCCCTACCGATCTGTTACCGAAGACGGGCCCTGACGATTGCCGGATAACGGCAGAAGGACTTTTTACAAAGGGCATACATATAGAAAGTGATGTGCCGATTGTTGCATACGTACATACTTACGGGCAATACACTTCCGGCGCTACCATGCTGTTGCCGGTTGAAACATACAGTTACACTTATTATTCTGTAAACCCCGAACAGAATGCCTATGGTAGTTACTCCTGGTTTTATGTGGTGGCAAGTGAAAACAATACAGTTGTCCGCATCACGCCATCGCGGCCTGCATTGGGCGGGCATGCACAGGCGGTGCCTTTTACGGTTAACCTCAACAAAGGGGAAATGTATAATGTGATGGGCGCTGTTAATGGAAGCAGCAGTTATGATCTTTCGGGCAGCAAAGTCCAATCATTGCCCGGCAGTGATGGTATCTGTCATCCCATAGCCATGTTTTCGGGCAGCAGCCGCACACAGATATGCTCAGTAGATCCACTCAGTGGCGGTAGTGATTTTGTGATGCAACAGGTTTTTCCGATCAATGCATGGGGGAACAAATACATTACGGCACTTACCTCGCAAAGTTCTTCGGCTTCTGCACAAAACCCGAATAAGTACCGCGTTTATATCCGCGAACCGAATACGCTGGTGAGGAAAAATGGTGTATTGCTCTCCGGGCTCGTCAACAATTTTTATTATGATTTCATCGCCACTACTAATGATGTGATCACCGCTACAAAACCAGTGCTGATGGCGCAATTCATCCCATCGGCTACGGGTTGTGGCGCACAGGGGTTAGGCGATCCCGAAATGTTTATCCTGAGCCCGGTAGAGCAGGCGATCGATAAAATAGTTTTTTACAATACCGACAAAGAAACGATCCAGGCAAATTATCTCACGATGGTCATTCCTACTAATGGAGTCCCATCGTTGCTGATCGATGGCAGCAATACATTCGATCATTCATTTGCACATCCCAATGCACCGGGTTATACAGTTGTGATAAAGAAGTTGCCGCTGACACCGATGCAACACACCGCCAGCAGCGATTCTGCATTTACCGCCATCACTTATGGCCTAGGGCAATTCGAATCTTATGGTTACAATGCCGGCACCAACCTCCGCAATCTTGAATCGAACATACAGGTAAAGAATCTTTACGGAACCGGGCTCACACCCTATAGTTGCCCCGGCACTCCGTTTCACCTGGTCTTCAAAACAACGTATCGTCCTTCTTCCATCACCTGGCATCTGAGCCAGGTTGCAGGATTGTCGCCGAACGCAGATGTGATACAAAGTGGTTATCCGGTACCAACAGATTCGGTGGTGGAATTTCAACGAAAATTTTATTTGTATGAATTGCCGGGGAATTATACATTCAATACAAATGGATCTTACACGATCCCGGTTACACTTACGGATCTGCTGATTGAGAATTGCAGCTATAGTACGCAATTGAATATTCCGGTAAACTCCATACCCGGGCCGGATGCGGATTTTAGTAACACGCCGGTGTTATGTGTAAATAAACCGGTCACTTTTACAGGAACATCCACCGCTACTATTTTTCCCAACAAATGGTTGTGGACGTTTGGTGATGGAACGATCGATTCTGTAAAAGCGGCGATAAAAACATATACGGTCGCCGGAGATTACAACGTAGAACTTACGGCAGTCCGGACAGACGGATGCATCAAGACCGTGCAAAAACCTGTAACGATATTACCCGAGAGTTTTTCATCGATCACTCAATCCATCTGCGACGGGCAATCTTATCTTGGTTACACCGCAACCGGTATTTACAGAGATACGCTTGCTGCGGTGAACGGTTGCGATAGTATTCGCATATTAAGCCTTACTGTAAATCCAAAAGCGGTTTCAACCATCAACCAGGCTATTTGTGAAGGGCAGAATTATGAAGGGTATTCAACCGCGGGAACATATATAGATGTTTTTACAGCGGCGAATGGCTGCGACAGTACCAGGACACTTAACCTTACAATTAAACTCAAACAAACTTCAACCGTTAATCAATCTATTTGCGAAGGGCAGAGTTTTGAAGGCTACACGGCTTCCGGAACTTACACCGATGTTTTCACCGGGGCGAATGGCTGCGACAGCACACGTACATTGAATCTTACGGTAAAGCTGAAACAAACTACCACTGTCAATCAATCGATCTGCCAGGGCCAAACTTATCAGGGATATTCTACAACCGGAACATTCACCGATGTTTTTACGGCAACTAACGGTTGCGATAGTACGAGAATTCTCAACTTAACAGTGAATCAAAAACAAACTCTTACTATTAATCAATCGATTTGCCAGGGGCAGACTTATCAGGGATATTCTGCTACCGGAACATACACGGATATTTTCACCGGTGCTAACGGTTGTGATAGTACGCGGATTTTGAACCTTACGGTCAATCAAAAACAAACTGTTACTATCAATCAGTCCATTTGCGAGGGGCAAACTTATCAGGGATATTCTGTAGCTGGAACCTACACTGATATTTTCACCGGCACTAACGGTTGTGATAGTACGCGGATTTTGAATCTTATGGTCAATCAAAAACAGACTGTTACTATCAACCAATCAATTTGCCAGGGGCAGACTTATCAGGGATATTCTGTAGGTGGAACCTACACTGATATTTTCACCGGCACTAACGGTTGCGATAGTACGCGGATTTTAAACCTTACAGTAAAACCGAAGCAGGCCATTACTATTCATCAATCCATTTGCCAGGGGCAAACTTACCTGGGATACAGTGCCAGCGGTACTTACACCGATAACTTTACCGGCTCAAATGGATGCGATAGCATACGGACCTTGATCCTTACTGTAAACCCCAAAAAAGTTTCGACTGTAACATATTCTATTTGCGCCGGGGATAGTTATCTCGGTTATACCGCCAGCGGAACTTACGTAGATCACTTTACATCAGCCAATGGCTGCGATAGTGCACGCACTTTAATTCTTACGGTAAAAGCAAAAGCTTTTTCAACCATCACACAGTCAATCTGCGCCGGCAGCAGTTATGCAGGTTACTCCACCAGCGGAACGTATGTCGATCATTTTACTGCAAGCAATGGTTGCGACAGCGCAAGAACTTTACTATTGACAGTAAAAGCGAAAGCATCTTCCACCATCACACAAAACATTTGCGAAGGCCAATCGTATCTAGGATATACCAGCAGCGGTACTTACACGGATCATTTTACCGGGTCCAATGGTTGCGATAGCACGCGTATACTTAAACTCAACGTTTCGCCGAAGCCCTTGCCAAACCTTGGTTCAGACAGGGAGTTATGTGGTGGTGAAACGATCACATTATTACCCGGTACATTCAATTCATATGTATGGCAGGATAATTCTACACAAAGTTCTTTTGTTGTGAAAAATCCGGGAACATACTCTGTAACGGTAACGAATAGCTGCGGTTCAGCAACAGATCAGGTAAAAATTACTGCAGGCATTTGCGATCCATATTTTCCGAACGCGTTCACTCCGAATAATGATTCGAAAAATGATGTGTTTAAAGTACTCTACACAGGAGTGCTTCAGAATTACAACCTGCAAATATTCAACCGTTACGGCATAAGGGTATTTCAGTCAACAACCGCAACCAAAGGCTGGAATGGTACACTCAACGGGCAGCCTGCTGATCAGGGAGGATACACGTGGATATGTAGTTTCAACAAAGGTGGCGTAACTATGAACCTTAAAGGGATTGTATTATTGATACGCTGACGATGGGGAAGCCAATCACTCCGCTGGTTGTTTGAAGTGGTGGTATTGAAGTGGAAAGACTTTCTTTTGTGGATGCTAGATGCTGGACACTCGATGCTGGATGCAGATCAACAGGAGCTTACTGATATCTTCGCAACAATCAGTAACCAGTAACCAGCATCATTTAAAATAAACCAATCATTTTATCATGACTTTCTTCAACATCATATGGGGAATTGATGCCATCACCGCATTCATCGTTCTGCTATTCTTTTTTATCGGCATGGCCGATGGCACTGTAAGTGGCACCAATCTTGGGTTGTGGGCCATGATCATCGCAGCATTGATCGTAATATTATTTGGCAGCCTTTGGCTGCGGAGCCACGGTTATCCCGGCTTTGCTATGTTACTGACATTGCTACTGGCGGTACCCGCTTTGTTGTTCGGGCTTTACATGGCGATAGCGATTGTCAGTAAGCCACGGTGGAATTAGTGCCGGATGCCGGCTCCTGGGCAGTGCTAAATAATAACCATAATTCGCTCAGCTATTCGCTACCATAACCATCAACCATCAACCAGCACCCAGTTTACTTTCCTTTTCCTGCTGCATATCCCCTCACCGCGTAATACAATATGTACAGGTATGCCGGTAGCATGCAGATGAGAAAAGCCGTATGATTACTGGCGATATTTTTATCTTTCAGCACTGTATATAACATCGGAAAAATTGCTCCTCCAACAATTCCCATGATCAACAATGCGGAACCGATCTTCGTGAATTTTCCCAGGCCATCGATCGCTAAAGGAAAAATGGCTGGCCACATAAGAGCGTTGGCAAGCCCCAGTAGTGCGATGAAAACAATGGATGTATAACCTCCCGTAGCGAACACACATATGCTGAACACCGCACCCAGTATGGCCGATACCGCCAGGGCATTCTGCTGGGAAATATACTTCGGTATGCAAATGATCCCTACGACATAACCAAGCAACATCGCTGCGAGTGTGTACATCGTGAAAAATTTCGTTTGGTCAAGCGGTATTCCAAGCTCTCTTCCATAAGCGCCGATGGCATCGCCAGCCATCACTTCCACACCCACATAAAGGAAAAGGCATAATACGCCAAGCAACAAATGTTTGTATTGAAACACGCTGGTTTTTACAACCGTAGAAGTGTTTTCCAAAGGCTTTTCTTCATCTAAATTTATTTCCGGCAGTTTCGATTTTTTGATCATGATGGCAAGTAATACCAGGATAACCGCCATTATTATGTACGGAGTAATAACCCTTGCAGCCAGTTGATCGAGCAGTTGAGCTTTAAGGACCGGGTCAGTGGTCTTGTTCACATCTGCTTCTATCGTGTTCGCATTTTTTAAAATAACGGTAGCGAGAATATACGGACTTGCGATACCCGCAATTTTATTACAGATGCCCATGATGCTGATGCGTTTTGCAGCGCTCTCAATCGGCCCAACAATGCTGATATATGGGTTGGATGCGGTCTGTAGCAAAGCAAGCCCCATTGCCTGTATGAAAAGGCCGGTAAGGAATAGGCCAAAATTTCTTGTATTTGCCGCAGGCAAAAATACCAGCGAGCCAATGGCCATCACCAGTAAACCTAATGCCATCCCGTTTTTGAATCCTGTTTTTTTTAGGATCAAGGAAGACGGAATTGCGAGAAAAAAGTATGCGATATAAAATGCAAAAGTCACAAAGAAAGCTTGCGTATCATTTTCCAGCTGGCACGCCAGTTTAAGAAACGGTATAAGTGTTCCGTTCAACCAGGTCACAAATCCAAATACGAAAAATAAAATACCAATGATGACGATGGCATAATAGTTAGTTTCTTTTTTCTGCATGACAAGTATTTAGTGATGAATTGGAAAAATACAACTCCTCATTGATTAATGACGCACGTAAATTGCATCAAACGTTTGCACAATGAATCTTGGATGGCAAAGCATAAGTTTGAAAACTAAATCGATTGACCATTATGACCAATACATTGAACCGCCGGAAATTTATGAGGGATGCCGCACTGGCAAGTGCAGGATTTGCTTTTCTTCCTTCTGCACTCAAAGCATATAGCAGTACAAAAATGAACAGGGTGAGAGTGGGTATGATTGCCGTAGGGCTTCGTGGCCAGCTTCACCTGGAAGAAATGTTGAAGCGTTCGGATGTGGATGTGATCGCGATGGCCGATCCGGATAAGAACATGATGGCGATAGCGCAATCACTCGTAAAAAAATACAACAAAAAAGCGCCGGTAGAATATACCAATGGCAATACCGATTATCAGAATTTATTGAAGCGTGCCGACATCGATGCGGTCTTCATTGCTTCGCCATGGGAATGGCATGCCGTGCAAGGTATTGATGCCATGAACGCCGGAAAGATAGTAGGGATGGAGGTTTGCGGAGCTGTTAAACTCCAGGATTGCTGGGATTTTGTGAATACTTCAGAAAAGACAGGCATTCCGATCATGCCGTTGGAAAATGTTTGCTATCGTCGCGATATTATGGCGGTACACAATATGGTGACCAAAGGAATGTTTGGTGAAATACTTCACCTGCAAGGCGGTTATCAGCATGACCTTCGGGGTGTTTTGTTTAATGACGGAGTAACACCATACAATAGCGGAGCGGAGTTTGGCGCCAAAGGTTACAGCGAAGCTAAATGGCGTACGCAACATTATGTCGATCGTAATGGAGAGAATTATCCAACGCATAGCCTTGGACCGGTAGGCACTATGATCGATCTGAATCGTGGGAATATATTGACCAGTCTTTCTTCGGTTGCGACAAAAGCGCGTGGGCTTAACCGTTATATAAAAGAGCATCCGAAAGGCGGCCCGAATCATCCGAATGCGAATCTCAAATTCAAACAAGGGGATATTGTAACCACGCAGATACAAACAGCTAATGGCGAAACCATCGTGCTGACATTGGATACCTGCTCTCCACGCCCTTACAACCTGGGTTTCAGGGTGCAAGGCACAAATGGGATCTGGCAGGATCATCACGAAGGGGAATTTGATCGTGGCATGATCCATATCGATAAAGTAAGTGAAAAACATGTGTGGGATAATCCACAAAAATTGCTGCAGGAAAATGATCATCCGCTATGGAAACAATTTGAAGCTTCAGCAAAAGATTCCGGGCATGGAGGAATGGATTTCTTTGTAGACAATTCTTTCATCGAAAGTATCAAAAGAGGAATTCCATTTCAACTGGATGTGTATGACCTGGCAACATGGTATGCCATCACTCCGCTGAGTGAGCAGTCAATTGCGGCCGGTGGCGCATTGCAGCAAATACCTGACTTTACAAGGGGGAAATGGAAAACAAGAAAACCTGTATTCGGGCTCGGTTCGGCCTACTAAATATTTTTGCGTAAACGCAATCGTTTAGATTTTATCCATAATTCCGGTATTTCTATATCGGAATTCTTTTTAAATAAGAAATAAGAAATAAGGAAGTTGCATTCTATCAAAGATCACGGACCGAACGTCTCCCACTTTCTTATTACTTATTTAATATTCCTTATTTTGTATTTATTAAGCGCTCAGCTCACTTTCTTTTTCCGTTAATTTTTGAAGCAGGACCGCCTGGTTGTTTGCTCTCACAAAATTATGCCCTTCGTAAGCTGCGCCATAGTACTGGTCGTTGTTGAGATGATCGGTGATGAAGCGTAGCGCCTGCATGTATATCATGAATTTGCCGGCGTAGACAAAATGCTGTTTTTCTTTTTCAGTCAGCTCAGCAGACATTTCGCTGAGATAGCCGTCTGTAATGGCTTTGAAGTACTCGTTGCGTATGATGATCTTGCTGAGATCTTTTTCTTCTTCGTTTACGGGTGACAGATAGGTACGCATCATGTCGCCCACATCGCTGATAAAATAACCCGGCATAACGGTATCAAGGTCTATAACGCAGAGGCCATTATCCTGGTCGTCAAAAAGCACATTGCTGATCTTGGTATCATGGTGTGTCACTCTTTTTTTAAAGTCGCCCGAACGGCAAATCTCTTCATAAGTATCCGAGATATTTTTTTGAGATCTCAGGTAAGCGATGATTGCAGAGGATTCCTCTATTCTTTCCGGGTTACCATTTTTCAATGCGTCTTCAAATTGAGTATAGCGCAGCCCCAGGTTGTGAAAATCCGGCAATGTTGTATTCAGTTTTTCCGAAGGAAAACCCGCCAGCAGCCTGGTAAAGCGCCCGAATTGCGCAGCGGCTTCATATGCCTGTTGGGTAGTATTTACAACATCGATGCTATGTGAATCTTTCACAAAATTGAATGAACGATAGTAACCTGAATCCGGCAGATGAAGCATGTCTTCATTTTTCAACGTTCGCTCAGGCATTACAAAAAGATAGCCGGGATGTTTCTCTGCAAGATAGGTTCCGATCATCCGCAGATTATCAGCGATCTGCTGCGGCGCTTTGAAAATATTATGGTTGATGCGTTGCAGAATAAAATTTCCATTACCGGAATTCACCAGCCAGGTGTGATTGATAAGCCCGGTACCAAAGGGTTTTACCTTTGCGGTATTTTCATCCAACCCATAAGCGGTAAGAATAGTTTGCATCATACTCATTCAATAAATATCAGGATATGAAAGTATCACATGTTCACCGGTAAATAAAGTGCAAACGGTTGCGGAAAGTTTAAGGCAGAGTTTAGGGCGTAGTGTTTAGTGTTTAGACATTTAACGACAAGGGCCTGACCTTCTAAACTCTAAAACCCTAAACTCTAAGTCCCCTCATGAACTACGAGTTGCGATTCGAGTATGATCTTATAATAAGTAGTATTGATCGTCTCATTTTCCGCATTCGTTTTTTGCTGAAGCAGATCGATCAGCGTTTCCGTTGCTTTTTGTCCTTGCTGGTAAGGAAACTGCTCCACCGATGCCATTGGCGGATAGGCTGTGTAATGACTGATAGGAAGATTTGCATACGATACAAAACAAATATCCTTGTTGATCTTCAACTTCATTTTGCGTGCCTGCTGTACGGCATCCATCGCTACATAATCGTTAAAAGTCACGATGGCTGTAGGTTTGCGCTTGCCTGTCAATAATTTTTCTGTAGCAGCACATACGCTTTCTTTGGTGAGATCGCTGTTGAGCACAAGGCCGGCATCATACTTCAACCTGCTCTTGATCATTGCCTGAATATAACCATCCAGCCTTTCTTTAGTTGCCGGCAATTTCTCCGGGCCATTGATCATTCCGATAATCCTGTGGCCTTTTTTAAGCAAAAAATTAATGGCTTGCACAGTTCCATTGATCATGTTGCAGGCTACATAATGTATGTTGGGGATCTTGGGAATGCGATCGAAAAAAACGATCGGGATATTGTAGCGTTGAAGCGCTTCGAAGTGTTCGTAATTGTTGGTGTTCTTTGAAATGGAGATCAGCAGCCCGTCTACACGATGTTTCTTCATGGTTTCAATCAGCTGTTTTTCTTTATCAACACTGTCGTGCGACTGCCCTAACAGTACCGTGTACCCGCTTTTGTGTGCCGCATCTTCAATACCGCTGATAGCGGAAGAAAAGAAGGCTTCACTCAGTTCGGGCAATATCACACCGATAGTGAATGTTTTTCCTTGCTGAAAAAAAATCGCTGTCTGGTTGGGTTCGTATTGCAATTGCTTGGCCAGTTCCTGCACCCGTGTCTTCGTACGCAGCCCGATGCTCGGGTGATCATGCAGTGCACGCGATACAGTAGAAATGGAAATATTCAGCTGTTTGGCAATTTCTTTTATGGTAGGCAATGTTTTTTTCATCAATTTAAGCTATCCGTAAGATAATAATTTTACGCAAACGCTTGAGTAATTATTTCAAACGTTTGAACTGTTTTTGCGCATCAGTCAATTATTGCCAACCGCACAACTATGCTTAATTTACCGGATGCCATCTATTCAAACCAATACTGATTCAACCCGATTGCTATCCCTCGATGTCATGCGTGGGCTCATTATGATATTGCTTGCGGCGGAAAGTTGCATGCTCTACGAATCGCTGGCAGCATTTGATTTTACAGGTATTCCCGGCGCTGCTGTGCAGCAATTCTTTCATCATCCCTGGCATGGCCTTCGTTTCTGGGATCTGGTTCAACCTGCATTCATGACCATGGCTGGTGCATCTTTATTTATCTCTTTCCATTATAAAAAACAAAAAGGGATCAGCTGGGCCGAAAACTTCAGACACATCGCTATCCGCTGTTTCAAATTATTTCTTTTTGGTACCGCCTTGCATTGCGTCTATGCGGGACGGTTAGTATGGGAGTTGTGGAATGTGCTCACGCAATTATCGGTTACCACCATCATCGCTTACCTGATCATACAAACTTCCGACAGATTTCAGGTCATCTTTTCATTGGGCTTATTGCTGCTTACGGAAATATTATACAGGTATGTATTAGTCGATGGATACACAGAACCATTTGTAAGCGGCAAAAATTTTGGTAACTGGATGGATATGGTTTTGATGGGTAAAGTAAACACCGACGG
>Ga0247813_10001931_pt1 | contig 14873 bp, 19 predicted proteins | sample UWRJL169409C1_FD_180719 | JGI IMG/M metagenome (GOLD analysis project Ga0247813, IMG submission 180719) | Plant litter microbial communities from Arlington Agricultural Research Station in Wisconsin, United States - UWRJ-L169-409C-1 | ecosystem: Environmental > Terrestrial > Plant litter >... | reverse complement strand
GATATATAGCACCGTGACAAGTCCAGCCGATAGGAAGAAGACAACGATAAATGCAAGTCGCACCCATACAACGTTAACGCGGATGTAGCTGGCAATACCGCTCAGTACGCCGCCGATAGCCGCACTGTCGAGGTTTCGATATAGTTTGCGTGAGCCATCTTTTGAAAGGATCTCTGCATCAACATCAGCCGTTGCTTCGTCGGTCATGAACTCTTTTGGCTCACCAAGTTGTTCACGAATTGCCGCTACGTCCGCCGACGCAATGACATCTTCTTGTTTAACGCCACGTTCAAGTAGTAGTTCGGTGATACGAATTTCAATGTCTTGTAAAAGTTCAGCGTCAGCTGTGTAAGCCTCGAGTGCGCTAATGTATGTTTCTAATTCTTTTTTAGCAGAAAGTTCGATGCTATAAGGAACTTTCGCGATATGGATCCGGGTAATGTCTTTCATATAATTCTCCTTATAACTTCTTTAATGTTGCCTGCAAGGCGTCGATTCGTTGATTTACTTGCTCGGCTACTTTAGCGCCGTAGTCAGTGGTCCGGTAATATTTGCGCGGCGGCCCCTGCTCGCTCTCTTGCCACTCGTGCGTCAGCAAGCCATCTTTTTGTAGCCGTGACAGCAACGGGTAAATCGTGCCTTCCACGACAACCAATTCGGCTGATTGTAGTTGGCGGATAATGTCACTGGTATATTTTGGTTCCTTGGCGCAGACCCGCAGCACACAATAGGCGAGAAAGCCTTTTCGCAGCTGGACTGCCAGTTGCTCGGCGTAGGCGTCGGCGTTTTGTTGAATAGTATTGTCTATGTCGTTCATAGTCCTATGTTATACATAGTACTATATAAAGTCAACAACTAGATTGCGCACCTTGCCCTGGATTGATTAAACAAGGTAAAAATGTTATTATATTCACGTTACTCGCTTGAGTGGCGATCGATTCGAGAAAGGAATCTCGTGGCAACTGGTGTCATCGTTCTCTCTTTCGCCAAACGCAGCGAAAAAGATGAGCCCGGACCTGTTAACATCAACATCGCGGACGCTGCTGAGGCGATAATTGACGAACTCACCCTAAGTGGTGAAACCGTCTTCGTGGTCTCTCAGTGGGAACCCGCCCTGCGCCTAGAAATACGCGGTTATCCAGCCGGGCGCGTCGTTACACCACAAGACGCCTCCATCAAACCTGGAGGGAAGCGGTATCTTGATACCGGCGATGTCGTACGTGTAGCTGATCCGCTATTTAAGTATCAAGAAGTCGAAGATGTCGTTGTTGTCGCAAACAGCTTCATCCACCTATGGCTTGCCCAGCGAATGGTGCGCAAGGCCGGCTTTAATGTCATAAAGACAAAGATGCCCTGGGTTGGTTTTGACCCAAGCCCGGAGAACCTGCAGTGGTGGACAAAAGGACCCGTCCGTTTCATCACCTATCTAGGTATCCAGGTTATCGGCAAGCTCACCAACCGCACCTTCAACGGTATCGGCGAACGCCAAGCACCACCCAACTAACCCCGCTTTACGGTCGAGCCCTGCTCCCGCGAAAGCGGGGCTTTTCCTTTTTAAAAAATAGGTGAGTGGGCAACAAAAAAATAGGGCAGTGATGCCCTATTTGTGTCCCCTATTATTTCTATTTACTGCTCAGCAACGATTGCTTCACGACTAGAAATAAAGTTACGCAGTTCCTGATTTGATCGTGGACGATCCCAGGTCGCCAGTTCCAATACTTCGCTCATTGTGACTGGTTCGATCTGGCTGCTGGTGGTATCCATGTGAGTTTGTTGCCTTTTTTTGTTTTTGTTGTTTGATGTACTTATTTAAGCACAAACGTCATAAAAAGTCAATATACTTTTGCTAATATCTTTGACTGAGGTCTGACGGTTATGGTATAAATACAGTCAGAGGAAATCAAAAAAATAAACACATGGACATCGCCTCGTCTCTCGCTATCGTCACCCTTGCGGCCCTGATTCACGCCAGCTTTCAGCTGAGCGTTAGTGTATTAACGCTGCTTAGCGGACACGCGATCGGAACCAAAACTTCACAAAACCGCGTACTCCGACTTACCTTCGGATTTGTGACTGGTGTCGGTGTCATGACATTGCTCGCCTTAACGTTTATTTCATTCTTGTTTATTCATATCTTTGGCAACGAAGCGCCACAGTTCGTCTGGGCTATTGCCTGCGGCCTACTCATCGGTGTCGGCCTGGCCGTCTGGTTCTTTTACTACCGCCGCGAAAAGGGCACCTCACTCTGGATTCCCCGTTCATTTGCCCGACACCTCAGTGATCGCAGCAAAGCCACCAAACACAGCGCTGAAGCCTTCAGCCTAGGCCTGACAAGCGTTATTAGCGAACTGTTATTCATCGCGGCACCGATGATCATTAGTGCGCTCGTCATCATCCAATTGCCCGGCGCTTGGCAATTGGTTGGTATCGCCATCTACGCCGTCATTTCTTTGCTGACACTATTCAGTATCTGGGTCCTGATCAGTAGCGGCCACAAACTTAGCAGTATCCAAAAGTGGCGCGAAGACAACAAGCATTTCATCCAGTTTGCTGCTGGTGGTGCTTTGGCTATTCTCGGATTCTTCGTTTACGTCAGTAAAATTATGAGTGATGTCGCAGGAGCAATCTAATGACCGACGATCGCACACACGTTTCTATCATTAAACGCCAAGGCCAACGTCCGACCGAGTCATTTGATAAAACAAAGCTTCACCAAAGCATCGTCGCAGCAACCTTAAGCGCGCGAACGCCTTCTGGCCAGGCTGATAATATCGCCAACGCTGTGACAAATTATGTCTTGGAATGGCTCGAGCATCGACCCGAAGTGACCAGTCACGATTTGCGCCTCGTTGCCACCCGGCATCTACGCGCCCATCATCCCGACGCTGCCTATTTATACGAACAACATAAAACGACATTATAAGAAGATACGGAGAAATAACGATGGCCCAATCACACACATTCGACTATGACCTTATCGTTATCGGCAGCGGCGCCGGTGGCAGTGCGGCAGCAACGATCGCCGCTCGTGCAGGCAAACGCGTCGCTATTGTCGAAGCTGATACCTTCGGCGGTGACTCACCAAACTGGAGTGACGTCCCAACCAAAGCACTTTTGCACGTTGCCCGTCTGTACGACGAAGCTCGCCATGGTGACAAGTTCGGCCTGCGCACCTCAACCCTTGGCTATAACTACCCCTCAATCCGTGCCTGGAAAGAACTGGCAGTGCAGCGCACCGGGGCTGCCGGCAACCGTAAATTTTATGAAAGCCATGGCATCAGCGCCTACAATGCGACTGCACATTTCTTAAGTCCTAATGAAATTAGTGTCAATCGTCGCCACCTGTCAGCCAGCCACTTCCTGATTGCCACCGGATCATCATGGATGACACCTAATGTCCAAGGATTAACTGATGTCTCGTTTTTCACCCCTCGCACTATCCTCGAAGCGATTCGTCCACCAAAAAGTTTATTCATTATTGGTGGTGGCAGTCACGGTGTTGAGATCGCCCAAATGATGGCCACCTTCGGCACTAAAGTCTACATCGCCGAACAAGCTAGCCGCATCTTGCCAAAGCAAGACCCCGAAGTAGGGGAGTTGCTTGAAAAAATCTTGACCGAACAAAAAGGCGTTACCGTCCTCGCCCACTCCCGCGTCCTATCGGTCGTAAAAGAGGGTCTCGGTAAAAAAATCCTCATCACCCGCGGTGGTGTCGAGAAATACATCAAAGCTGACGAAATCCTCGTGGCCACTGGCCGTGCACCCAACCTGGACCTTGGCTTAGAAAATGCCTCAGTAAAATACACGCCAAAAGGCATCGACGTTAACGACAACCTGCAAACTAGCGTGAAACATATCTACGCTGCTGGTGACGTACTCGGTCGCGACAGCCACACCCACACCGCTATCCTGGAGAGTCGCATCGCTGCCCACAACATGTTCGAAAAGGCCAAAGCCATTCCCGACTACACCGCCACTCCTGGGATTATCTTTACCAACCCCGAAGTCGCCCACGTCGGCCTCTCGGAAGACGACTGCCGCAAACGCGACTTGGCAATCAAAAAAGCGATTGCCCCACTCAACATTATTGCCCGGAGCAATACGTCGGATTTCCGTGATGGTTTCGTCAAGATCATTACCGACAAAAAAGGTGTTGTCCTAGGAGGCACTATTGTCGCCCCTCATGCCTCTGAAATGATCCACGAGATCGGTATCGCAGTGAAACACGGACTTACCGCTGCCCAAGTTGCAGACACTCCCCACGCCTTCCTTAGTTGGTCCGAAGCTATCCGTGTTGCTGCTAGCAAACTCGCCTAGGAGGCTTGATAAAAGCCGTCTCATCTGTTAATATAGAATCTGCGTCGCGGGGTGGAGCAGTGGTCAGCTCGTGTGGCTCATAACCACAAGGTCGTAGGTTCAAATCCTACCCCCGCAACCAAGAATGAGCATTACTCACGTACAAGTGAGCAAAGAGGACAGATCGAAAGATCTGTCTTTTTTGTTGCCATCGGTTGAGAAATCCACCCCTGTTTTGACAGTTTGGTTTGATTAGAGCACCATCAAATTATTCAGCTAGTTCGGACGTCACCAGCGTGCATAATTTCGATGCTCCGCTCTTCGCTTTTTGTGACGTCGAGTAGGTCTGGCCGATCCTTGAAGATCTTCGACAGCGCGTCAATCGATATTTGAACAGCTTCAGTCGCGTACACCTGTAGACGAATCTCATTCACGGCCGGGTCGCCATGCACGACCTGACTACGAAAGTCGTAAATCTTCTTGTACCGCGACTGCTTTATCCTTCGATCCTCTGACGAGCTGCCAAGCAACCAAGCAAGAGAGCTGGAAACGCGCAATGTCGTTTCAGTTCGAGCACCAAACAAGTTCTCCCAAACAATGACCGAGTCGACGAGCACATCTTCTGGTGTTCGCCTTTCTGCTACTGCAGCAAGCATGCGACGGATTGCGACTCCAATCGTGGGAATTCTCTTGCGGCCAATACGGGTGGCCCACGTCTTCCAGTTGGTTACTCTGCTTCGTGTGAGCTGAGTTGGCATCAGGCCAACTGCTCTAGTTATGTCACCGTTCCATCCTGCGAAGCGACCCTGAGTAAACGGATCGACGATGGTCTGCCAGCTGGTGTGCAAAACGACCCGTTCGCTAGGAAAGGCCAATAACAGACCCAGCCGTAAGTTCTCCACCGCCATTGCTACCGCCTCATAGCTCACACGCATTTCCTTGGGCCAGCCTTCGGTCATGATGTTTATCTCCCGCAAATCAATTGCAAATGGGACATCCATCTCCAGAACCAAGTCACCGCTGTAGTTGATGATGGCCGTCTCACCCCTTTGGTTTGTACCGGTCAGCTGTCCATTCAGCGTCGTTGAGCGAACATATACGTCGTCGCGCGCGTCGACTTTTCGGATTCTTCCCCAGCCCAGATCCATCTCAGTGACACCCTCAGGAAAAAGAATTCCTGTGAGACCAACTCGCGCCGGAACAGTCGCGGGTCGCCCGTTAATCGCCTCTCGCATCGTGCGAAGGCTGAAGCGCACAGATTCAATGAACTGTTCGGGCGTAGGAACCACGTGAGTAAGGCACGCCATTGACCATCCTGATTGGATCAACATTTCGGCGAGAGTCCAAAGTTGTATTCCGCCGCCCTGACCCGTGCTTCGAATGACGGAACCCACTCGTCCAGACGTTTCGTTCTCTTCTGTAAATAGCCGCTGGAGATCAGGATCTAATCGTGCCAGTCTTTGAAACTCCTCGTTAGCAGGATGCTGAAACATTCGGGCGGGAAGTGAAAACCGGCGATCGAATGGGTCATCAGATTGCCTGACTATTAGGCCTGGGTAGTTTTCGACCGTCAGCCGAATCAGCTGCTGTTCAATGTCGGACAAATCCGACGGGATAACAGGAACCGCGCCACCCGACAATGTCCTCGCAGCAATACCAACAGCCAAGTTGGGCGGAACTGCACTAATTTCGGTGAGCTTTGATGCCCATTGTGCGGCTGTGTCTGAGCCAGCTTGCCAAGTCTGCATTTGCTCGTCGAGCAGAACTAGCTGCTGAAGAACGACTTCCTGATTTGCATTTAGAGGATGCTGGTCGCGGTCCTGAAAACGTTCGCGGAGCGACCCTAAGTCGACCGACAGAACATAGCCCAGGGCATCTTCCCCCATGTGTTCATATAGCGACCGCTCGTTAGCCTCGTTCATGCTCCTAGTTATGAGGCAATCATCACTTGATTGCAAGCAGAAGAGGATCCGACCTGTTTGTTCTGGTGAAACCGCAAGGCGGCGCATCACAACAACCCGACTTCGTAGTAGTACCAGGACGCCTGACTTGGAGACCTTGTATTCATCCGCCAGTACTTGAGCTATCTCGCCAGCTTCATAGCGACGAACGATGTCCTCGCAGGCTTCAGCACCCAGTCGTTGCTTCAAATTGAATGGCCGTCTGGTGCCTCCGATCAGCTTTGGTGCATCAAAAGGATCCACCAAATCCTGCAGTTCTTCAGGGGTACGGGGCAGTGCTGAATTGCTGGAACAGAGGTCGATCAAGTCAACCAAGATTATTAAAAGAACTTCCCTCGTGGAGGTTCTTTTTGTTTGCTATGATGACTGTATGAACGCACTGCGATGGAAAATTCTACAAGCCGCCAGCATCATCCTAGCACTTATTGTTATCTATGACACAATCAAAACTGGCCAAACAGATGCAGGACTAGGCAAACCAGCCAATGTGCCAATATACGTTATAAAACTGCTATTTGTGGTTGGACTGGTCGTGACATCTATCTATTTCTCAGTCAAAGCCGCCCAACTGAAAAACAAGTAATCCTCCTCTTTCACAGAGGATTACTTTACATTGTTAAGTAATTAGTGTAGTATGATAAGTGAAATGAATGAATCAAGTCAATTTGTTGAACCGAATATGTCATACGTCAGCACCTACCAGTCAGGTATTGCTCAGGCGACTGCTCACCGCGTCATCAACCGGACGGTATCTGACTACTTGGTTCGTTATGACCTAACGGCAATGCAATGGTTCATTATCGGCTACATCAACGACGGTGGCACGACCGGCATCACATTGACTGAATTAGCGCGCACAATCGGGACTACTCTCCCCTACACGACCAACACGATTAACCTTCTCGAATCAAAAGGTATCGTCAACAAACGTGCCCTCGAAACCGATAATCGTACCAAAATCGTCACACTTAACCCTTCTTATAAGGAGATGGTAGACGAAATCGAAGCCGGCCTACGGGATGAACTGCGAGACACCCTGTATTCAACCGACCACATTACCCGCGAAGAACTGCAGACGTATATTACTGTCCTGTACAAGATCGCTGGCAACGCGCTTTAATAGCAATTTATTTAGATTGTTCCAAGAATACGGCTAAAAGGATTATACCAACGAGGCTGACCCCTAGTGAGGCGTAGCCGATTTTAACTGCTCGCCCCTTGGCATTGGTGGCGACGATTATTGCCAGGATGATAGAAATCAATGACGTCACTGGCACGACAAAGAATTGGAATAAGTACAGAACAACAGCGTTCATCGTCAAGTTACTAAATGTCTGCCCACTCCCCTTTATCGCATCAAGCGTTGCCCATAATATAATCACCATAATCGGAAGTGGTAACGCCAAAACCAGACTCAAGATGGCCGAAATCGAGCGATCGCGAATCACTTCCAACTTTATTGGCTGGGTGTCACGATACTGATGGTCATCGGTTGATTCGGTGACTTCGCGGACGATCTCAATTTTTTCTGGCTTGTCATTCATAATTATTTACTCGATATACTCTTACTATACCCGCCAAATAAGAAATTTACCCATTGTTCAAGGTTACTCGTCTTGAGTGCGGTTGACTGCGTACTGGCTTTGACTTTATCGGCATCGATTGCTGTTTGGCTGTTTACTGGGAGAACAAGCGCTTTTTCACCAGGCCGAACGAGGTTCAACGAATCCCTAACGGCGAGTTCCTGATATTCCGCCGTCTGGTAAAAGTTCTTTTGTAGTGACAAGTTGTCGCGTTGTAGCTGCGTAAGCTCCAGTTGGCGCTTTTTAAAATCAACGTCTTTTTGCAAGCTATAGTTGCGCTGCATCATGCCTAAGGAGCCCCAAATAAAGCCGGCCGTAATCACCAACGCAGCGGCAATGACAAGGTTTTCACGCGTCGCAAATTTGTGACGAACCCGATAGATTAGTTTTTGCATGTTTATTTTTTGCATAAGCTTTTCACTATTATAGCTCAGGCTCGACAACTAAGCTATAATATCCTCTACGGGGCTGTAGCTCATCGGTCAGAGCAGGCGGCTCATAACCACTTGGTAGATAGTTCAACTCTATCCAGCCCCACCATAGAGCTTATGCATAAAAGTACTTCCAAGGAGGTGCTTTTATTTGTTAGTATAGTCAGATGAATAAACAGAAGAAAATTTCCATTATTGCAGGTGTTATCGCAGCTATACTACTTGCTACTGCAGCCGCAATATACCTATTTTTTCCAAAGCTTTATACTGAACCAAATTCTATACGTAGTTACCTTGAGTGTGAAAATACAGGATACTCACTCACCGACAGCGCAAACGGCGGCAAAACTTGCACACTGCCAGACGGTACAACTTTTGAATCTAACGGACTGTAGCAGTTCGGGCTTAGCGGACAACACTTCACTACATTGCCATTATCCATCGCGCTTACGAGCGTGATTTTTAATTCAGATTAATCGTCTACACCAGCAAATAAAAGTGAAGGCCGGGGTGGCCTTCACGCTAATCGCAACGATCTTACTATTTGTCTTTGAACTGTTCTTGGCGCAGCGCAATGGCGCGTATATTCTCGGCCACTTTATTACGCAGAAGTACGTTTCGCTTACCTGACTTTTCATAGCCAGCGACTCTATCTTCCAGACGATTACTCGTAAAGTTAACGGTGTCTTTATCAAACCCAACTTCAAGCATCGCATCCGTCGCATTAAGTGTCGCAATATGACGCTTCAGTTCAGCCTGGCTACGTTCGGTCCCAACGATCATTTCAGATAGTGTTTCGTCAGGGCGTTTAAATTGGCGGTTAAATGAACTACCGCTCATTTGACGTGCAACGTGAGCACCATGCGCTCGGTTGCGGTGACTAATCCCTGCAAATATCCCCTCGACGGCGTCAGCTCGAACCATCAGGTCAAGCGCTGCACCAGGGTGCTGGTCAACGTTTGGATTGGGTATAGATTCTATCGGTATTGGCTGGGTGGTTCCTAGCTGGCGATACGCTTCGCTAAGTGATCCAACCTGCTCGGCCATATCGCTCATCATCGCTTCGTCGAAAAGAGTATCCTGCAGCAGTGCTTCTTGTGTCGAATGTGGCAGCGAGTGATAGTGCTCAGACATAATAATCCTTATTGTAGCGGGTTACGTGGAAGTTTTGCACGCAAAGCCGCACGGTCGCGCTTCATTTCGACAGGTGGCGCCAAAGATTGCTTCAGTGCATCGAGTGCAAGCTGGTCAAACTTGAATGGCTTTACAGCTGGTACAGATTCAGCGGCTCGAGAATCTTTAAATTCATGGTTCACTACGTCGCGGGCGTCATCAAAAGCACCCGGCGTTGGCCCATCGATAAATGCGTAGGGATCGACAAGTTCATTGTGCTGGTGTGAGATCGGTCGATACCGTTCGTTTGTCATGTTTAGATAATAGCATAAACGTGATGAAATGTCAATCAGATGGTATTAAGATGTTACGAAGCGGTGTGACTGCTTTGTTTATTGTGAATACTAGCCTGCAACTCGACTGAAGGCCTGTTGGATTCGTCCATAGCCGTAAAGACAGCTAAGGTGCCAATATGCTCTGGGGCGACATGCTTGCCTCGAGATTCGGCCTTAAGCTGCTGCAAAAACTCCATCACTATTTGTTGCTCGTGTGGCGCTAGCTGGGTGAATTGCTCATCACCAACCAGGCTTTGGTCGTCAAAGGGGTCGTAGCGCTGCGTATCGTCCTTGTAGCCCCGCATATAGGCCTTATGGACACGACTAATCACCGCAATCAGGGATTCACTCAATATACCAGGCTGTGACTCGGCTGTACGTTCGGGTGCTGGGATAATGTCGGTCTTGATAAAAAGTTCTGACAAAGTAGAGACAATCGGCTGATGATCGACGGTGTATCGACTGGAGAGGCGTTCGGCCTGGGCCGCAAGGAAACGTTCAGCATGCTGGGTGCTGGAGAGGGGGTCTGCTGACGGCTTGCGATATCGCTCAAACATGATTAAGAAACTATAGCAGACATATAACCAACTGCCAGTTAAAATATTCACAGAAACGTTCAGCCAATCAATACCCACAAAAAAAGCCCCCGGGGAGGGGGCAGTTTTGGCACCTGTTTGTTTGGCTTTAGTATATGGCCAAACAGCTTATGGTGCAATACTTTTACGATCCGAAATCTAAACTATTTCTTCTTTGAAACAGTAAGGAAACCGTTGCGTGGGTTTTCTTTAACGATACGGTCTTCTGGAAGATCGACTGGTTGACCCTTAGCGTTCTTTTCAACCTTTGCGAAGAAGTAGATTGTCTGTGGTTTGCCACCACGGAGTGTTACTTCAGTGTTGTGCAAGTAGTAAGTGACGCCTTTTGAGTTTGTGTGACTGTAAGCCATGATATATTCCTATACCTCCTATTAGTGCTACTAGGAAAAGAGTACAACCTGACAAGGGTCGCTGTCAACACTAAACGCTACGGTAGTGGCGATGAAGCATAAATTTAAGAATGCCGAGGCTCAGTAAACGAATAATAATTAATAGGATTAATACCGCACACAACACTAGTGACCACCCCGCGAAATCCGGCGACCAGAAGGGTGACGCGAACGAGTGTAGGTACGTCGTAGCCGAAGGCAGTTTTACAGCGTTTACAAGGTCACCGGCCGCTGGATATTTGGCTAGTTCACCAGTGGTACATTGCAAATATGCGGCCGAATACCCACTAAATCGCGGCGCGCAAACTTCTTGTGCTTTTTTGTAAATATTACCATTAGGATTTTGATCACCCGAGGCTGCAGTCAGGGCCGCCTGGGAGTCGCGCTGATAGCTAGATTCGAGGTAGACACCTTTGCCGAGGTCAGTGTTCATATGACTACTGACATACTGTTGTAGATCGTACAATCTTTGGATGGTATTCTCTTCGTCACCCACCTTGTCGGCAGCGACAACGGCCGCGCGGCGTTCGATCATACCGATGTTATTCAGGCGCAGAAATGTGGCTGAAATAAAACCAACCAAAATCAGCAATACTAAAAGCTGCCACGTCTTAATCCGTTGCAGGTCTTTAATGCTTTTTCGTACTTGTTTTTTATCCGCCACCTTGAGAGGTTCCCACCTTACTACTTGCCCTTATTGTACCTTACGCCGACTACTTTCGGTAGAGAGGGAATTTGGCAGTTGCGATCAGTAGAACGATAAAGGCAGCAATGTAGAAAAAGGTTTCCAGCGCCTTCTGATCGCCCAAGAGCATAGTCAGGACAACCAACATACCTGCGGCAATAGCGGCACCGAGGTTAGAGAATGTCTCCACGATACCAAGATACGTTGTGCGGCGACCAGATAGGTCTGCGTTATCAAAAATACCGCGCGTGTATGACATTGAATACCCGGTCGTCGCCGCTTCGTTGGCAACGTTCAATCCAGCAACTGCCAAAGGTGAACCTGTTACCGGTCGCAGGAAGTGCGTCATCGCATTAGCAATTGCTGCGTATTTCAGCAGTTCTCGTCCCCTATTGCGATCAATTAACTTGCCGTACGCATACGATGATCCAAGAGCGGCAAAAATGACAACAGATAACAGTGCGCCATTGGCGGCATAGACTTGGTTATCGGCGGCAATTCCGATAATAAAGATAGCCGTAAATAGCGACCATACTGTTCCTGAAGTAAAAACGTCAACACCGTAGGCCATCTGGGCAATAATATTTGGACGAACCAAGTGCCACGGAAAGCCTTTGAAATCGAGTTTTTGATGTGGCGTCACTTGTTCGGCCGTACGGAGTAGCGGAAGCGCCGCTAATGTAAACAAGAAGGCTGCAATAATTAGCACGATCTGTGGACCCACCAAATAAGCAATTACTCCACCAATCAGCGGGCTGAGCCCCGTCGTCACCTTTTCGACCATGTTCATAAAGGCGATCTCTTTACCAGCATGTTCAACACTCTTCACTTTTGAAAAGTCGATGCCGTAACTAATCGAATACAGCGCGCCGGACGTGCCCTGAAACAAGATAACGAAAATAAGCAGCCACGAACCGTAATCTGGTGCGAGGGCAAAGGCAATCATCGACGGGATGAACAATAGGTTCGAGACCAAGATGCCATGTTTGGGCCCAAACCAAGCCGCGATCGTTGCCATAGGTACTGAGATAAAAGCCTTAAACAAATAAAATACACCCCAAAAGGCTGCGATCATCCAAACAGGATAGCCCTGTTGATAGAGGTAGATCGACATAAATGACGCCGCAATATGCATCGCCAGCATTCGTAGCACACGTGACGCATACAGCTCAGCAATTTCGCTAAACGAAGCATGGCGCCAAAAGTGACGCCTCACGAGTATTCGATGTAATATTTTTTGTAACATGTGTTTATTTGGCCCACTACTTTTACTTCATCTATTACACCATACCGATGCCCGTGCGACAAGCGATACCAGATGATATACTGAGCCTATGAACATCTATTTCTCTGGACTCGGCGGCGTTGGCATTGGACCACTCGTTGAGATCGCCAGAGACGCTGGCCACACGATCATGGGATCAGACATCAACGATAGCCTCGTCACCAAAGAACTGCGCGGCCAAGGCGTCGCTGTGAACATCGGTCAAGACGGCGCATTCCTACGTGCTAGTCACGACGAAACACCAATTGACTGGTTCGTCTACACCTCTGCCCTCCCCGACGACCACGCCGAATTATTACTGGCTCGTGAACTAGGCATGCGTGTCAGTAAACGCGATGAATTTCTGGCCTACATCATCCAAGAAAAAGATCTGAAACTTATTGCCATTGCCGGTACCCACGGCAAGACGACGACGACCGGCATGATGGTCTGGTCGATGCTGGAGCTGGGCATTCCTGTCAGTTACTCGGTTGGATCGACACTCTCGTTTGGCCCAAGCGGTAAATATGATCCAAAAAGCGAATACTTCGTCTACGAATGTGACGAGTACGACCGCAACTTTTTGAACTTCACGCCGTATCTGTCACTGATCACCTCAATCGATTACGACCACCCCGATACCTACCCGACCGAGAATGAGTACACGGAAGCGTTCCGTCAGTTCGTTGGCCAGTCAAAGCACTCAATCTTGTGGCGCGGCGATGCCGAATATATTTCAGAGGCTGGCGACAACGCTTGGATCCTAGACCAAACCTTTAGCTTGCCCCTTGCTGGTGAACACAACCGTCGCAACGCAACGTTGGTTGCAAAAGCAGCCGAATATCTTAGCCTCGCTAAAGACGACGACATTATTAATGCCCTTGGCACCTTTCCCGGTACCGACCGACGCTTTGAAAGAATCGGCGACAATCTGTACTCCGATTACGGTCATCATCCAAAAGAGATTGCTGCTACCCTACAGCTCGCCCGCGAGCTATCTGATCACGTCGTATTAGTCTATCAACCGCACCAAAATCGCCGACAAACGCGCATCCAAAAAGATTATATCGATCAGTTTGAATTAGCTGACCAAACGTATTGGCTCCCTACCTATCTATCGCGCGAAGATCCTGATGAGCCCATTCTCACCCCTGAAGATTTAATTGCTAACCTGACCAACAAAGACAGTGTTCATATCACCGAATTTAGCGACGAGCTATGGGATACGATTCAAAAAGCACGCAGCGAAGGCAAACTCGTCCTGTGTATGGGTGCCGGTACAATTGACGGCTGGGTGCGCGAACACAACGCCTAGGCGCCTACGCTATAACACCCACTCGTCTTCAAACTCTTCAAAAAAGAACGGATCATTAAAGAAACCACGGGCCACAATTTCCTCAACGGCCGGCGCTAATTTATATTGGTCCAATTTATGTGGTCGAGCCCAGATAATATCATCTGATGTTTGGATATCGTCACGATTAAACGCAAAAATATTAGCAGTTGTCGTCGAAAGAATATCGTCACCAACTCGCACACGAATATAGCAGCTACCAATGTGGCGCAGGTCTTGATCGTCGATGCCTAATTTCTCTTTTACTTCACGCTGAGCGGCTTGCTTGAGACTGGCATCATCAATATGAATCTTGCCATACGGCAATGTCCAGGCATTGATATACGGTTGTTTATTGCGTCGTTGCAAGAGGACATCGCCTTCACTATTTTGAATCAGCAGCATTGAAATAATTTTTGGTTGCATCCGAATGACGCGCTTCTCGGTACTGACTCGGTCAACATACGAAAGCCCACTAGCCGATAACGTATAGCCAGCATCAGATTTGTTAACCATCCCAGTCTTGATCAGAGCTTTCAGGTGATAGCTGAATAAGTTAGTGTCGGTTTTTGGTGGACGCAGTTCTTTAAATCGAGCGACCTCTGTATACATCAACACGTCAATAATGTGTTTTTGAATGTGATGATTTACAGTGGTTAGGTCAATCATATTTGACTCAAATTATACTTTCTATCTTTGTTAATTACAAGCACCTACACTATGAATGTAATCTGTTAGAAATCGTCATCATAGAAAGGCTCATCCGTCATGAGTGAAAAGCTAATTAAAAAAATTGACCAAAAAGTACAAGAACAGACATATGAAAAAACCGCCTATTCAACCAGTGCTTCGGTCTACCTCGAACTTGGTGGTCTGGCGATGCGATT
>Ga0247813_10001929_pt1 | contig 14875 bp, 10 predicted proteins | sample UWRJL169409C1_FD_180719 | JGI IMG/M metagenome (GOLD analysis project Ga0247813, IMG submission 180719) | Plant litter microbial communities from Arlington Agricultural Research Station in Wisconsin, United States - UWRJ-L169-409C-1 | ecosystem: Environmental > Terrestrial > Plant litter >... | reverse complement strand
AACCCACCGCGATGCGCCCGTTCGGCGTCGCCACGGCATTCCGCTCCTCCAACGCCTTCAACAACACCACGGTGCTCGCGACCGACAGGCTCAACCCCAGCACCAGGCCCGCACCGAGACTCCAGCCCCAAAAGTGCGCCAGCGCCGCCCCGATCACCGTCGCCAGCCCGATCTGCAGCACCGCGCCCGGAATCGCGATGCGCCGCACCGCGAGCAAATCCGCCACCGAAAAGTGCAACCCCACGCCGAACATCAGCAACATCACGCCGACTTCCGCCAGTTGCGCCGCCAGCTCCGCATCCGCCACGAACCCCGGCGTAAACGGACCGATCGCCACGCCCGCCAGCAAGTAGCCCACCAACGGCGGCAGCCGGAAACGCTGCGCCACAAAGCCCAGCACAAACGCCAGCCCGAACCCCACCGCCAAAATCGAAATCAAAGGCGCGTCATGCTGCATAAAAACCTCCCGCCACCCCGCTCATCCTCCGTGGTTGCATAAGCCGTTCACCGTGCCCCCCGCTCCCTTGCTGGCAAGTTTTTCCCTTCCTTCCGCCCGCCCCGTCTCCTGTTTACGAATACATCACGATTGGCCCGCCGCCGGCCTTAAACTTAATCTTTCATCTTAAACTGCGCTCCCCGGGCGCGCCCGCCGCCAGCCCGCCAGAATCCCCACGCACGCCCACGTCTTCCCGAGATTCGATTTCCACGGATAAACCAACGTCTTCCGCAGATACGTCCGCGCAAATAACCGCGCATCCTTCGCCACGAACTGCTCGCGGATATAGTCGCCCCACAGCGCCTTGAACCGCGCCAGGTTCACATCGTTGAACGTCTTCCGCCCCGGCGACGCGCCTTTGTGGTGCACCAGCTCGCTCCGGTTCGCCACGTAATGCCGCCGCCCCTGCCGGTGCATGCGCAGACACAGGTCGATGTCCTCGCAGCCGTTGACGTAGGCCTCGTCAAAACCACCCGCCGCGAAAAACACTTCGCGCGTCGTCAGGCAACACGCCGCCGTCACCGCGCTCCAGGGCGTGAACTCCGCCGCGCGCAGCCAGCGCGGCACGCGTTTAAAATGCTGCCCGTAGTGCGCCGGCGTGAGCCACGGCGCGAACACCACGCCCATGTGATCGTAGCGCCCCGTCACGGGCAGAGTCTGCAAATTCCCGATGAACCCCGCGTCGGCACACCGCGCCAACCCGTCGCGCAACGGCTCATACCAGCCGGGCGCGAGTTCCGTGTCGTTGTTCAAAAACAGCAGCCGCTCCGCCCGCGCCTCGCGTGCCCCGAGGTTGTTGTTCATCGCAAAATTCCCCTTTCGCTCGTTCAGGAAAACCCGATACGGCGCACCCAGTGTTTTCAAAAACGCCTGCGTCCCGTCCGTGCTCACATCATCGACGATCAAGACCTCATGGTTCACGCCCGCCAGGGAGCGCTCCAGCGTTTCCAGACAACGGCGGGTCAGGTCGAGACGGTTATACACCGCCATAATGATACTCACTTCAGGCAACGACATGGAAACCGCGCACCGGGACGGCACGCTCGTCGGAATCTGCTTTCCGCCCCCCGCCCCGCAACCCCGAATTCCACGTCACCGCGCGTTGCCGCCATTCCGGCCTGCGCGCCTTCGCCTGCTTCGGTTCATTTCTCTCTTCCCCCTGCGCCCTTCACTCTTTTTTTATCCCTCCATGTCCCGTCACGCCCTCCTGCTCGTGCGCCTGCTCGCACTGGCCGGCTCCCTCGCCTGCCTCGCCGTGCTCCTCGGCAACCTCGCCCAATCCTACGACTCCTTCAACCCGAGCTACGCCGGCTTCTTTTTTAAACAACAGCTCGCCCGCCCCCTCATCGGCCTCGCGCTCTTCCTCCTCACCGGCGTCTGCTCGCGCCCGCTCGCCCGCCTGATTGCCCGTGGTCTCGATTCCTGATCGTTTCCGGTTTTTCGCCGCGTGTGTCGCGCTGGCCGTCGCTCCGCTTTTGCCCGCCGCCCCGCCGGACTGGGAGGCGCTCATCTCACTGTCTCCGGCGACCGAGTCCACGCTGCGCACCGCCGACCTCGCGCTTCAGGACACGTTCACCCTCCAGGGCGTCCAGGGCACCGCCCGTCGACGCCCCGCGTCCGAAGGCGGCGGCTTTGATTGGGACGACCGCGGCCCGCGCAACGACGTCGAATGGGCGTGGTTTTTTAACCGCCACGATTATTTCACCCCGCTCTGCCAGGCCTACCTGATCACCGGCGATGACCGTTACGCCGGCTTCATTTTTGCCACGCTCGACGACTGGATCGTCCAGCACCCCGCGCCCGGCCACCTTTCGTTTTCCCCCGCGTGGCGGTCGCTCGAAGCCGCCCGCCGCATCCTCAACAGCTGGACGCTCGTCTATCTCAAACTCGGCGCCCACCCCGCGTTCACCCCCGAGCGCCGCGCCCGGTTCCTCGCCAGCCTCCACGCCCACGGCGAACAGCTCCGCCACCACCACGCCCTCTACGGCAACCACGTCATCACCGAGATGCTCGCCCTCGCGCAGCTCAGCCTCGTGTTCCCGCCCTCCGCGGAATCCTCCGAATGGCTCGACTACAGCCTGCGCCGCCTGCGCCAGGAGTTCGACGCCCAGGTTTACCCCGACGGCGCGCACAAGGAGCTCTCCGCCCTTTACCAACGCGTCGTCGCCGCCGCCTACCTTCACTTGTCCACGCTCCTCACCACCGCCGGCCGCACCGAACTCGCCGCCTCCTGGCAACCCCGGGTGAACCTGCTCCTCGGCTACTTCACCGCGGTGATGAAACCCGACGGCACCCTCCCGCTGAACAACGACTCCGACACCGGCGGCGCCTTCGACCTCCTCCGCTCCCCCCACGTTTCCTCCCTGCTCACCGCCGACCGCGCGAGTCGCTGGCTCCCCTACGCCGGCCAGGCCGTTTTCCGCAGCCCTCAGGCCGGCCGCGCCCCCTGGGCGTTCTTCGATCTCGGCCCGCGCGGCACCGATCACGATCACGCCGATTTCCTGCACCTCTCGATCGCCCTCGGCCCCCGCGACTTCCTCGTGGACAACGGACGCTACACTTACAAACCCGGCCCGTGGCGCGATTACTTCGCCGGCCCCGCCGGCCACAACGTCCTGCTCCTCGAAGGCGAAGGTTCCGCGCAAGGTCCGCAACAAGTATCCCGCCCCGATTCCACCGGACGCTGGCTCGTGCGCGACGGCGTCGAACTCGCTTACGGCGACACGACGTTTGCCACGCCCGCCCGCCCGCGAGCCGCCGACTGGCGCCGGCTCCTGCTCAACCTCGGCGACCAGGGCTGGCTCGTCATTGATCGCGTGGTCGCCTTCGAAGCGTTCGATCTCACCACACTCTGGCACTGGCACCCCGACTGCGTGGTCCAGCCGGCCGAGGCCGCGAGCCGCGCGGAGAAACTTGCCCGCAACGGCCCCGCCGCCCTGCGCCTGTCGCTCGCCACGCCGGTCCCCGGCAAGTGGACCGATGCCCGCGGCGCCACCGATCCCATCCAAGGCTGGCACAGCGAACGGTTTAATTTCCGCACCCCCGCAACCTGCTCGCGGTATCACCAGCGCATCAGCCGGCCGTTGACCAACGTCTGGCTGTTCGCCCCCGATTCCCCCGCCGCGACGCCCGTGCTTCACACCACCTTCGCCGCCGACGGACGCCTCGTGATCCAAGTCATCACCGGCGCGGCGACCCAAGAACTCCGCCTCGATCCCGAGCGCCCCGAAACGCTGGCCGTGAATAAAAGCGCCTCAACCGCGGGCGCTCATTTCAAGCCGCTTGAATAAGCCGTCCCGTGCTCCTTGCTGTCACGGTGGTCGTTTTCTCCCTCCCCTCATGAGTCTGTCCGGCTCCGCACCCGACCCCGGCTCCGCGTTGGAACAAGCGGCGGTCACCGCACTGGGCAACGGAACGACACCGGTCGCCCGCCGACGACGCGGCCTGCGCAGTCTCGTCGCGTTCGATCACTGTCGCGTCGAGGCGCCCGCCTTTTGTTTTGCCGGAAAAACCGACCCCGTCTCACAGCTCCACCGCCTGGCTCTCGTGTGTGAATCAGGAGCCGCGCAACCGCCGGGAGCGTTGCGAGGCGCGATGGCCTACATCGCCCACCTCGCGGTCAGCCTGCGACAAGGCGCGGGCTATTTCCGCAAACATGCCGCGCAGGTCGCCCGCCGGCACGGCGTCTCCCGCAGCCGGCAGGTGCGCGATCTCGCGTGGTGCGCGTGGCGCAACAATCAATTCGTCCGGCACTATTACTGGCGCGGACTTTTTCTCACGAAAGACCGCGCGACCTGGCTCGCCCAACTGGAGCACCGGCAGCTCACCCGGCTGCTCTCCGCGCTCAACCACCGCCTGCCCGTGCAGCGCGTGGCCAATAAATTTCTCTTCGCCGAACACGCCCGGCTGCACGGGCTGCCGGTAATCCCCACGCTCGCCGCCTGGAATGCCGCCGGCGAAGCACTCATGCCCGCCGCCCCGCTGCCGCCGGTCGATTTGTTTATCAAACCGCTCAACGAATACGGCGGAGTCGGCACGGTGCGCGTGCCCTTTGATCCCCGCACCGGACGCTACGACTTGGCCGGCGAAGGGCTGACGTCCGAAACCCTGCGCGCACGACTCGCCGTCCGCGCCGCCGGCCAAGGCTGCCTGCTGCAAGCGCATCAAATCAACTGTGCCGCGAGCGCCGCGTTGTTCGGCCAATCCGAACTCGCCAGCCTGCGCATCGTCACGGGGCTCTCACCCGGCGGCGAACCGCGTGTGCTGGGCGCGGGCCTGCGCGTCCCTTCGCGCTTCACCACCCTGGGCCATGATCGCAAGGTGTTGATGGCGCGCGTCGATATCGCCGACGGACGCCTCGGACCCGCGCGCTTTCGCAATGCGTGCCTCGAGGTATTCCCGCATCACCCCGACACCGGCGCGCCGCTGGAAGGCGAACACGTTCCCGGTTGGCCCGCGCTGGTGGCGACCGCACTCGCCGCGCATCGCACCTATCCGTGGATGCCGTTTATCGGCTGGGATCTGGCAATGACCGAGGCCGGCCCGCTCATCATTGAAGCCAATGTTTTTTGGAGCGCCAACCTCGTCCAGCTTCCCGGCGCGACCCCGCTCGCATGGACCGGCTTTGCGGAGCTTTATCTGGAATGGTATCAGCGGCTCGGACTGCCTGCGCTGGCGCTCGTGTAGCTTTCCGAAGCGCGCCACCATGACGGCCGCGTCTGTCCGCAGGATTACTTGGTCATCTGCTGAACCGTAAGAGCCAGCTGAATCCCAAACCCGATCAGCAGCCCGATACTCAACCCACGCGCGCCGCGGCCCTTTTTCCGGGCGGCATTGATCGCGAGAACGACCAACGGCAGCGCGAGCGTCCCGCCCAGCGCCTTGCCATAAATATACCCTGTCGTGAAACCGGCGGACGTGGCGTAGGCGAGTTTGAGATTCACCAGGAAGCACGCCAGACCACACCCGACCGCGAGCCAGGGATAGAATCCGGCCGGCTCGGTCGTTTCCCCGGCATCCTCCGTAATCGCTTCGGGACGCCGGTAAGGTGCCGGTGGAGGAAGCGGCGGCGGCACCGCCGGCCGCAGTGCGGGGCTCGCTGCCGGTGCATCCGGCACGGCCAGCCGGAGTTTGAACGGAACAGGCGATTCGAGGAACTCACCGACCGAAAGGGTGGTGCCGTCCTCGTGGATGACGGTGTCATTCAACGCGATTTCGCCCCGCTCCACAAAAGCCTTCAACGCTTCCGGCGTATGCGGACCGTAGATGCAATTCCCCCTCCGAATATCTATGGGCATGGAATAAGTCTGTGTTTCAACAGCGCCCAAGACAGGGCCCGTCAACGAGCACTCACGCGAGCGTAAATTCAAAATTCCGGCAGTAAGCCATGCCGCCCCTCAAGGCTCCTTTTCAGCCAGCGCCTACAATCCAATGAGATAAACGCAGCAGCCCGTAATCGAGCAAACCCGATACAGCAAATGGGCCCGCAGCGGAGAACCACTGCGGGCCAGCTCGGTTTAAAGCCCGCCTATGAAATTCGAAGGCGGCGCTTACACAGAATACGCTCCCGGTTATTTAACCGGTGCAGCTTCCGGAGTTTTTGAGTCAACCGTAGATGGCGGCTGAACCGAAGGGGCAACGGGAGCCAAAGCTGCTTCTTGCTGAGCCTTCATCTTCGCCTGCATGGCATCCATCTGCGCCTTGCGATCCGCCATCATTTTCTCCTGACGCTCACGGAGCTTGGCCATCAGCGCCGCGGCCTCCGGATTGCTGGCCTTGAGCTTCTCTTCCGAGAGCTTCTCGCGTTTGTCCATCAAAGCCTTGATCTGGGCATTGAGCTCAACGATCTCCGGATCCTTCTGGAGCTGCATGCGAGCCATCCCCAGCAATCGGCCCTCTTCCTGAGTAAGTCCCATACCCGGCCCGCTAGGCGGAACTCCCGCCGGACGCATTCCGGGGTTACCCGCCGGGGCTGTAGTTCCATGCAAAGGGGCCGGAGCCGGATTTACAGGGGCGGGTGAAGTTTTTTGCGCGTTGAGATTGGTCATCCACGTAAAACTGCAAATAACAATATAATAGGGTAATTTCATAAGTTTTAAAAAGCAGGCACATTGGCATCATGATTTTTGGCAAAAATCAAACCTGTTTAGGACAATGCAGGGGGGCGACGGCAATCCTGCCACCCTAGCTTCGCAAGAGAAGCCCTCTTTAGGAAATCAGCTCACGTCCTGAATCCACTTCTCAAGAACATCCCCTCAAGTTCGCCTGAAAGACCGCTACTGATCCCTTTGATTCAATCCCTCGGATCGACCTCCTATTAGGATTGTGATTCGCTAGGCATATAGCCCGAAGTGTAATTAGATCCTCGGATTATCTGTCAGCTAGTTCTCCTGATCATACTCTATCACGTCTCTGGAGAATCGGATTTCCTTCTTTATCGAATTCCAGGGGGATTTTAACGCTCGTCATTGTGCGATATTTTTCTAACAAAATTCGAGCATCCTCAGACACAAGTTTTTTGTATTCTCGCGCATCAGAATAATAAGGAGGTAAACTCGAGTTCCGTGAAGCCGCGAATGCATATTCTGATTCGCTAATTTCACGATTTTCCAAATACCACGATTTTTTGGTGACGACTCCTGCTTTGGAAAATTCTATTAAAGGGCCATTTGGCTGACCTATGCTTGAGAAAAATGCTATAACCGCCAACTCTCCATTCTCATGAAAGTCATAGCCTTTATCTATAAGGTGTCCATCTTTGGACCACGTAAGGCTGATCAAACCATTTAGTCGCAGCATTCGCAATCCATGTCGCTTATTGCCTTGGTAATTATCCTCCTTGATCAATCGACCCTTGGAATCGTAAGTCTTGGCAGTCCCTGCTCCCCTCACGATTATGTATTGGCCAACTAAATGGCCTCGATCATCCCATACCTTGAAAGTTCCATCCATATCTCCATTATTATACTGAGATTCCAGTTCCGGCCTCCCATTATTATACCACTGACGCTGAATGCCATGTCTCTTCCCATTCCTGTAGAGCTCGCGCATTATGAGTGTCTGATCGTAATAAGTTTCCCGACCAATCAAAGTGTCACTGGACACCTTTGCTCCACCACGAAAGTAAGCAAAGAACTTTTGATGAGAATCCCGTGTGTTTATTGGACCGATTCTATGGGCATTGTCCGGAATATCATAGGTCAATGGATCGCCTTCGATGGCAATTGCCACATTGGAAATACAGAGAATAATAAATAAATATGTGAATTTAGTTTTCATGGAGCGCAGGTAAGCCGTCTAATATTTATTGCCGTGATTTTGGCCGGAGCGGTTACTGGGGTGATACTCACAATTTCAGTCTTACTCGCTCCGTAAACCCCACCCATCTTGCCCACTTCGGTGATTACGACAGCTAAATCACTATTGTAATGCTTCATCAATACCTCCCTCATCTCTTCCACCGTTTTATTAGAAATGCCCAATCCTTCATATTTTCCATCACCAAAATACAATGAATTTTCTCCCGCCAAATAATAGATTTCTGCCTCCTTAAGCCAGCCCTTTTTATAGAATAGCGCAAACTCGCCCTCATTGCTAATGACCTGCGCGTAGTTGTAATTTTTAAAATAAACCCAATCACCTGGAACGTGAACACTAAAATCTATAGCAGGTGCAGTATTGCGAAAAGGCGATTTATTTTTACCTTGACTGAAATCCATGTCTAGGCGGTCAGGATATAAGTTGTTAAATGAAGCCTGCCCCATGGCCTGGGCCGCCCCCCACCAAATGCATGCGATAATCGCTCCCATGCATTCGCCATAGGTCTTACTGCTGTCATCACAGAGCTCCGTAATGGCATCATAAGGTGCCCCGGCAATTTGCCTAAATAGAAATTTAGTGCCACTCCCTGGCCGCCACCTAGCTGCAGTCGTTGATGCTGGATGGGCTGAATTATCAAGATACGTGTAACGGTAATCTGCGTTAAAATCTCTCATCATCTTTATCGTCTCCAGCCGTTGCCTAACGACAGCCTTTGCATGAATGACATTAGTAAACTCAAAAACCTCATTGGGAGTAGCCATAAGGCGATCATAAATTTCACGAAGTTGAATATCGGTCTCTAGTGCTTTAATCGAATTAACAACGCCCTGAATCTCTGCATCAGTTTTTCCACTCACATTACTTCCCGCCTCCCAAGTGGATCCACTCTGAACGGCAATCGGAACCGACATGTGCCGAACATACTGTAAATAATAAATATTACTATCAGCCACATACACTCCGCCTATTTTAATCCTAGGAAAAGCATAAGACACTCCAACGCATAAAAACAAAGCAAGCATCTTTATATTTTTATTCATGACTTAATATCCCATCATTTACTCCCAGATTCTCTCTACTTACGTAGTAAGGGCGCACTTTAAATTTCTGTTTACCGACATTTTCGAGATGGCTTGTGCCCATCGGATAAAACTCGATCTCAACTGAAAATGATTCGACCGCTCTCGCCGCTACGACCTCAATGTAAAGGCGGATGGTTGTGTCGCCAGCATGCCACCCTAATTGATCGGCCGTATATTCTTGGTCTGATTTAATAAAATCACCGGCTTGGTCGACGGATTGGGGCTTCCTTATTTCGTCTCCATCTTTCTTCCATATCCTGAGAACCTTATCTTCAGGCAAAATGTAACTACCATAACCATCCCGAGTCAGCTTATCAGGATCTGATGCTGAATATCTAAATTTAAATTTTGCACTTGGAAAGGCATTCAAGGAGGAGCTGTTGATAAGCATAGGCTCAAACTTCCAGCATGAGTTGGCCTCACCATTTCCGAATTTATCAATGCCATCCGCATATCCAGGCACTCCATCATTATCAACATCGATTAAGTTTGCATACACTCTGACTCCGGGATGCGAGCCTTCATTGTCTGAATTTTTTGAAAATTCTTCCAAGCTTCCACAATCACCCCGACTGACATCCGGATAGTTCTTAATAGTGGTATTATCGGCATCAACATAGACATTGAAGGGAATAAGCAGCACTGGCTCGCTCTGAGGACTGGGGATCGGTTGGCCGGCGTCGCCGAGGGTGCGCTTGGCGTTGGCGAGGATGACTCCGTGGTTGTTGATGTCTTTTCCACCAGTAGAGATCCATCCGGTAGGTAGCCTGTCCTGCAGTTTTTGCTTAATACCATTTCGTATATCAATAAATTCCAGGCGATCCGTGACTTGGGTTGCGGAGGCGATTATCTCTTTCCGAGCTTCTGGATCCCATATCATGAGCGATTCCGATTGCCATACATCACCTTCTTTATGTGCCCAGCCGGAATACCCCAATACCACAGTCGGAGCTCCACCGGAGGCCCCGTCGGTAACCGCACATACAAAAGCACTCCCGAGATTTAAAGGCACGAATACGTCAGCTTCTATCACCCCGGCGGCTTGCATGTAATCATGTTCTTCGGCTGTCGTCGTGATTTTATGAACTCCGATTAGTCCGGTTTTATTTATTTTTATAGGCACAAAAATCTCACGATATTCTGCGTCTTGTTCCGCCGGAGTCCCCAGCCATGCATCGGGACTAAATAATCTGCCGCCATATTGTCTATAAGACTCGCCACTCTCATCAGTGCCCGCCAAGCTGGCGACACCTGCAGTTTCTCCGGATTTATTTACAGCAGTGGCTTCGCTTGCATAAACGTGGTTATCGTTACCCGCCCCGGCAATTTTGACCGGCTCCGTCGTCCCTGACGTCCATCGGGCGGCTTGCCGGGAAAAGTGGCCTGCGGATGAGCCATAGATGAAGCCAACTACATGGCCGGCATCACCCAAGACTCGTAGGTTATCAATATTTATATAAGGTGGACCTTCCTTGACATAACCAATGAAAAAATTTTCAAACTGACCGGTTGCCGAGTGCCAATAGCTCAACTGCCGATTGAGGTTGTTGCTGGGGTCGCTTACCCCAGGCCATGGTCCACTTAAAACATTACTCAAATCATCAATTTCTGCCGCCACCAAATTGGTTGGCCAGCCCAAGGAGCGCAGACGCACCACTGCGTAGTTTACTTCGGGTAATGGCGGGATTTTAATCCAGGAATGCCGAGGCCAACCATCGTCGAGATCCTTGATTCCGTCGTTATCACTATCTGCGAGTTTGGGGTTGGTGCCGCGTTGGGCTTCTTCGGCGGTGGTCAATCCGTCTAGGTCTTCATCTTCGGTCAGCGAGGAAGAAGCGGGATTGATATTATTGCGCTGCATCCAATCTATCAGTGAGGCTGAGACGACTCCATTGGCTGATTTTAGCACTTGGAATTGCGCATTACCGATGGAGGGGAAATCCGTAACTGAATAGGCATCAATTCCTGCGGCCAGCACGGTTAAAGTTTTCCAGGTTGCGCCATTATCGATACTGACTTGGACAATCGTGGCGACATCTGGGCCGACATTCCATGCCAGGCTTGCGCTCGTTTCCGACACGGGAGTGATGAGCAGGTTAACGGGATCACTATAAGGAGAAACTATATTAAAGCTGAACAGGTTTTTGACCTGACCGATATTCGCCAAGGCGAAATCATCCGTGCCTGTGCCCCAGGGACGGGTTTGGCCTGCCGTGAGAGGCTGGCCGGTGTAGGTGAGCGCTTGCAGGCGAGCGTAGAAGGGTTCGGCGACGTTCTTGAGCTGGCCGAGGTTGAACGCCCGGTAGTCATCGCTGCTGGCGGCGGGAGTAGCCCAGATCGCATCAAGCGTTTGCCCGGCACCGCCGGAGAGTTTGGCCTCCATTTCCTCATAGGCTTGTTTCGCGATGTGCTTTACCTGCCCCTGATTCACCGCAGCATAGTCATCGGCGGTTGCGGCCGGGTTGAGCACTCCACGCTCCGCCCACCAAGCAGGCGCCTCCGCCCAGAGCCACATAGGGATAAGCGCAAAGACCAGTGCCACCAAAACATATAACCGCACAGCACCACGGAGCAACGACCGACAATGCGTCAATGGAATCATGGAATAATAAATGAGCGAATTACGGTGCCGAAGGATCCCCACCAGCCGTGAAGCTGCCCATACCCAGATCACCCGCAGGAGAGATACGAATAACGGCATTATTCTTCATCTTAACATTTCCCGAAATTTGGACCGTGCCATTCACATCCAGTTTCGCTGCGGGTGCTACTGTCCCAACGCCTACATCCCCACTAGCAGAAATCCCAAAATAGGGTGCGGCCGCCCCCCAGACACCTACTCGCATTATATCCGAAGATTGGGAGCCTGCCGCATAGACCCCAAATGTAGAAGTAGGATCATTCAGAAACGGCCCCGCCGCTCCCAATTTGAATCCGCTTGTGCCATTCGATGAATTTCTAAATTTAATACTAAAATCCGCCATATTGCCCTCTGACTCTACGGAAATCGAATTCATTCCATAATAATTAGAGATAAGAACCGGTATTACCACTGATCCCGTTTGCGGCCCTTGATACTTAAGAGTCCCGTTAAATTTAATATTCCCATTAACATCCAAACGTTCGGATGGAGCCCCAGTCGTATTAATCCCCACATTGCCCGAAAGCACCGGACTTACCAACGTTTTGTTAACGAGCGTCTGCGCCGTATCGGATTGCACTACGGCCGAGGGCAGTAAAGCAGCCGAAATCGTGCCCGTGGTAAGCTGAGATGCATTAAGCCCCGTAAGCCCACTGCCGTTGCCGGAAACGGTCAGCACATTTGCCCCTCCGACCGTCATAGCTCCACTGACCGCAATGGAATGCGCTTTCACATCACCGGCGACTTCCAACTTGGCGGTCGGAGTTACCGTGCCAATGCCGATACTTCCAGCCCAGAGACGACCCACACTATTATACTGATCATTGGTTGGGTTATAAATGTCCGACGTGGGCACTGTTCCCGCAACCAGACTGCCCGAATCGTAATAATCCACGGTCTGCAGGCCTTGGTAATCAGTTACTCTCCACTCAACCTCCATCCACCGCCAAGCTACGGGTTGACGCATTTGAAGCTCAAAATCCCAGGCCCCTAGGCGAATCATACGAACATATTGCCCCTCGGCAAAGCCCTGCACAATAACACCTGTATCGCCCTCCCCTTTTACAAAACCACTAAATGGCACTGAGACACCCCGGTTCACGGATGAATTTGTGCGATGATCATACACCCGCCCACCAAAGGCGATGCCACTATACATCATATCTGAACGAAGACGGAATCGCGCTATTTTCTTCCACTCCAAATCCACCCCATCGCCACCTCCCCATATAAAATGGCGCCACCCATGCCTCAAGCCCGGATTGTTATTCAAATTATTCCCATAACGGAATGTGCCTACGACATCCAAAGATGCCTTTGGAGTCGCCGTGGCGACACCCACGCCTCCGGCTGTCCCCACAGAGAGTAACGACATACTAGTCGCATCGGTAAAGTTCGTCACACCCGAAAGCACCGAGCCTACCAATGTTTTATTAGTGAGCGTCTGTGTCGCATCAGATTGCACCACCGAAGCCGGCAATCGAGCTGCCGGAATCACGCCCGTTGTAAGTTGAGAAGCATTAAGGGCTGTAAGCCCACCACCATTACCTGAACTCGTAAGCACATTGGCACCAGCAACGGTCAACGTGCCGCTGAGTGCCATGGACTGAGCTTTCACATCACCCGCAACCTCCAGCCTGGCCGTGGGTGTCGTTGTGCCGACACCGATATTTCCACCTTTGTTAACGGTGAATATTTCCGTTTCTGGAGATGCGCCTCCGGCTATGGTAAAAATGCCTAAGCGTTCTTCAGACGAATTGATGCCATTCAGTTCGATTTTAAATCGACGACTATTGTCGGAAACGTGGAACCCAATGCGAGGACGCTGCCCCCCCCTCCGCTCCGATCTGCACTCCCGTCTTTGCGGTGCCCACGGGCGACGTTTTCACCTCACCCGCTACCTCCAACTTAGTCGAAGGAACTCCTATGCCGATACCCACGTCACCAGAAGGGGTAATTACCATTTTAGGCGTGGTCACGACATTGCCGGTATAAAACTCCAGCCAACTTTGACCTTGGCCTCCGCCTGAAATCACGGACTTGTTGCTACCAATGCCCAGCATCAAAGCACCCGCATCCGTAGCATGGCCGTTATTGGACAACCCAAAGCTAAGCGCACCATTTCCCGAAAGCACATAACGCTTATCGCCAGTATAGGAGTAAGTGACGTTTGTATCTAGCAACAACTCAGCCAAGCCATCGGCAGACCGCTGCTTAATCGGCCCGACCACCTCCAATTTGGAAGTGGGACTGGCCGTGCCAATACCGACGTTGCCTGATGATGTAATCCGCAAACGTTCCACAGCACTTCCGCCATTAGCCCGCGTATACAGAGAAAGATATCCACCGTAATTACCACTAGTCGCACTATCGCGCCCCGATTTAATACCTGCATTAATAGCCATGTGGCCGGCCGCATCAAAAGTAGATCCAAACACAAGAGATCCGCCGGCATCCGCCAAGAAACCATCATTGGAAAATATGCCGACTTGACCAGACTGAAGTCCACTTGAAATAGCCTTATTTAAACCAACAAAAACAACTTTCTGATCACGATCCGACTGATTCCCCCCATCCAACAAACCTGAGGAAATGACCGTTAGCTTCGTTGCATTAAAAACCCCCTTAAAACTCCCCGTAGTCGAAACATTACCCGCGCCATCAACGGTGAGCTTGGCATTATCACTTGACCCAACTTGCACCGAATTCTGACTATAATTATTAATACCTTGGCCAAAAGCATAGGCATTGTCGGCATAAACACTATTCCCTATGCCATAAGCACCACCACCCAGCGGAAGGCTGCCATTATCTCCAACAATCACCGTATTACCTGAACCAAAAGCCAAACCATTATTACTCTGGACCACATTAGAGCTACCAAAGGCAGAGGCACCGGAGGCTTTTACCGGAAGCCAATAGTCAAATGCGAAATCAACATACGAAGTAGAACCCGGGAAGTAATCACTGTCCAACGTCACATAAGTATCCACCCCATCATAATAGGCCCCCACAACCCCAGCCCCATAACCACCAATATCGTAATGAGCAGTAACCGCATAAGAGCCCCCCGCCACAAGCCAACCCGTGACATCAACCCCATATATAACCACAACCTCATTCCCCGGAAACCCCAACTCAGCACTATTACCAACACCATCCGATATCTCAGCGAAACCCATATTAGTATAATACGACCAAATATCAATCTGGATATACGTATCCACTCCATCATAATACACATCCGACACCCAGAGATCATAATCCGCAATACTCACACTAAAAAGCATGGACCAGCCACCCCAATTTTCCAACTTCAACTGATAGTCCCCTGCA
>Ga0247813_10001926_pt1 | contig 14894 bp, 10 predicted proteins | sample UWRJL169409C1_FD_180719 | JGI IMG/M metagenome (GOLD analysis project Ga0247813, IMG submission 180719) | Plant litter microbial communities from Arlington Agricultural Research Station in Wisconsin, United States - UWRJ-L169-409C-1 | ecosystem: Environmental > Terrestrial > Plant litter >... | reverse complement strand
CTGCTCGGGCCGATCGTCTCGAAGGGCCAGTATGACAAGATCACCTCGGCAATCGACCGCGCCCGCATCGATGGCGCCACGGTCGCCTATGGCGGCGGCCGTCCGGTTGGCCTCAACAGCGGCTATTTCCTGGAACCGACAGTGCTGACGGAGATGAGCGAAGACAGCTATGTCTGGAAGGAAGAAATTTTCGGCCCGGTCGTCTGCGTGAAGCCGTTCAAGGACGAGGATGATGCCATCCGCATGGCCAATGACAGCCGCTTTGGGCTCGCCGCCGCCGTGATGTCGAAGGACGTGATCCGCGCCGAACGCGTCGCCGAAGCCTTCCGCGCCGGTATCGTCTGGGTCAACTGCTCGCAGCCAACCTTCGTCGAGGCCCCGTGGGGCGGCTACAAACAATCCGGCATCGGCCGCGAACTCGGCCATTGGGGACTGTCGAACTATCTGGAAACCAAGCAGATCACCCGTTTCAACAGCGACGAGCCTTGGGGCTGGTATATCAAGGAATGAGGCGTACCCGGATACGGACGCTCTTCAATCAGGGCAGGACAATCATGTCCTGCCCTTTACGATTTAAGATCATCGGCAACTGACGTCAGTAAGGCGAAATGCACTGACGGCGGCGGCCGTTATACGGCTGGAATGTATTGTCATAGGCTCTGTACGAGCGATATCGCGCATAGCACCAATCGGCATGCGAACCGCCGGTGCGATAATAGCGGCGCTCACCGCCGTAATATCTGGGCTGTGCTAAGAGCCCACCGATGATCGCGCCTGCAGCCAGGCCGCCAAACGCCGCGCCGAAGTTGTCGTCATAGCCACGGTCGTAGCGTCGATGGTTATAGTAGCCGCCGTTGCGATAGCCGCCGCCATTGCGATAGTAACCACCGTTGCGATAGTTGCGCCTGATGTAAGGGCCGCGGTTGCCGCCATAGCGGCCTATACCCCAGGAACTGCGGTATGATTCGACCTGTTGAACATCCGAAACTTGAGGCCTCGGCCGTTCGATGGATGGGAATGCCTGGGCCGGCACAACGCTCGAAAAGGCCGTGGCCAGCGACAGACCGATGATTGCAAACATTTTCATGTGAGTCACCATTTTACCTTTCAACCTATGAAACGCTTCAAACGACAGTTTTGTGCCCTGGTCGAATAAAAATAATCATTTTGTGATCGTTCCGTACACGATCAGCACCCTTTTTGAGCCATTCTTCAGGAAATTCGCTTAAATGTCCATTTGACCGTAAACTCGCCGCTGCGCTTCAGCTTTGTCTTGGTGCGCACCCGCACCGGACCACCAAGCGCAATCTCCGCATCTTCGAAAGCCTGACGCGCCTCCGCCATTGCCCGGTGATAGGCACTGTTGTCACGCTTCGGGCTATCGGCAATCGCCTTGAGAAGGGCAATCGTATCCAGCTTGTTTTCGGCCATGAATGGGGCAGGCTCCTTCTCGCCATGTCGAGGCTGCATTCGATCCTTGTCGCGACGACGAACACAGATGGTTTCAATACATCAACCTGTGCGACCTTCTCAATGCAAACATCCGGGCACCGGGCAGGACAGCGGATGCTGCCCCGCCCGGGTCGATTATCCCGCCATTTTCGGGCGGCCAAGCAAAGCCAACGCCGCGAGGACCACGGTTGCCATGACGGAGGAAAAGACCACGAGTGGCCATGCCGTATCGCCCTGCAAGGTGACCACCGCCAGCGTCCCGACAATGCCGACGATCAGGCTCTGGATGCAGAAATAGAAGGCGACCGCCGATCCGGCAATATCGTCAAAGCCTTTCAACGCTCCGTTGGCGGTCACCGAAACCGCAAAGACGATACCGATCGCCATCACCCACATCGGCACGATGAAGGTGAGGAAAGAGGCCGAACCGAAGATTTGGCCGATGCTCAACAGGAAAGCCCCCAGCAGCAGCATTGCCATGCCTCTCGCCAGACTGCCGGGAATTCCCCATTTCGCGACAAACTGCCAGGTAAAGCGCGTGGTGATGATCATCGCGCCCGCCGCAGTGGCGAATGCCAGACTGAACGTCACCTCCGAGAAACCCGCACCATCGATCAGGACACGAGGAGCGGTCGAGAAGAACACGAAAAACGTGCCCATCGCCGTGCTGAATCCGAGCGTATAGGTCCAGAACGCAAAGCTCTTGAAAAGAGGCAGGATCGAACGGCTTGAGTTTACAGCAACTGCCGGCCGCGTTTCGTGCCAGCCAAACCAGGCATTGACGAGCGCCAAAATCGCCATAGCGCCAAGAGCAGTGAAGATCGCGCGCCAGCCCAATCCATCGGCGATCAAGGCACCCGCAATCGGCCCAAAAGCCGGCACGAAGGACAGCATAGCGCTGAAAAGACTATAGATCACAGCGCTTTCCGGACGGTCCGCATAAACATCGCGAACGGTCGCAAACGTGGCCACCAGCGCCGCGGACGCCCCGGCGGCCTGAAGAAACCGGAAGACGATGAACAGGGTTGCCGTCGATGATGCCGCAAGGCAGAACGATGCAGAGGCGAACAGGGCCGCCCCGCCGATCAACACCGGGCGCCTGCCGATGCGATCGGAGAGCGGCCCGAACACGATCTGCCCAACGCCGAGCATGACCATGTAAAGGCTCAGTGTCAGCTGAATGACCGCCGGGCTGGTATTGAGAATCCCGGGCATGGCAGGCACGACCGGAAGATAGATATCCATCGCCAGAGAGGCCAGAATATCGAAGGGGGCCACCAGCAACAGCGTTGCTGGCAGGGAATAGGCCCAGACACGAGAGTTTGTAGGCATGGAAAAACATCCGCTCAAATGAGGTACATTTGGCGGCGTCTGCCTGTGAGCTTAAACTGAGATTGGTTCGACAGAACGCCGCAACAACATGAAGGGTTGTTGCGGCTTACTTATCTGCGGATTTTGCAGTCCCCATGCGGATACTCCATGATCCGAAATTCGATGAATGCCCTATATCAAAATCGGAGCGTGCAAACAATGGTACCGCAGATGTGGATAATTGTGCCACCGACTCCGCCCTCGGGGCCCGCACATGGTTCAATGTTGGTCACAGCCAGCGTCTGACCTCGCTAAATGCGAATATCCGGAAAGCGGCATGCGCTTGTTTTATCGGCGGGGAAAATATGCCACCAAGGCCGTCATGCGTTCGCAATCAAATCAGCGAGTATCAATGATCCCTTTTCGTGGACCCAATCCTGTCCGTTCCAACCTGTGCAGGATGGCGATCGTGTTGACAGCCGTTTCGCAGCTGGCGGCCTGCGCTTCGCGCCCGACGGATGCGGTTCTGCAGCCGACAAGTGCCGCAGGCGGCGAAAGACAGATTACGCTTTTAACGGCGACCGACAGAACGAAAGATGCGGATGGGCAGGGCTTTGCAAGCGGCCGTGCCGTGTCGATGGCGTTCGAGACCTACTCGATCTCCATTCCCCCCACGCATCAACCGTCGAAAATCGAATGGGCGAAGGGCAAGCCCAATGCCAAGCGTGACTTCGTGGTCACGAAGCGGACCACCATCGACCGGCCGGCGTTTTTGGCCCTGGCGGGAGTGCCGGCCGCCGACGGCTCGGTCGGCCTGTTCGTTCACGGCTATAATTACAGCTACCAGGAGGGCCTGTTCCGGCTGGCGCAGATCGCTGCGGACGCAAACACCGGTTCGACGCCTGTCCTGTTTTCGTGGCCGTCGGAAGCCACCGTGACCGGCTACGTGGCCGACAGGGACGCCGCTCTGTTTGCGCGGGACGACCTTGTGGCCCTCATCACCGGGATGTCGCGCCAACCCAAGGTGAAAAAGTTCATTCTGTTTGGGCACAGCATGGGCGGGTTCCTGATCATGGAAGCGCTGCGCCAGCTGAAGCTTGAGGGGCGTGGCGATGTGCTGGATAAGCTTGTCGTCATCCTGGCCGCGGCCGACATCGATGCGGATGTCTTCCGCAAGCAACTGACGGTCATCGGACCGCTGAAGACACCGCTGACGCTCTTTGTGTCCAAGGATGACAAGGCGTTGAGGATTTCCAGCTTTCTCGGCGGCGAAAGACAGCGCGCCGGCAGACTGGATGTCGACGACCCGGTTGTCGAGGACGCGGCAGCGCGCTACGGCATCAAGGTTATCGACATCACCTCGGTCAAGGCGGACGACAGCCTTGGTCACGACCGCTACGCCAACCTCGCTGCCATCGGTCCCCAGCTCGTTTCTCTCGAGAACCGCGATGGGATCTCATCCAGACAGACCGGCGCCTTCGTTTTCAATGCGGCAGCTTCCGTGGTTTCCAGCCCGTTCCGGCTGGCGGGCCGGGTTATTGCGGGGCAATGACCTGACCCTGGCCCAACGGCGGGCGGCGGCGGCTTGAGCGAAACCGCCGCTTCCGATGAGCCGAAGGTTACTCGCTACTCCGCCGCTTCCGCCCTCGGGACCGGCACGTAGTTCAATATCGGCCCGAGCCAGCGCTCAACCTCGGTAACGGCCATGTCCTTGCGTTCGGCATAGTCTTCGACCTGATCGCGCTCAACCTTGGCGACGCCGAAATAATAGGCGTCGGGGTGACCGATATAGATGCCGGAGACGGAGGAGCCGGGCCACATGGCAAAGCTTTCGGTCAGCGTCACACCGATTTCATCCTCGGCCTTCAGCAAGTCGAACAACGTCGCCTTTTCGGTATGATCCGGCTGCGCCGGATAGCCGGGCGCCGGACGGATACCGTCATAGGGTTCGCTTGCCAATTCACCCGGTGCGAAGGTTTCATCGGCCGCATAGCCCCAGAGTTCCTTGCGGACATATTCGTGCATGCGCTCGGCAAAGGCTTCGGCAAAACGGTCGGCAAGCGCCTTGACCATGATAGACGAATAATCGTCATTGGCCCGCTCGAAGCGCTCGGCAATCGCCACTTCCTCGATACCGGCGGTGACGACGAAGCCGCCAAGGTAATCGTGCTTGCCGCTATCGACCGGGGCGACAAAATCCGACAGCGCCACGTTCGGGCGGCCATCGCGCTTGGCCATCTGTTGGCGCAGCGTGAAGAAGGCGGCGCGTTCTGTTGCGCGGGTTTCGTCCGTGAACAGGCGGATATCGTCACCGACGACGCCGGCCGGCCAGAAGCCGACGACGGCTTTTGGCGCGAACCATTTTTCCGCAATGACCTTGGCCAGCATCGCCTGCGCATCGGCAAACAGTGCACGGGCGGCTTCGCCCTGGCGTTCGTCGTCGAGGATCTTCGGATAGACACCCTTCATCTCCCAGGTCTGGAAGAACGGGGTCCAGTCGATATACTCAGCCAGTTCCGCAAGGTCCCAATTCTGGAAAACCCGCGTGCCGAGGAAAGACGGTGTCTTAGGCTGGTAGGCATCCCAATCGATCTTTTGCGCATTGGCGCGGGCCTTGGCGAGCGGCAGGCGCTGCTTTTCCAGCTCGTTGCGGGCATGCGCATCCGCGACTTTCTTGTATTCGGCCCGGACGGTGTCGATGTAGCCGCCCTTCATCTCCGGCGACAGCAGGCTGGAAACCACGCCAACGGCGCGGCTGGCGTCGGTGACATAGATAGCCTGGCCCTGATTGTAGCGCGGGTGGATCTTGACGGCGGTATGGACACGGCTGGTCGTCGCGCCGCCGATCAAAAGCGGGATATTGAACCCTTCCCGCTCCATCTCGGCAGCCACATGCGCCATCTCATCCAGTGATGGCGTGATCAGACCGGAAAGACCGATGATATCGACTTGTCTTTCACGTGCGACCTCGAGGATCTTGGCGGACGGCACCATCACGCCGAGGTCGATGATTTCATAATCGTTGCAGGCGAGCACGACGCCGACGATATTCTTGCCGATATCGTGCACATCGCCCTTCACCGTCGCCATCAGCACCTTGCCGGCGCTCTTGCGCTCGCCAAGACCACCGCCAGCCAGCCGTTCGGCTTCCATGTAAGGCAGGAGAATGGCAACCGCCTGCTTCATGACGCGGGCAGACTTCACCACCTGCGGCAGGAACATCTTGCCGGCGCCGAAGAGATCGCCGACGACATTCATGCCGGCCATCAGCGGGCCTTCGATGACATGCAATGGCCGCTCGGCATTCTGGCGGGCTTCTTCGGTATCGGCCTCGATGAACTCGGTGATACCGTTGACCAGCGCATGTTCGAGCCGTTTTTCGACCGCCCAGTCGCGCCATTTCAGATCCCGCTCCTTGGCTTCCTTACCGGCGGTGCCCTTGAAGCGTTCCGCCAGTTCCAGCATGCGCTCGGTCGAATCGGCGCGGCGGTTGAGAACCACGTCTTCGCAGGCTTCCTTCAGTTCCGGCTCGATCTGGTCATAGACCACCAGTTGACCGGCATTGACGATGCCCATGTCCATGCCCGCCTGGATGGCGTGGTAGAGGAACACGGCATGCATCGCCTCGCGCACCGGCTCATTGCCGCGGAAGGAGAAGGACAGGTTGGAGACGCCGCCGGAAATATGCACATGCGGTAGGGTATTGATGATCTCGCGCGTCGCCTCGATGAAATCGACGCCGTAATTGTTATGTTCCTCGATACCGGTGGCAACCGCAAAGACGTTGGGGTCAAAGACAATATCTTCCGGCGCAAAATTGGCCTGTTCGGTCAAAAGCTTATAGGCGCGGGTGCAGATCTCGACCTTGCGGGCCTGCGTATCCGCCTGTCCCTGTTCGTCGAAGGCCATGACCACGACGGCGGCGCCATAGGCGCGGCAAAGCCGGGCGTGATGCAGAAAGGCTTCCTCGCCTTCCTTCATCGAGATCGAATTGACCAGCGGCTTGCCCTGCACGCATTTCAGGCCGGCCTCGATGATCTCCCATTTCGAACTGTCGATCATCACCGGAACGCGGGCAATATCCGGCTCGGCAGCGATCAGGTTGAGGAACTCGACCATCGCCTGCTTCGAATCGATCAGACCCTCGTCCATGTTGATGTCGATGATCTGCGCCCCGTTGGCCACCTGGTCGCGGGCGACATCGAGTGCTGCCGCATAGTCGCCGGCGGTGATCAGCTTGCGGAACTTGGCCGAACCGGTGACGTTGGTGCGTTCGCCGACATTGACGAAGGGAATGTCCTTGGTCAGCGTGAATGGCTCAAGCCCGGACAGCTTCATCAGCCGCGGCACCTCGGGGATTTCGCGCGGGGCATGTTTGGCAACAGCCTGCGCGATCGCCCGTATATGGGCTGGCGTCGAGCCGCAGCAGCCGCCGACGATATTGACCAGGCCTTCGCGGGCAAAGCCCTCGATCTGGGCGGCCATTTCATCCGGCGTTTCATCGTACTGGCCAAACTCGTTGGGCAGGCCGGCATTCGGATAGGCGCAGACGAAAGTGTCCGCGACGCTGGAGATTTCAGTCAGATGGGCGCGCATGGCGTTGGCGCCGAGCGCGCAGTTGAGGCCGATGGTGAAGGGGTCGGCATGGCGCACCGAATGCCAGAAGGCGGTTGGCGTCTGGCCCGACAGCGTGCGGCCGGACAAATCGGTAATAGTGCCGGAAATCATCACCGGCAGGCGGATGCCCATCTCAAGAAAGACTTCCTCGGTCGCAAAGATCGCCGCCTTGGCATTCAGTGTATCGAAAATGGTTTCGATCAGAATGATATCGGTGCCGCCGTCGATCAGGCCGCGCAACTGCTCGGTATAGGCGATACGCAGATCATCGAACGAAACGGCACGGTAGCCTGGATTGTTGACGTCAGGCGAGATCGAGGCCGTGCGGTTGGTCGGACCCAAGGCACCCGCAACGAAACGGCGCTTGCCATCGACCTGCTGCGCCCGCAATCCGGCGCGCCGCGCCAAGCGAGCGCCATCTCGGTTCAGTTCATAGACCATCGCCTCCATGCCGTAATCGGCCTGGGCGATCGAGGTCGATGAAAACGTGTTGGTCTCGAGGATGTCAGCGCCGGCGATGGCGTAGTTATAGTGGATTTCCTCGATCGCGGCCGGCTGGGTCAGCGTCAGAAGGTCGTTATTGCCCTGCAGGTGACATTCGCAGGCAACGAACCGGTCCCCGCGAAAATGGTCTTCGCCAAGACCGAGCTGTTGGATTTCCGTGCCCATCGCGCCATCCATGATCAGGATGCGTTCGCGGGCCGCCGCTTTCAGCGCGGCCATCACTTCGGACCCATCCGGCTTGGGTAAAACGGCACCGAAAAGTGCATCAATGGCGGACATGGGAAATCTCCCGTTCTGAAAACGACAATAAACTGGAAATCAGAGATCACATAAAGATATCTTTATGTCAATATATGAGTTCGTTATTTGATCGCATTGGAAACAAGGCGGCCCGCCTCTGTTCGAGGCGGGCCGCCACAAAAAAGTGAACAGATATTTAGGCTTACAGCCGCTTCAGGCAATCATCCAATTCGTAGATGGCGCAAAGAATATGATAGAAGCTGCTCGCCGGTGCGGGCTCATCAACAAAGGAACCATCCGCCTTCTGCTTGTCCCGCCAAAGGCCTTCAGCCGGCGTATCGAGAAAGCTCTGCAATGCGGTTGCGGCGCGAACGGCCGATCGCAGGTAACGTTCACGCTCTTCGCCTTGCGTCAGCGCTGCGAAATGGATTGCCGACTTCAGCCATTCCGTCTGCGGCCACAACCGGGCAATCGGATCGGCAACGGAGAAGTCATCGAACAGCGTCATGACGGCAACGTCGCGTGGCTGGGCAATGCCATATTGCTCGCCGATTTCAAACAGCCGCCGGGCTTTGACCAAACCATCGGCATTGCCGCGCCGCTCGGCCCAGCGCAACAGAAGCCAGGCCCATTCGAATTGGTGTCCGGGCTCGACGATGCGGCCCTGATCGCCTGATATCGGTGCCCAGTCGTGATCGAAGAATTCGCGTAGCGCGCCGGTTTCCCGGTCGATGAAATGATCCATGCAGAGGAAGGCGATCTCATCGGCCAGATTGGTCCAAGCCATCGTATCGAACCCGTCCACCGTCTCGCTGGCAAGACACGCCTCGAACAGGTGCATATGCGGGTTGGAGCCGAGCGGCAGGCGGGGAGGATTGTCTTCCTCGAACCCTATCGAAGAATGTTTGCAATGGGCCTCGAGCCGGTCGCGCAATGTATTGCTGCGATCGATCATCTCCGCCTTGCGGCCGGGAAACACCTGCGCCAGATAGGCGAAAGCCAAAAGCGCGAAGGCCTGATTATAGAGATCGAACGACGCATCGATCAGATTGCCGTCCGCATCCGCCAGCGCGCCATAGAAGCCGCTTGGCTGCAGATAGACACGATCGAAATAGGCAAGGCCATCGGTAGCAGGCGTCTGCCAGTCGCCGGACCAGCCACGTCGCCCGGCTTCCGCAAAGCAATAGACCTGGCGTGGCTGGACACGCGAACGCCGGTTGGCTCGCGTCGGCTGCCCCGCCAGGTCGATCGTCTCGACAAAGCCGCCGCCGCCGGCTCCATCAAAACCCTTGTCCCGCCAGAGCGGCAAAGCCTTCTCGGAAAGCCATTCGTTCAGTTTCGCGGAAAAACCGGCAATATCCATGGTCATCTATCCGTTCAGTCTCATTCGCCAAGCCTCAAGCCGGCGATATCCTTGCCGAGAAGCTGGGCAAGCGCTTCGATGACCATGATGTGATCGTCGCGTTGCGGCAAGCCCGAAACGGTAACCGCGCCGATACAGCCGGTGCCCTTGACGACAATCGGGAAACTGCCGCCGTGCGGCGCAAACTCGGCGTCCGGCAGGCCGAACTTGGCGGTGATATCGGTGCTTTGCTTGGCAAGCGAAAGGCCGACGGCATAGCTGCTCTTCAGGAAGCGGAAAACGCAATTGCGCTTGCGGCGTACCCAGCTCGGATTGTCCGGCGTCGAGCCTTCGAGCGCCGTGTAGAACACCGGCATGGAAAACAGTGTCACGTCGATGACGACGCCGAGCTTGCGCTCCACCGCCATCTCGCGCAGCAGCGATCCAAGCGCCCAGCCTGTTTCCAGACTGAAACTGTCGAACTGCAGTTCCTTTTCCTGAAGGGCGATACGCTCCAGATCCGCGTCGATACTCATTGTGCTCTCCCTTTGTCTTTTTAGTCTTTCCAGAGCCATGCGGCACCACGCACGCCGGAACTGTCACCATGCACCGCCTTGCGGATCGGCGTTTCGAAACTGTCGCCGAAGATATATTTGACGATCAGCTCCGGCAATTCATCGTAGATCTCATCGACATTCGACATGCCGCCGCCGAGTACGAAGACATCCGGATCGACGATATTGGTCAAAAGCGCCAGGCTGCGGGCGAGCCGGTCGACAAAGCGGTGATAGACACCGGTCGCCACCGGCTCGCCATTGCGCTTGTCGGCGATGATGTCGCGGCCGCGCCGCTCAACGCCCGTGGTCAGGCGATAATCCAACTCCACGCCGGTGCCGCAGGCATACATGTCCAGACAGCCATGCTTGCCGCACCAGCATTTATGGCCGGGGTACTCGTCCTTGGTCATCCAGGGCAGCGGATAATGGCCGATCTCGGCAGCAATGCCCTGATAACCGGCATGCACATGCTTGCCGATCGCCAGCCCGCCACCATGGCCGGTCCCGACGATCACCCCGAACACCGTATGGGCGTCCTTGCCGGCGCCATCGACAGCTTCCGAAATCGCCAGGCAATTGGCGTCATTGGCAAGCCGGACTTCGCGGCCGAGTGCTGCGCCAAGATCGCGCCCAAGCGGCTGGCCGTTGAGAAGCACCGCATTCGAATTGCGCACGATCCCGGTACGCGGATTGGGACTGCCGGGAATGCCTATACCGATCGTTCCCGTTTCGCCCGCCGTCTGCTCGGCGGCAGTGACAAGCTCCTGTACGGCGCGGATGCAGGCGTCGTAACCGCTGGTCGGCGTGGCGATGCGATGCCTTGCCCGCGTTGCGCCATCGCGATCGAGCGCGATGACTTCCATTTTCGTTCCGCCCCAATCAATTCCAATGAACATACCGGATCAAACTCTGTGGGTGTCGTTGCCAAAGACGGCGCCGTTACGGCCGGGTCTCCTCCCCGTTTCGCCGCATCCTGCTTAACATCGGAAAACCGTCCGGCGCCAGCCCCGGCCTGCGTCACGCACATCAGAAAGGCCTGTTCGCAGAAAACCGCCAAAAACCACACCGGAAACACTTGGCTTCCGCGCCCACCTTTTGTAAGGGTTCTTCAGGCTGGTCCCATAGCTCAGCAGGATAGAGCGCAAGATTCCTAATCTTGAGGCCACTGGTTCGAATCCAGTTGGGATCACCACCTATTGTCCTGCCGCAATACTTTCGGGAAAATGCGCTACCGGTGGAACGTCTTGTTCCTCGGGCATAAGGGCCGGTCCGGCAGGCAAGACGTTCGTCCCACCTGCCTCAAGCTGCACAAGCGATGCTTGCCCCGGTATCAGTATCCGACCCGCACGCCACCGGGGTCGGAAGCGCCGAAGTCAGGCACCGGACCATACCCCTGGTACTGGGAATAGGTCGTGTTGTTGGCGCCACCGGTGCTTGCACATCCCGAAAGGGCCAAAAGCGCCAATGCCGCAACAGCCATCAGAAATCGTAGTGGCATAGTGTTCTCCTGTCGTGATGATTGGCCGGACGGCCGGATGGCCTGACTGCATTGTTCCTCCAAATCATCTTCGATGGCAAGTAGGGCCATTCTCCAGAAAGGCGAGATGATGAAGGCGAATGCAAACGCCGGTTCCAAAAAGGAACACCACGACTGAGTGCCGGACAGAGGTCCTGGCAAAGAAAAAGGCCGGGTGAAAACCCGACCTCTCCGACCCGTCTCGACAGTGATTGCCAGTACATCCGTGGTCAACCGCTGGAAACGAATTCCATGGATGCAATATGGCAAGGGAATGTAACCATTTCAAGACAAAGCGAAAATTAAGAAAAAAATCGCGGAATATATCAGGCCGCATCCAGCGCGATCGTGAGGTCGGCGATCAAATCATCCGGATGCTCGATGCCGATCGACAGGCGGATGGTCGATTCCAGCACACCGATCCGTTGCCGAACCTCCAGCGGCACGCCGGAATGCGTCATGGTTGCCGGATGGCTGGCAAGCGATTCCGTGCCGCCGAGACTGACAGCGAGCTTGAAGATCTGCAGCGCGTTGAGAAACTTGAAGGAAGCCGGCTGGCCGCCGCGGATGTCGAACGAGAAAGTCGACCCCGCTCCGGTGCACTGCGCGGCAAACGTCTTGCCGAGCGGCGACTGCGGGTCGTGATAGGGCAGATAGTGAATGCCCTCGACCTTTGGATGCTCGCGCAGGAAATTGGCGACTTCGAGCGCATTGTTATTGGCCTTCTCCATGCGGATCGACAATGTCTCCAGAGACCGGCCGAGCATCCAGCAGGAATGCGGATCAAGCTGCGTGCCGATGGCGCCGCGTAGCGCCTTGACCTGCTTCATCACCGTTTTGGCGCCGAGAGCCGCACCGGCAATCAGGTCCGAATGGCCGCCGACATATTTGGTCAGCGAATAAAGCGAAATATCGGCGCCATGCTCGATCGGCCGCTGGAAGACCGGGCCAAGCAGGGTATTGTCGCAGGCAACGATCGGCGTATGTCCCTGTTTCCTGCCGATCGCATCGGCAACTCTGCGGATCATCGCAACGTCGACGAGGCTGTTGGTGGGGTTGGCCGGCGTTTCGATCAGGATCATCGAAACGCGGCCCTTAGCCATCGCTTCCTCGGCCGCTGCCTGCACGGACGCTTCGTTGACGCCATCGGCAAAGCCGACGGCAGCCACGCCCATATTGAGGAAGGTCTTGGCCAGCAGCGTTTCTGTTCCGCCGTAGAGCGGCTGCGAATGCAGGATCGCATCGCCCGGCCGCACGAAGGCGAGCAGCGTGGTTGCAATCGCCGACATGCCGGAGGAAAACAGCGCGCAACTCTCCGTCCGCTCGTAAACGGCGAGACGATCCTCGACGATTTCACTATTGGGGTGATTAAAGCGGGAATAGACGAGCCCCGCCCCGGTGCCTGCCGGCGGCTCGCGGCGTCCGGAAACGAAATCGAAGAAGTCACGTCCTTCCTCGGCCGACTTGAAGACAAAGGTGGAGGTCAGGAACACCGGCGGCTTCACCGCGCCTTCGGAGAGTTCCGGATCATAGCCGTAGTTCAGCATCAGTGTCTCGGGATGCAGTTTATGATTGCCGATATGAGTCTTGGAGGGATGTGGAGCAGTCATGGCGATCTCCGGATTTTGAGGCGATACCGATAGTCTACATCAATTCCGGCGACCGCTTGTTACCATTCCGCATGTGTTTTCGGCCAAAAGTTGCGCGATTGGCGAGAAAGCCACCGCCGGGTCGTTCGCCTCATCCGGCGTTTTCAACCGGAGTCCCGATTGCACGGCCAGGTAGCGGCCGGCAATGTCACTCCGCAACAGGCGAGCCCGTATCCGGGGCCACATTCATCCGTTTTCTCTCCCGTGCCATATCGCTCACTGCCGCCCGCAACCGGGGATGCCGGGTCATGAAAATATTGAAATCGCGGCGGTCCAGCTTGAGGAACTGGCAGAAATCCACCGCAATGACGTCGGCAGTCCGCAATCCGCCGCTCAAGAGCGCCATTTCACCGAAGAACGAGCCAGCCTCAAGCAGAATGGCCTTGCCCGGCAACCGCACCTCGGCAGCCCCGGCGGAAATGAAATACATGGCATCGCCACGTTCGCCGACCCGGATCACCTTGTCACCCGGCGAAGCCGACGCCGGACGGAACAACAACAGAAGCTCTTCAAGGGCATGGTCGTTTACCTGCGAAAACAGCGGGAACATGTGGAGCAACTGCTGTTTCTTCAACTGCTGCTGGCTTTCTCTTTCCTCGGCTTTCGCCTTGATGACATCGAGTGCATGGTTGAGCGTTGCGAATTTCCGCTCGCCATAGCCAGGCATGACGCCGGCCATTGCTGTCTTCAGCTTGCCCGCGGCCCAGAAAATCGCCGGGTTCAGGGTGATCGACAGAATGGCGCCAGCAAGGATGAGATCGTGGCCATCCTGCGATAAAAGCCCCAGCGACACGCCAAGTCCTGCGACGATGAAGGAAAACTCGCCAATCTGCGCAAGGCTTGCGCCGACGGTCAGCGCCATCGATACCGGGTAGCGCAAAAGCAGCACGAAGCCGAAGGCGATCAGCGACTTCCCGAACGTGATCAACGCCACGGTGGCAAGCACCGCCACCGGCTGCTCAAAAACCACCATCGGATTGAACAGCATGCCGACGGACACGAAGAACAGCACGGAAAAGGCATTCTGCAGCGGCAAGGAATCCGCCGCGGCCCTGTGGCTCAGATGCGATTCGCTCATGACGACGCCGGCAAAAAACGCCCCGAGCGCGAAGGAGACGCCGAAGATGGTTGCCGAGCCGAAGGCGATACCGAGCGCGATGGCCAACACAGTCAACGTGAACAATTCGCGCGAACCGGTGCGCGCGACCAGCGTCAGCAGCCATGGAACAAGCCGCGGCCCAAGCACGATTGCCAGCACGGCAAAAGCACCCAGCTTGACCAGCGTCAAAACAATGGTGAGCACAACAGAAGTGCCGCTGGCGCTCGCCTGATGCGCAGCATCAGCGCCAGGATCGCCCAATACCTGCGCGACGATCGGCAAAAGAACGAGCGTCAGGACCATCGCCAGGTCCTCGATGATCAACCAGCCGATCGCCACCCGGCCATTCGGCGAATTGACAAGATTTCGCTCTTCCAGGGCTTTCAGCAGAACCACGGTGCTGGCGACGGAAACGCAAAGACCGAAAACAAGCCCGGCGCCGAGGCTCCAGCCCCAAAGGCTACAAAGGCCCATACCGAGAAGCGTCGCCAGAACAATCTGGCCGATAGCACCGGGAATGGCGACCCCGCGCACGGCAATCAGGTCAGAAGCGGAGAAATGCAGGCCGACGCCGAACATCAGCAGAATGACGCCGATTTCGGCCAAT
>Ga0247813_10001925_pt1 | contig 14898 bp, 9 predicted proteins | sample UWRJL169409C1_FD_180719 | JGI IMG/M metagenome (GOLD analysis project Ga0247813, IMG submission 180719) | Plant litter microbial communities from Arlington Agricultural Research Station in Wisconsin, United States - UWRJ-L169-409C-1 | ecosystem: Environmental > Terrestrial > Plant litter >... | reverse complement strand
GTGCGGCAGCACATGAACCGACCAAAGTCCAGGCGTCTGACCAATAAGCGCCTACTCCAGGCTCATAAGCCCAAGCAGCACCATTGCACCATCCTGAATAAGGCCAAGGCTTACATTCGTACTGATTGTTTGCACTCTTTACTTTACTTCCGGGAGTATAGTTTCCATTTTCAACATACTGTGCAATACCGCTGCAAGCATTTACGGTAACAGTATTGACTGCAATGATAGCTATTGATGAAGTTACAGTGGCGTTGTTGTTATCTGTTACTTTTGCACTGATGGTGTAACTTCCTGCCGCTACATTCGTCCAGGTGAAAGAGTAAGGAGAACTAACATCCGAAGCGATCAGTAAGCTGCCGCTGTAGAAATCCACTTTGCTGACGCTTCCATCTGCATCGCTTGCATTCGCAGTAATGGTGATCGAAGCAGGTGCATTGTAAGTAGCATTGTTAGACGGGGAACTGATGCTCACTGTTGGCAATACATTGACCGTAACCGGACGGATCTTCAGTGATGAAGCCATGTCATTGAAGTCGGTAGCCGTAAGACAAGCAGCATCGGCTCTGAAGACTTGCCAATTGCCTTGGAAATTGTCTTGATCGTAAAGTACGATTTCATATCCGCTGCTTACGTTCAAAGATGAGATGTCATTGTTTAGGATTCCTTTAGCCACTAACTGTGCCGTTGTATAATCGCCTTGCTCCAATTGGATCACATAACCCTGACCTCCGTTACAATGCTGGTAAACCGTTCCTCTGAATACAGGAAGCGCATTCACGGTCACATTCACTGCCGATGAAGTCACTACTACTCCACTGTTGTCGGTCACTTTAGCGGTAATAGAATAATTACCGACCGCTAAATTATTCCAGGCATACGCATAAGGCGCACTGTTATCTGAACCCAGAAGTAGCGTGCCGTTATAGAAATCCACTTTCAACACCAGACCGTCTGCATCGGCAGCCGTGGCTGTAATCGCAAGGTTTGCCGGAGCTGTGAAGCTTGCATTGTTAGACGGAGAACTGATGTTCACTGTAGGCAATACATTGACTGTAACAGGACGGATTCTGAGGGAAGAAGCAACATCGTTGAAGCTGCTGGATGTCAGACAAGCCACGTCTGATCGATAAACCATCCAGGTGCCCTGAAAATTATCTTCGTCGTACAATACGACTTCATAGCCGCTGCTTATTTTTAAGGAAGAGGCATCGTTGTTCAAAATGCCTTTGGCCGCCAGTTGTGAAGTGGTATAACTTCCCTCTTCCAAACCGATCTTGTATCCGGATGTTTCACTGCAGTCCTGGTAAACAGTGACTCTGTTTACAGCAGTCACTTGATTCACCTTGATTGTAACGGCAGACGAGGTAACAACCACTCCGCTGTTATCGGTTACTCTAGCTGTGATCGTATAAGTACCTGCTGGAAGATTGCTCCAGTCGTACGTATAAGGTGCAGTATAGTCTGCGCCCAATAATGTTGCTCCGTTAAAGAATGCCACGTTCGCTACCTGACCACCCGGATCAGCAGCATTGGCTGTGATGGTTAAGTTTGCAGGAGCATTAAATACGGCATTAGCAGCCGGTGAAGTGATGCTTACTGTCGGCAATTGATTCGGCACAATCGAACGGACGATCAAGGAACCGGTACGGTCGTTGAAACTACTGGACGTTAAACAAGTTACATTGGACTGGAAGGTATAAGAGGTACCCTGGAAATTATCGTCGTCATAAAGAACGATTTCATAACCGGCATTTATTTTCAGTGAAGAAACATCGTTGTTGTTTACTCCGCGGGCGGATAATTTAGCCGTGGTATAACTCCCCACTTCCAAACCTACTTTATAGCCCGATGTTTCACTGCAATCCTGGTACACGGTGGCAACTTTTGTGATTACAGGTGTACCCGGACCGCAATTGTATTCACCTGCTTCTTTCAATAAAGCATTTGATCTTCTACCGATCAATCCGTTTGCGCCTTTCGCACTAACAGCAAAATAATAGCTGCTGCTGGAGTTGGTATTGGCAACGGTATATTCTGTGGTGGCAGATGAACCAACCAATTCCATGTACTTAGTGCCAAGTTTGTAAATATCATAACCCGTCGCGCCTGTTACGGCCGCCCATTGCAACGTCACGGATGTGCTGCAGGCTTTGGCTACTTCAGGTACAGGAATGCGAATCAAACTCACCGGGCTGTCTGTGGCATCGGATAAATTGCCTTTGCGAACTCTTACCGAAATGGTTTGCGTAATGTTAGGTAATGTCCATTCGAAATAACGTCTATTGCTGGCGATGTTAGTAGAGACCGCAGTCCATGAAGTTCCGTTGTTGCCAGAATACTCCAATATAAATGGAGCTGTATCGTTGCCATAATAATCCCAACGTACATATTGTTTTTCTCCTGGAACAAAAGATTCTCCACCCATTGGATACGCCAGGAAAATTTCGTTTTGTACAAATTCATACGTTACAAAATACGTTTGAGGACCGAATGGAACCGTAGCGCCGTTTACTCTGATAGTATAAGAGCCTGCTGCAGGTGCATCGATAGTCACTTGCTCCATGTTGTTCAGGTTGTCAACACCACGTGTGGCCTGACTTGTAATCTGAGAAGGTTCAGGATTCAATACCCAGGGATTGATCACAGCGCCAGCGTTCGTCGTTACTGTCATGTTCAGGTTATTCACCAAAGACTTGCTGGCATTTACTGCAGCAGCATAATCGGTCCATACAATAGATACTCTTACCTGATGCGTGTTTGCAGGAACAGTGATCGAATGTGTATTCGTCGCTCCGTTGGCTACACTGCCTGTAATGATTCTTTTATCTTTGATTGTATTGTAAGCACGCCTGACATTGGCTTTACCGTATCCCGTCTGGTAATCCAAACCCGGCGCAGCGACATCGTCTGCCGTGTTGATCAACACCGCTTTCAATAATTGAGACGGAGGTTCTGCATTTGCGTTGTTCACTTTATAAGCTTGATTCAACAAAGCCAGTACACCCGCCATTCTTGGAGCCGCATAAGACGTTCCGCCTTCCCCGTGAATCACCAATTCCGGTTTCACACGACCGTCATAGATCGGTCCGCGGGAAGAAAAGCCCAGCAGGTTATCGTTGCGATCGACCGCTCCCACTGTAAACATGTTCTTACCTGTTTTCATGGCACCTGTAATGTTGGCATAACCGCCCCCAACACCTGAATAAGGCGCATACTGACCGGCATCTCCGCCTGAATTTCCGGCTGAGAAAACCCTTGCATAAAGCGGATTCGTATAAGTGAAATTATCTTCGTCACGAGCCTCTCCGTTGTAAGAACCCGCCCAGCCTGATCCCCAGGAAGAGTTGGCATAACGCATGGCTCTGGCAGAATAAAAACTGTTTCGATTGCCAGATGCATCGTCCAGCAATACATCACATCCCCAGGCAAACATTTTCTCTAATGGATTTTTGTTCCCTGCATTACCCATGCATTCCGTGGTGTTGTTTTTATGTCCCGACAATTCACTGTTCGGGCTTAAAAATACTCTTCCCTGTACATCTATATTAATCGGCTCAATCGTTCCACCTTCTCTGTTCCATAACGTAACACCGCTACCGTTGATCAACGGAGAAGTTAAACCGGAGTTGATGTAGTTTTCTCTCGCAGAAGAATTGATCTGCCAGCCTTCCCAATCGCCTTCCAATACAATCTCGTGGTATACATCTATGTATTCTACAAAATTCAATGCGGACAACCTACTCAATTCACTGACGCTGCACTCCACCAGAAAAGCTTCCTGTGTATGCGGTATCGCTTCTACATTGAATTGTTTGGCTAACAAAGTAGCGTAATCGCGTGATTGCGCTAAATTGAAACAAGAGACTTTTACTTTCACCTCTTCTTTAGGGCCTTTGCCTTGTAGTTGAAGCGCGAGCTCCGGAGAGATTTTAAACTGTGCATTGTAAGCTACGATGGCCCTTACTTTATCCGTATTCAACACACTCAGCGACGAAGAGGAAAGCACACTGGTGATGTAGGCATTATTGGGAATGTAATAGAGCAAATCAACGCCAGAAGATTTCAATTGCGCTTTGTAAGCGGCATCGGGCAATTCATAGAATTGCACCAGGTAATACTGGTAAGCACCATGCACACTGGCATCCACTGCGATCCTTCGCTGATTGATCACCGATTTTTTATTCTCTGAAGGAGTAAATGATTGATTGTTGATGGAAATATTAAAATCTCCTGTCTGCGCAAAAACTAAAAAAGGAAAGCAAAGGAGTGAAATAAACCAAAGGAGGAGTAATTTTTTCATAGCTGACTGGTTATTGTAAAAACTGATTCGGATTCCCCGTTTTTGTATTTACTACAGGCTATGAAGAAAATATTACATCAAATCTTTATTATTTTATAAAAAGTAGGTTTGTCATATATAACGACAGCTACAATTATTGAAAAGGCTTATGAATGTTTGAACAAAAATTGTCTCTAGGATTACTTTTGAGTCGGGCTTTTACCGCTCCCCCGATTTGACCAAAGTTCAATTCCCATTGCTACAGTTTGCGTTAGGGATTGAGCCATTGTCTGAGCTCTTTTCTTTGATTTTTTTATGGTAATAAAAGGGTATGATGGATTCAAAGAAAAAGCGAGTGGCGAAAGCCCGGCCCGAAGGGAACGCCATCATGATCTCAAACAGCACCGGCTCATCGTTTATAATCCCGATCCTTTCACAAAGAAACTTATTAATAGAAGTGAAAGGGGCGTTCCCTTCGGGCCGGGCTTTCGCCACTCGCTTCCCGAAACAAACAGTTTTTTTCAAAATAACTTCATGTCGGGAGAGCTCAGACAATGGCTCAATCCCTAACGCAAGGCCCTGAACGCTAATTCAGAGTAGAGCCATTCATCTTAATAAAAATAACATCGCTTTTCCAAAGCGAGCACCCTTATTCCTGAATATAGCTTTTCTCTTTATAACCCAGGGCTACAAAAATAAAAATGACAGACACCACAAACATCATGGCTGCAAAGAACAGATAATATTCCACACCACTGAAAATGCTTTTCCCTGTTTCATCTGCAATCAGCCAGTTGATCATGGCTGTTACAAAATTCCCCAAGGAGATGGACAATAAAAACAAGCCCATAACCATTGATTTCATCGCGTTGGGAGCTTGCGTATAAGAAAATTCCAAACCTGTACCGTATACCATCACCTCTGCAACAATCAATACAAAGAACGCCAACACCTGCCATCCTATGCTGGTCGTGATGCCACTGTTCAAACGCCATTCAATCCAGGCGACCATCAAAAACGACAACACTGTTATAAACATACCTATAGACATTTTACGAATCGGTGTCAAAGGGAAAATTTTACTGACAGCTGGATATACATACAACGTAAACAAGGGCACAAGAATGATGACAAACAATGGATTGGCTGCCTGCACCTGATCAGGAAGCAATTCGAATTTCAAAAAAGACAGTGCATCAATTCCAAACGACAGATTCACCAACTTATCCATAAATGGACTCTTCGCCTGCAACACCCAGGCAGAAGCATTTTGTTCGTACAAAGACCAAAAGAAAACACAACACGCAAAGATGGATAATAAACCGGCAATGGCTTTTGCACCTTCTCTGGTAAATACTTCGGCTTTGTATTTCGCCCATCCTAGGGCAGGCATTTTCTTATAACTGTTTCTTCCCATCCAGAAAATGATGGTCGCGATGAACATCAAAACACCAGGAATACCAAAAGCGATCGATGCACCGAAATATTCCAGTACCAAAGGAATAAGAATAGTAGATATCAAAGCGCCGATGTTGACCGACATGTAAAAGTAATTGAAGGCTTTGCCTATCAGGTGATTGTTCTTGATTGTAAACTGATCCCCTAAATTGGCAGATACACAAGGTTTTATACCACCAGAACCAATGGCGATTAAGGTCAATCCAATGGCCAGCCCCATTCGGGTATCGTCTAAGGAAAGGGCCAAATGACCTAAACAATAGACAATGGAAAGCGTCATGATCGTTTTGTATTTCCCCCAAAATGCATCCGCGATAAAGGCTCCTATAATCGGGAAAAAGTAGACGCCCATAGAAAAGGTATGGTACCAAACTTTACTTTCCTCATCTCCCATAGGTGCTTTATTACCCGCATTGTCCATCAGGTATTCCGTCATGAAGACCGTTAGGATCGCTCGCATGCCATAATAGCTAAAACGCTCAGCAACCTCATTACTAATGATATACGGAATACCAGACGGCATTTTATCGGATCTCACTTCTTCAGCCATGGTCTTATTTAAATTATATTTTCATAAGTATAGGGATTTTTAGAAATTATTCATACCTTTGCACAAAGAAAAGCGGAATTAGCCTTACCCGGCCATCGTTTTAATTCAATTAATAGGTTGAGCTGATCATTTTGCTTCTAGTTCAACGCCGGGTCATTTAATTTCCGGTGTGAACATATTATGGAAGAGATTATCTCGACAAACGGTTTCGAAGGACTAGGTCTTTCCGAAATCACCCTGCAAGCTATTGAAAAAGCTGGCTACACTATCCCTTCGCCTATTCAATTACAGGCGATCCCCGAAATCTTAAACGGTCGTGACATCATTGGTCAGGCTCAAACAGGAACTGGTAAAACAGCTGCGTTTGGTCTTCCTGCCCTTGAAAAAATCGATATTGAAGACAGAAGCACACAAGCCTTGATCTTGTGCCCTACCCGTGAATTGGCTTTACAAGTTTGTAATGAACTGAAGAAACTGTCTCACGGTAAAAGAGGTTTATCTATTGCTGCTGTTTACGGCGGTGAATCCATCATGAATCAAATCAAGGACTTGAAAAGAGGCGTCCACATTGTGGTAGGTACTCCAGGTCGTGTGATTGATCACTTGGAAAGAAAGACCTTGCAATTGGACGGCATCAAAATGTTTATTTTGGATGAAGCCGATGAAATGTTGAACATGGGTTTCAGAGAAGACATCGAACATGTGTTGACTCAAGCACCTAAAGACAGACAGACCATCTTGTTCTCTGCAACAATGTCTGCTCCGATCCTGAACATCACCAAACGTTTCTTGAAAGATCCGGTGCATGTGAAGATCACTAAAAAAGAAGTGACGGTAGATACTATTGAACAATGGTATTACGATATTTCTTCTTCCAATAAATTGGAAGCCATGACTCAATTGTACGATTTGAACGAATTGAAATTGTGTCTTGTGTTTACTAACACAAAGAAGAAAGCAGACGAAATCTCTGAAGAATTAAGAGCTTACGGATACAAAGCAGAAGCGTTGCACGGTGACTTGAAACAAAGCGCACGTAACGAAGTGATGACGAAATTCCGTAACGGTCATATCAACATGCTTGTTGCTACAGACGTGGCTGCTCGTGGTATTGACGTGAACGATGTAGACGGCGTATTCAACTACGACTTGCCTCAGGATCTGGAAAACTACGTTCACCGTATCGGTAGAACAGGTAGAGCAGGTAAATTGGGTAAAAGCTTTACCTTCTTCTTACCAGGAGAGCGTTACAGATTGAAAGAATTGGAACGTTTCACTAAATCTCCTTTGAAGCGTGGTGATGCACCATCTAAAAAGCAATTGGTAGACTTCAAGAAAACGAAGTTGGTGGATAAAATCAATGCTTTGGCTGCAACGGATGCCTTGAAACCATTCGAAGCCTTGTTGGATGAATACACTGAAAAAGGTATTGATGCAAGAACATTGACAGCAGGTTTATTACAAATGGTATTGAAAGATATCTCTACTGTAGAACCAGAAAGAAAACCACGTAAAGAATACGCAGAACGCGGTGGAAACGATCGTTTCGGTGATCGTAGAAGCGGTGGAGATCGCGACAGCAGAGGAAGCGGAGACCGTTTCGGCGATCGCAGAAGTTCTGATCGTAACAGCGGAAGCCGTTTTGAAAGCAGACCAGGTAGCAGCGAAAGAAGAGAAAGAAGCACCGGTGGTTATGAAAGAAGAGAAAGAGAAGGCGGAGAGAGAACAGAAAGAGCTCCTCGTCCTGAACGTTCTGAATCCAGACAACCGGATGCGCACATGGCTCGTGTATTGATCAATCTTGGTCACCGTGACTATGTAAAACCGAGAGACATCGTTGGAGCTTTGGCTGGTGAAACAGGTATCAAAGGAAGCGATATCGGACACATCGACATCTTCGACAAACATTCTTATGTTGACATTCCTAAATCTGATATCGATAGAGTATTGGACGGAATGAGAAACAATACCATCAAGGGTAAAAGTGTTAGTCTAGAAGTACAACAGTAAAGCAACCATGCACCTCTTTTATTCCAAGGGTTTTTCACCAAACAATCCTATACTGGATGAAAAAGAAAGTCATCATGCCATCAATGTCCTGCGTCTTCAACGCCATGATATCGTAGCCATTACTGACGGTGCAGGAAATTTGTTTCATGGAGCAATTCAGGAAGTAAACAAAAAAAGTTGCCACATATTAATCAATGAACAAAAGCCTTTGGTTGCTAACGCAGCCAAAGGCTTTCATTTAGCAGTCTCTCCTACCAAATCCATCGACCGGATGGAATGGATGGTGGAAAAATGCACTGAACTGGGAATCGGAAGCATTGCTTTTTTAAAAAGCCGTTATTCTGAACGCAAAGAAATTAACCTTACAAAACTAGAAGCCATTGCAGCAGGCGCCATGAAGCAATCTCAGCGCCATTACCTGCCGACTTTATTCCCCATGATTCCTTTTGCTGACTACCTCAAGCAGTCCACTGACAGTATAAAATTTATCGCGTGCCAACACGATTCTTTAGTCATAGAACAATGGGTCAAAAAAACAGATAAACTAAAAAACAACGTGATCTTAATAGGTCCTGAAGGTGGTTTTTCGGAAGAAGAAGTTATATTGGCCTTGCAAAAAGAAGTCCATCCTATTGCTTTAGGAGAACAACGTTTGCGCACAGAAACCGCTGCCCTTGCGGCCTGTCATTTGATGAACATATTTACGCTATGAAATATTACGTACTCACCATTAGCTTACTTTGCATCTTTTGCACACATGCTGTGCTGGCACAACCGCCAGCTTATCGCATTGCAAAACTAAAATACAGTGGTGGAGGCGATTGGTACGCCAATAAAACTTCTTTACCCAACCTGATCAGTTTTTGCAATAAAAGTCAGCGTTTCAACATCGCCGAAGAAGAAGAAATTGTAGAAGTGGGAAGTAAGGAAGTATTTCAATACCCTTTCATACACATGACCGGACATGGAAACGTGGTGTTTTCAGATGCAGAGGCACAAAATTTGAGACTATACCTCACGAGTGGCGGTTTCCTTCATATAGATGACAACTATGGAATGGATAAATTCGTAAGATTAGAACTGAAGAAAGTATTCCCCGAATTAGAGTTGGTAGAAATACCATTCACTCACTCCATTTATCATCAAAAATACCAGTTTAACAATGGTCTTCCAAAGATCCACGAGCACGATGGAAAGGCACCCCGCGGGTATGGCATCATCTATCAGGGAAAACTGGTTTGTTTCTACACCTTTGAATGCGATTTGGGGAATGGTTGGGAAGATAAACAGATCTATAACGACTCCGATGAAGTGCGCTTGAAAGCACTGCAAATGGGAGCCAATATTTTGTCCTTCGCTTTCACTACGAATTAAAAAAATGGTACAGAATAAACTTTCTCTGCCATTTAAATGTTATATTTATACCACTAAATAAACCTACTACTGTGACTATAATCCTAGTATTCTTCGTCCTTCATTGGTATTTATCTCTGTTTAGTCAGACGTTCTTTTTGCACCGTTATTCGGCGCATGGAATGTTTAAGATGAACAAGTTCTGGGAAAAGTTCTTCTATGCTTTTCTTTATATCACACAGGGTTCTTCTTACTTGCAGCCTCGCGCGTATGCCGTGCTTCACCGCATGCACCACATGTACAGCGATACAGAAAAAGATCCTCATTCTCCGCACTACTCCAATAACGCATTCCAAATGATGTGGAAGACAAAAGACATCTACTCTGGTATTGCAAAAAAGACCAATACAACAATTGAAGAGAAATTCCTGAAAAACCTTCCGGAATGGAAATTGATTGACAATATGGGAGATCATTGGTACTCTCGTGTAGCTTGGGGTACAGCTTATGTATTATTCTATATTGCCTTTGTACCTCCTAATGCTTGGTACTTATATCTATTGCTTCCAATTCACTTTCTGATGGGTCCTGTACACGGAGCTATTGTGAACTGGTTTGGACATAAAATGGGTTATGCAAACTGGGATAATAAAGACAAGTCTAAAAATACATTGGTTATGGACGTATTACTTGGCGGCGAATTGTTTCAAAACAATCACCACAAATACGCAGCAAGAGCAAACTTTGCTTCCAAATGGTATGAGCTCGATCCTACCTGGCCTGTGATTAAATTCTTAAGTTGGGTGCGTATTCTCAAGCTTAATTATAAACCAGACAGCACACCGTTTTAATCGCTATAAAACATTAAATAAAAAGTCCCGCTCATTGGCGGGACTTTTTATTTATACCTATTTAAGGTAAAAGCCCGTTATTCTAAAGATATAGGACGCCTGTTGAACGCATATACAAACAAGAATCACTCTCTCTTGATGCGTTTATTCCCAGGGCTTGTAACGATGAAGGCTGAGTCATTTTAAAGCCGTTTATAAAGCGCTTGGCAACCTCCTAACCCTATCCTACTCCAATTCAATAACAGTGCTCAAAGAATTGCTGTTGTGCATAACAGTCATGCTCTTCACGTCAATATTCCGTGCTTTTATTTTTATAGGCTTAAATAAGTCTGTGTTATTCTTATAATGTACGACTAACTCCATGTAATCAGTTTTCATAGGATAAGATGTTCCATTTACGCTGATGACAGAATCTGAAGGAACCTCTTTAGTATGCAGCAGTATTGAAAATGTTTTGTAGGTAGAATAATAGTATACCGTTACACTGTCAGAGAAAACAGGTAAATCAACAGCACGAGCAGGATATTCAGGGAGTTTAGCCAACGCGAAAAACTGATCGACCGTTTTCCTATTGTGTCCATAATTCAGGTAATAGAAATGCTTTATATCACTTGTAGGATTGAACTCCTCCGGTGCCGTTGGTACGAGCATGTTCTTTCCTGATTTAAATTTAAAATAATCGGACCAATCGTAATGTTGAGCAAACATGTAGCTGATTTCAGAATTGCTCTTGTACAATTGCGGAGTATAGATAAAGGAATGATCGGGTATTTTTTTAAACTCCTCGGTCTGTACAAATTCTTCCAGTGCCTGAAAAGTATACAATGGATTTTTCAAATCATTTACGGCGTGATCATTGGAATAATCATTGACCACGGAGGCCAATCCAATAAGCACTGCAATGAATACCTTGTAAGTAATTAACCATGCTTGTTTGGGAATACTAAACACAGGAAGAATCAACACGAAACCCAGCAGCATGGCAACCGGAAAAAAAGAAAAATAGGTAGTCAGGTAATTACTCAGCCCGCAACACTTTACCAATGTCATGTATTTTTCCGTAGAGGCCAGCAGAAGTTGAGGAGCATATATAAATATGATCCCCACGATACTCACATAGAGTAATTTTCGCTTATCCAGTGCATGCGTTTTTTGTACAATGTAATAAAATAATAAACTGACGATAACAGCCTTGAAAAACCATTCCAGTTTGATATTCAGAAAAACATTAGGCAAGCCGTGCACATGATTGCCGAGGATATAACTATTTTCCTGAAAAATAGAATGTCCGGAGAAATAAAAAAATAAAGGATAGGCTCCCTTTGATAAAGTGGTAATCGTATTGAAAAAATCGAACAATGTATTGTCTGCAGACACCATGGCTCCTCCATAACTGTATTGATTGTATACCAGCCTCCAGGATATGTAGGCGGTCATATACAAGAACACCACAGCAGTAAACGGCAACACGGCAACAAACGCCTTTTTCAAGCGTTGAAACCAGCTATCGACTGTATTGGACAGTTGAGGGTAAGCAATGAAACCCAAAATCAATGGCAGATAAATCAAATAGTTTTCGTAAAAGAGAAGTCCTAAAGCAAAACAGATGACGGAGTACCACTTATACTTTGTTAACTGAGTGCGTTGAAATTTAATGGCCGTATAAAGAGAATAAAGAATCAGAGAAAAGGACAGAGAGAAATAAATTGGATAACTCACAATAGGGTTGTTTACTCCTTTTATAGAGATCAGCACCATTCCAATCAGGTAGCATAAAAAACCTACCCATTTATTATTCAACACTTCTTTAACAAGGAGTGCAAACAAAAAGTAATTGAGCGCAATGAATATGACATTAATTAATTTGGGGGTTGTAAAACTATCGAAAACATAAGGGAGCCATTCATAAAAAATAGGCATCATGAACGCGAAGTAAAAGCGCCCATTGGACTGCGCATACCTAAAACTTTCCGCCCAGATATCTTTGGTATGGTACGTGATGTAATATTGTATATCATCTCCTGTAGCAAAGCCAGTGAAAATGAACGGGAACAATGTGACTACAGTAACAGCAAGCAGAGCAATTAAAAAATAAAACTCATTAAATAAGACTGCTTTATTTTTATCAGACATTTTAAAGGACATTAAGACAAATTTATAAAACTTAACAAAAGGCTTTTTATGCCAGATAAGTATGCATTTCGCATACTGCACTAGAAGTAGCAGAGCTTATCTTCCTAAGTAATGCTTCAGCAAAATTTTAATAAAACCCGAAGCTTCCGTCATCAATACTTTCATATTCATTCGTGAAAAAACTACGCCATCTTTCAATTTTACAGGCATGGGTATGATGCGTATGTTCTTGGTATTAGAAGCCAAATGCACAAATTCCAGGTCAAACAAATAACGGTCAATGGTGGTACGTAAAAACAACTGTTTCCCTTTTTCATTAAATCCTTTCAATCCGCATTGCGTATCACTGATCTTCATTCCCAAAAAGAACCGGATAAAAAAGCGTAATATTTTTGAAATAATAATTCTCACACGCGGGACTTTCTCATAATAAGCTTTATCACGATTACCCACTACAATATCGGCTTCTTCTTTGCACAGGGAAAAATAAACGGACAATAGAGACTCTTCTGTAAAAGGAAAATCGATATCGGTATAAATGCAAATCTCATTTCTGGTTTCCTTCACACCGTAACGAAGCGCATATCCTTTTCCTTTATTTACCGGATATGCAAGATAATGAAAAGATGGTATAGCGGACTTTAGTTTTGCCAGCTGTACATCGCCAATAGCACGGCTCGATCCATCATTAACGATATAGAATGAAATATCCGTTCCTTGTATTCTATCCTTTAAAATTTTGTAGGACTGAATGATCGTATCCTCCCAACCGGGGATAGGGTTATAACAAGGTAATACGAGGTCGAGAGATTTAAATGTCATTCAGCATGAATTATTTGTTACAAATCCAGGAACAAGAGGATGCTATTCCTTAGATGTGATGTTTGTCTTGTTGGTGATGTACAAAGGCCTTTGTCTGATATTTGTACTGATTCTACTGATGTATTCTCCAATAATTCCAACACAGATGAGTTGAATACCGCCGATGAACATGATGCTTAAAATCATAGATGTCCAGCCTTGCACATAATCGTTGTGAAAAAAACGAATGTATAAGGCGTACAACATGATCACAAAGGCAATACCCGAAACGATAAAGCCCATTAATGAAGCCACTTTCAACGGTAGATTTGAAAAGGAGGTAATGCCATCCAGTGCAAAACGGAACATCTTTTTATAGGTATAACCCGTTTGCCCACCATGTCTTTCCTCGCGGTCATATTCTATGTAGGTCTGGTTAAAACCAATCCATGAAATTTGTCCGCGCAAAAACTTCTGCTGCTCAGGCATGCTCTTCAACACATCCACTACCTTGCGGTCTATGATTCTAAAATCTCCTGTATCTAAGGGGATGTCGATGGCTGTGATGCTGGATAACGTACGATAAAACAACTTCGCGGTAATCTTCTTTAAAAAACTTTCGCCTTTTCTGCTTCTTCGTCTTGCATACACAACCTGAAAGTTATCATCCATTCTTCGGTACATCTCTGGAATCAATTCTGGAGGGTCCTGAAGGTCTGCATCAATAATGACTACCCTGTTGCCTATGGAATGATCCAAGCCCGCTGTAACAGCGATCTGATGTCCAAAATTACGGCTGAAGTCGATATACTTCACCTTAGAATCTTTTACTGCCAGCCCTTCTATCAAGGACAGCGAAAGGTCTTTACTTCCATCGTTTACAAAAACGAGTTCGTAAGACACCCTCATGTTATCCAATACGCCTTTTACGCGGGTATACAGCAATTGAATATTTTCCTGCTCGTTGTATATGGGGATGACAACAGATAAATCCATAAGTAATAGGTATATGTATAGTAGCGCAATTTATACAAAACCATCCTCTTAATAACAGTTTTGCGGATTATTTTGCGGATTTAGACTTCAAAAGCTCTGATTTGATTTTGACGGTAAAGTTCTGCTAAAAAAAGATCGTGGTTCTTTTCTTTTCCATTCGCGGTATACACAATCACAATCTCTTCTTTGTGTTTGATCTGTTTCACTCTAAAACATTCCAGGCGATAGGCATGAAACAATTGTTCGATGACTGCAATCTGCTCTGTTTGTGACTCACCATAAGTGATTTTATACAATTTCTCTTGATTTACTCTATCAATGAATCGTTGAAACCACGAAAAGCTCAAGAGAATAATCATGGCAATACTCGTTACCCAAATGGTAAGACTAAATTGCCCACAACCCACTGCCATGCCTATCGCCGCCGAGATCCAGATGGTGGTAGCAGTAGTAATTCCTCTAAT